>Ga0207933_1001972_pt1 | contig 14101 bp, 16 predicted proteins | sample NGESurdeep092012_4_FD_184488 | JGI IMG/M metagenome (GOLD analysis project Ga0207933, IMG submission 184488) | Arctic peat soil microbial communities from Barrow, Alaska - NGEE Surface sample F53-3 deep-092012 (SPAdes) | ecosystem: Environmental > Terrestrial > Soil > Wetlands > Peat ... | reverse complement strand
AACTGAGTAATTGCTCGGGTAACGACAACAAACCTCGAAACGCAATGCACCGGGCCCGGAACTTCGATAACGATCGCTCATCTCGGGCGCTCTATCGTAGCCGTCCTTAAGCTGTTCAAGCGCGAAGTGCAGCCCGCACTCGGCGATTATCTCGTAGGTAGCATCAACGAGCTGATTCCACGCACTCTCGGCCGGTGCCCGATTATTCCGTGAGTTACCGTCCCCTAATAAGCTGGTCACCTCCCCCGCTGATCCGTGGTCGCGGCGAACGTACCCCGCCGCGCATCTGCGCTCGCTTGCGAAGGTCGCCACCTTGACGCCGTCTCCCCAACCGAGCGCCAAGCCGTGGCGCGCGATGACCTCTGCCCGATCGACGACAATCACATGCGTTTCGCGGGGAAAACCCGGGGTCAGAGTGCACTTTTTTTGCGTGTATGTCATGTCATGAGCGTGATTCGTGTGAGAAAGTGCACTCTGATCCCGGGTCCATTCTGCCGGGTGCACGCTTTCTTGTGGCGCGGAATGCGCGTCACCCACGCTCTGAACACCAGCGTCAGGTTCAGGTAACCGCCTTATACCTCGCGAGGTGCGTCTCAGTGGAGTGGTTTTGCTTTCCGGCCTACGATGTAAGTTCTACCGACCTATTGACAACGCGTGAATTTCGGGGGATGTTCGGGACAGGGAATATTTGACTCCCACGAAATCCATCAATGGCGACAGGAATCGAATGGACCGACGAGACGTGGAATCCGATGACGGGTTGCACTAAGATCTCGGCTGGGTGCGATCACTGCTACGCGCACACAATCGCACTTACGAAGGTCCGCGACGCGTACCTCAAGAGGGTGCCCGTAAAGGACACCCTTGCGAATCGCGCGGATCCGTTCGCACCGCGATTCTGGGAGGATCGCCTCTTGAAGCCGTTCGCTTGGCGGGAGCCGAAGCGCGTGTTCGTAAACAGCATGTCCGATGTATTTCACGCGCATTTTTCCGTCGAGATGATCCAGAAGGTCTTCGACGTGATGAATGCGCTCCCCCAGCATCAATTCCAGGTACTGACAAAACGTCCGGAACGTGCAGCTCGTGTGGCAAGTGAGCTGATCTGGACTGATAATATTTGGATGGGCACTTCGATCGAGGACATGCGAGTAGCGCGGCGCGCTGAGTCTCTGCGCGAGATTCCGGCGATCACCCGCTTCGTTTCAGCGGAGCCACTGCTCGGTTCACTTAACGACCTCGATCTTACCGGCATTCACTGGGTAATCGGAGGCGGCGAGAGCGGCATCGGATGTCGCCCGGTGCGCGAAGAGTGGGCTACGGGCTTGCGCGATCTCTGTCTTGAGCATGACGTTGCATTCTTCTGGAAACAGTGGGGTGGCCGCACCCCGAAGTCTGGTGGTCGGCAGCTCGAAGGACGGGAGTGGAGCGAGTATCCGGTAGCGCTGGCTATTTAACGGGCGCAATCGTCAGTCGCGTCCCGTTCGGGAACGTTTTCTTCCGGGTGCGTGTGCCAGCTCTAACGCTAAGCGAACCGTCAATCTCCATCGACTTCAATGCCTTCCTAAGGTGGCCGCTGTGGAACTGGGTTTTGTCAGTCCGCACCCAAGAGTCGAGTTCGTCTACACCGACTTCCTCGCCGCCAAAAGCGTCGCGCAGCTCTTGTTCTAGGATCTGGAAGTCGGGGCCAAACAACAATATCTGACTTTCACGACCACCGCGGAACTGATAGGATCCGCTTGGATCGGCGCTCCAGATCGCCTGTTTCATCCGGTCGCAACCAAGCGCGTTGCTTGTTGCGAAGTAAATCGCGTATATAAAACGCCCTCCGTCCCAAAGCTCGAACCGTGTCACGTACTTCGCTCCGACAGCTCTGAGCTGCGTTTCGTACAGGTCGAGGACAAACTTCTTTCGCGTCTCGACGCCGGCGACTCGGTCCATGTCGCGCCAATTTCGGCACCCGAATAATTCGTCCAAATGCGGCTCGAACTCCGGGGTGCCGCGATGGCGCTTGATGGATTCAAACATGAACGAAATAAAGACTTCCGCCTTCGGGTTCTTCAGAATGCGCCCCATTAGCGCCATTGGGAGGTGAGACACCCCGAACGGATCCACCATCACGAAGGTGGGGGCAAGCTGAAACCCGTCTGCCTCGATTGCGTCCAGCAGATCGGACATGCTCGCGTCGAAGCGCCCGGTCTCGACGTCGACACGAGCGCGGCGACCTAATCGCAGTGCAATCGGCGCGACGAGTGATTTGAGGTGAGCATAGCGCTTGGGATTCTCCTCGAGGAATAAGAACATCGGCGTTGCGACGATTCGATCGCGGGCCGAATGACTCTCGAATACGTTCAGAGCAATGAGTGGAGAGCCCCATTCATGACCTTTGTACTCACCCGGTCCGGCGTATCCATCAATCAAGACAAGTTTTGGCACGCTTGGGCCGAGGATGCCGAGCCACGCACCAAGGTAACTGCGCAGCACGAGGTGCTTGCCGACGGTCTGCGGTGGCAGTGCCCAGAGCGTAGTAGACGGAGCCATGCAATCCTCGCGTTGAATGGTGAAGGCCGCGCTCAGAAATACCGCCACCCTCGAGCGTCTGCATTGTGGGCCCGGTCTTGCGCCGTGCGGACGTAAGTGCGTACGTCGCAAGGCTTGAGCGGACTCGCCCTAAAGCGAAGATCCTACTATATAGTTTCTACGCTACCTTGAACAGCTCGAATCGCTCTGCCAGGAATTCACGGTTGGGCCGAAATTCGTTCTTGTGTGGGAGTAGCAATCGAATTCCGTCCGCTTCCTGAAGCCCATAGCGCAACATCGGGCCGTCAGTTTCCTCCAGGATATCCGCGCGAACATGCACGCGCGCCTCAGTGTCAATCCCAATGATATTCGCGTCGAACGCCGAATGATGTATCGAGCACAATCCGAGACTGTTCGGAACAACCGGTTCACCTTTTGGATGTCGGTCAGGCAGGATATGCGCGGCATCGAGAAGTTCTATGTGACGCAGGTGGCATATGCAACACTGTCCGCGGTAAGCCGTGAGGACCATTCTGCGAAAGCGTTGTTGATGTAATCGCTGGAGAACGGTACGTGTCGTGTATTCGCGTCGTAAAGATGTTCTGACCGTATCCGCGGTAGCTATATCAGCCGAGAACGCCGTGCCCAGTTGATCTGCTGCGAGCGTAAACTGGAGCGACGCTGGATTGTCGCGCGCCACATATACGGGGAGTATCGCATCATAGATGCCCGGGTCGACCGCGACCAGATAGATCAACGGCTGACGTTCCACCATTGCGCGTCGTAACGCGACGTTGTCCCTATGATTCGGATCGGTACCGCGATATTTGTAAGCGATCTCGCCAGCGTCGGCGTCCTGAACGTCTGCATATGGAGAGTCAACCGACGTCTGGATACTGAGCGCCGCGCCGTCCCGGCCAAACGCTGCGGGTTTGAATATCCCCTTCTGATAATTCCAGATAGGAACTCTATTTCCAGCAATGACGATACCTTCGGCAAGAGCGCTTCGTGGAATCCGACCACCATATGTGTCCCGCAGTCCAGCAACTCGCGCGAACGCGCCAGCGCGAATCTCGTTATCGGAGTCAGTGGCCATCTGCGGGAATATAGGGTCGCGGACTGGCAGCGGGCGCGCTCAGGGGAGTCGGCGCCACCAGATTTATCATGATCTAGACAGATCCGCTGATGTTGCGGCGTTCGCCGCACTGCTCATAGCGTTCACAATCACTTCGAATTGGTTCGCCGCACCGGAGCAGGGTTTGCAGGTGTGCGGCGGCGGCGTGATATCGCTGCGGCGAAGCGAGGATCGTCGCGCATGTCTGCAAATATTGGCCATTCCTTTACTTCTTGGCGCGACAGCTCACCTGATTTCAGCGCGTTTGGGAGAGCTTCGAAAAACGCATCCGCATTCGCCTGAAGAGCAAGAAGGGGAAGCTGATATCGGGACGATTTCGCTCCAGTGTCAAACTCCGCAATCTCTTTCTCGATACTGGACCACTCCCCCATATGCTTACGCGATTGCCATAAGTTCAACTTCGCCGTCAGGTGCACCGCCTCTTGCATCCCCTTGTCGCGAACGAGAAACTCACTGATAGCAGCACTGATGGGCCAGCGGGCAGATTCAAGGTGCCGATAGGAGATCTCGCCCAGGAGCGTCGCGCGGGCTTCATCACCCGGTGCGAGACGCTTCCAAAGCTCCGCCGCAATGAGCAAACACGTTCTTTCCCATAGGTCGATCTTTTGGTTGAGATAGGAACGTGTGGGAGATACGTCGTCGCCGAGTTTGATATCGCCCCGCGTTTCGATCGATACGCGAGAGATGTAGATCGAGTTAACGATCCCACCATTGTGAACAATAAGGTTGCGTCGTTGAAACGTTTCTTCGAGAGCACTCAGGTCGTCTTTGGCATATCCCATCGACAGCTTCAGTTCGTCGCGCGCAAACTTGAACCAGTCAGCCAGCGAGCCCCTCAGCAGATTTTCGATTTTATCCAGAACGTAATGAGTGCGCGCGTCAGCAATACTGTCGAAACGGCTCAGGTCTCCGAAGCTGAACACCTTATCTTTCGTACCGATGGCATCGGGCTGAAGCGAGAAGAACTCGTGTAACAAGCGAGCAAAGAAGAGTTCGACACTACTCGTAAGACTCAACAACGCACTGCTATACAACATCTGGGTGCGTTTCTGGCCATCTCGGATATCGCGAAGCGTCGCCTGAATGGCAGGCGCCTGTTTTCCTGGAATCGTAATAGTGAAGCCGCTCGGCTCCGCTACCTCGGCGGTAATGTGGCCCAGCAAGGGGTACTTTTGCTTGAGCTTTTCCGGGGTGTCCAACGGGAGAGCTTGAGGCCGCGAGGAGCCGGGGAGTCGCCTAGCTTCGTCGAGCGCCACTAGGAGCGGGATGAGGAAAGAATCTTTGCCCTGGATGGATTTACGCTGCTGGGCAACGAGGAACGTATCGAGAACTTCGACGAAGTCGCGCAGTGACTCCAAGTTGGAAGTGACTAGTCGGATGGGATTGGCTAATGGATGCATAATTAGGATGTAAGCCGAATCAGGGAGGGAGTACACCACGGCTCGAGGATGGTATCAGGTCCAGCGCTGAGGGTTTCCGTGACTGGGGACTTGGTCAGCCGTTGCGGCATGCGTGAAATCAGGCGCGCACGATTCAACTGAATCCGTGTCAGGTACAGCGCTCATTGGACAGTCTGCGCTTAGTCACGCGTTGGGCGAGCGAAGTCCCCGACCTCAACCTTGGAAAATTCTGCCATGACGTGACGTGTTCGTCCAGGACCGGTTGCGCCGAACAGATCGATGATGGGCTCATTACGAACGAGCGACGTCGTGAGCGTTGCTACGGCGTTTTGCAAATGGGTCACTTTGCCGCGCCCGCGAACGACTTCAAGCGGCCCCAAGTCTTCCCCAGTGGCGGGATCGCGAATGTTCACTCCGTGCCCGAATACGATGAATTCTTCGTTCAGGATTACTCCATCCCTCGCGCCGCGGTTAATGACAACACGGTAACCGTCGAGAATATGTGCTACGCGCGCCAAGGGGCCATTAGACTGTTCATCTGATCCGATCATGCTTGCTAACCTCGATCGGCGTACGTCACACGCCGCTGGATAGTTGGTTTGACGCGAACACGGCGCTTTACCGTCTCGTCATTGCTGGACAGCCGGTCGATCAACTCCATCTGCTCGGCAATCGGAGTTTCAAGAACGACCTGGATTGTGCCGTCCCGCTGAACATTACTAACAGCTCCCACTCCGATGAGCGCCTCAAAATTGTGTTCATCCACGTAGTAGAAGCTCACCAAATCGCCAAACGAATATCGATCGCTAGATTCGAGGAGGCAGAGGACCACCGCGTTCTGATATTCCGCAGGCGCCTTTCGACCGTATAGCACACGAGGAATATCCGGTGTTCGCGTCCTTACGGCGCGCCAAGTCGCTTCGAGAAGCGCGACGATAATTGTTGCTGCGAGCACGAGGCCCAGAACGGACCACCGCGCTGACAGCTTTGCGTCTGGCGATATCGCGAAGGTCAGAAGCGTGGCGACGATGCCGATGATCGTTGGTGCTCCCTTGAGGCTATCCCAGAGCAGTCCGGCGAATTCCCAAACCGTTTCAGGGGTCGGCACCCCCCTGTGTCAGGATAGTTGTCGCACGGTCGGTGTGAACCGGCTGCGTGTATAACAACAAAGGGGGCGAGGTGGAAGGCAATTGTGCCGCAGTACAGTGAAGCGTTCCGGTCTCGGATGATAGCGCGGATGGCCGGCCCGCGGGCTGTGAGCGCCAATGCATTGTCACAGGAAACCGGGGTGTCACAGGGCTCCCTCTCGCGGTGGCTGCGCGAGGTGGGTAGCGTTGAAGGTATGACGCGATCCTCGGGGAAGACAAAGAAGATATGGACCGGCGCGGAGAAGCTTCGCGTGCTCACTGAGGCCGCCGGGCTCAGCGAGAGTGATCTGGGTGCACTGCTCAGGCGTGAAGGGCTGCACGAGGCGCAGCTGACTGAGTGGCGCCTGTCAGCCGAAGCCGCTCTTGGGGGACAACCGGTGGGTCGAGGTCGTGCTAAACCTTCGAGTGAGGACTTACGCACTGCAGCGCGCATCAAAGAGCTGGAACGCGAAGTCCGTCGGAAGGACAAAGCGCTGGCCGAGACAGCAGCACTGCTGGTGTTGAAAAAAAAAGTCCAGGAGATCTGGGGGACTTGGGAGGACGAGGACGATACCACGGACGCGAGACGCGGGAAATGATCCTGACCTTGATCGAGGAAGCTGTTGTATCTGGCGCACGGCGGAGACGCTGCTCGGAACTCATGGGTGTGAGCGTTCGTACGCTTGAGCGGTGGCGCAGCGAGAAAGGCGGTGGGAAAGCGGAGGACGCGCGGTGCGCGCTGTTTCACGCATCGTCGGCTAACAGGACTGCGCCGTCCAACAAGCTTACCGATAAAGAACGCTTGAAAGTCCTCACGCTCGTGAACTCTGCCCCATTGCGCGATCTATCGCCCAATCAGATCGTGCCGCGCCTGGCAGATGAAGGCGTGTATCTGGCGTCGGAATCCACGATCTATCGCATCTTGAGAGAGGAGAAGCAGCTCGAACACCGCGGTCACTCCAAGGCACCGGTGCGACGCAGTAGCACCGCTTCACGCTCGCATGTGGCTACAGGACCGAACCAAGTGTGGAGCTGGGACATAACGTATCTCACAACACCGGTGCGTGGCGTGTTCTTTTACCTGTACCTGATCATGGACATCTGGAGCCGCAAGATCGTGGGCTTCGAGGTGTACGACGTCGAAGCGGCGGAATTGTCGGCCAGCTTTTTCACAGCGACGTGTCGGGCGCAGCGGGTCGATCCTTGCGGCATCGTGCTGCACGCTGACAACGGCGGTCCCATGAAGGGTGCAACGATGGTCGTAACACTGGAGCGTCTGGGTGTACTCGCCTCATTCAGCCGTCCGGGAGTGAGCAACGACAACGCGTTTTCAGAGTCACTCTTCCGAACTCTCAAGTATCGTCCCGAGTATCCGAGCAAGCCCTTCGCCAACATCCAAGCTGCACGTGCCTGGGTCTCGGCTTTCGTGCGCTGGTACAACACGCAGCACCTGCACAGCTCAATTCGTTTCGTTACACCAGAGGACAGGCACACGGGGCGTGATGTCGAGATCCTTGCTGCGCGTCAGGCGGTGTACAACACTGCGCGCACAGAACGGCCTGATCGCTGGACCGGCGCGGTGCGCAATTGGGAACCGATCAAGGACGTACGACTCAACCCTGAATCCACAGTACTTCGACAGGAAAATCGAACCGCAGCATAAACCATCATGCGACAACTACCTTGACACTTACCGGCACACTGCGGTGGCTTGAATGCACCGGTAGAAGCTACTAGGTCGGCGACGAACCGCTAGTTCGGGTCTTAGGTCAGGTCAACGGCCGTGTTCGACCGCAAATGAATCCATTAGCGCAGCAGGCGTCGTCCGCGGAACTCGTCATGCGTCATCGACGGAGTGTATCGAGATCAATGCCACGATAAGCGCTGATTTTGCGCATGGCTCAATCCCAGACTCCGAATCTTCGGGCATCACATATTGAGTCTCGCACGTTGGATGTCCGCGCAAGGTACCAGTTGGGCTAGAAGTAAGGCACGGCAAGAATGGCAGAGAGCGGAGTTAAGCTGCCCTCGCGACGCATATGGATCGTCATCTCCAAAGCTTGCCTAGATCGCTATCCGCGGCAACCTATCACCGGCATTGGTCATTTCTCGCGCTTTGAGAAGTATCGCGCCAGCTTCTGCCCAAACGCGCCCAAAATTAAACTTGCGATCGAGGATTACGAACTCATGGGTGTCAGGGTCGACAAGCTTGAAGATGTGAATCCCGGGCGCAGGTAACCCACTCGCGGATCCGATTCGCGGCAGCGGCGCGTACTGGCCCGCGTCAGAATTCAGGAGGTACGCATCCAGTCGTTCGTCGAAGTGCTCCAGCGCATCGCGTAGCGAGCGATCCTTGAGCGCCGATGCGTCAGAAAGCTCGAACGCCTCGCGAAGCTTGTTCGCGCGAGCATTGGAAAGCGCCTTTTGTGCGGAGTTTCTTTTCGGCCCGATTCCGACGGCCAGAAATAGCGAGAGAGGGATGCCGCATGGCCGAGCGCTTCGTGAATCGCGCTGACCTGATCCGGTCCCGATGCCGCTTTAGACCGAAGCGACTCGTAGCGCTCGAAAGCTTCAAGGACGCGATCGGCCGAATAGAGGATCGAGTGTATGTAGAACGCCTCATATGGCGCGAAAATGCCTGACCATTCGCTGACGATTTCGTTGGCTCGCGAGTCCAGGATGAATCTCTCCATCCGTTCTTCCTGGGGATCGGCCGTTATCGCACCCTCGTTAGCGAGCGTGGTCGCGATGACTGAGCCAGGAAGCTAAATCGCACCAATTGTCAGCTCGCCGAGCGGCTGCTTAAGTACCGCAATATCTGCGACCTTTGAACCAGATTCGGGGAAAAACCGGGGTCAGAGTACACTTTTTCACATGAATGACGCTCATGACATGACATGCACGCACAACAGTCTACTCTGGCCCCGGTTGACCCCTAGCAAAAAAATACTTTAGCGTTGGCCCGGCCGATATGGCGAACACGTAGGCGACCGGCACGGCAACGAACCACCGCCAGTGTAAGAATGCGAATGAGGTCCAAAGCAGCATACCGGCCAGCAGGGCCGAGACATATACGCACCCCCGACTGACCAACACGCGCTGAGCGGTTTCGGGTGTAATCTGCTGTTCGTGTCGCCAATCGGCCCAGTAATTGGTCCCCGTACGAGGTCAGTGTGAGATTGGGAAGGGTGGAGCGATGCCCCAATCATGCCGAATAGGAATAGCGCCACAGCGCTAACGAGAAAGGACCACCAGTGTTGCGTTAGTCCTGTTGTGACCGCGGCCGCGATAGTAGTCAACCACAGAGGCCTCACCGCACGAATCTCGAACCTACGGGCAACGTTCGAATCCGACATGAATGTCTCCTCTACGGAATCGTATTATAGCGGATTGGGCGGTCTGATCTTGCACCATGCACTCTGAGCCCGGTTTCCGCTAAAGCGCCAGAGTATTCGGCAGCACGCTCAGCTGCATCTGGAAACCACATTGCGTCGAGGTAGCCGTCGCCGAGATAGTACTCCCACACAAGGCGCCCGCGCGCGCCATGGACTTCGTGCCACCATTGCCGGATGAGCGCTTGCTCCTTCGCGTGCCCGTTTGAGACCGATGGTTGATTGTAGGTAGGAAGAGTCATTCGGAACGATCCCGTGAGGTTTTTTTTGGCATCGCTGGTTCTCATACCACCACGCCGAGTTCGAACAAACTGCCGGCGACCAATCCGGATAATGCCGAATGCCGGATCTAACCGGCGCGCGACTTAATGTGCGGCGACGCTTTAGAGAGACGCGACTCGACTAGCGACTTCCGTCTGCCAATCTGCGGGCAGGCGCGTGAGTGCTGATTTTACGACTTTCGCATCATTGGCTATCGCGGATGCCAAGCCTTGGATGAGGAGCTCTTTTCGCTCCTCTGTGTCCGCAATCAGCGGCAGCAACGAGAAGAAGTGCTTCGCGACATAGTTCTGGGTGTACCAGTCTCGACGTAAGAGAGCCGCAATATTCTCGACGAGTTGCTCGCGGTTGGCGAAGAAACCCCAGAAGCTCTTCGCCCACGTTCCGAGCGCGCCCGGGCTGCCGAGCGTCGTACCGAAGATGTCATGCCGGCCTGCGAGAACGTCATTTGTTATTTGGGCTTCAAGACGCAGCCGAACCACTTGCGAAAGACCTGTCCAACCCTCGTGCCCGAAAGCTGCAAGCATCGCGAGCGGGGACCACCACTTACCCTTGGGGATTTCAGCCTCAATCGCCGCGCCAAGCCGAGTAAGAATTGACACTCGATCGGCGGCTCCAAGTTGCTCCCAAAGGTGTCGAACGATGTCGCGGTGCTTTGACGACGCACTGCGTTCATCAAGCAACCTTTCGAGCAGTGGCATCGCCAACTGGGCCGGGGTTTCGGCAGCCATGGCTTGTGCATAGGCTAACCCCTCAAGGAATCCTTGGTCAATCAGCCTACGGTAGGCATGCTCAAGTGCGACTTCGTCATTCTGTCTCCGATCAGGCGCAATCACAGTATTCCAAGCTTCACGAATCTGTGTGAAGCTGGGAGCGCTGCCCAGGGCCGTGTTGAAATCGGTTGCTTCAGACGGATCTAGCTCCGAGTGGAAGAGAATCTGCTGAAGCATGAGTCGGAGATTCAGAAGATCGCGGCGCATCCTGGAATCTCGAGATGCCGTCGAGAGAGCGGCAAGGGAATCGAGATACAAGATATCAATAATCTTGACCGCACCGTCGACCAACATGACGTTATCCGAATGAAGGTCTCCGTGAGCAAGTCCTTGGCTATGTACGTGTGCGAGTCCATCTATTAACCCGCTGCCGACCGCCGTTAGCTCAGGTTGCGAAAATCGTGCGGCGCGCAGGCGGTGCGATAGGGTCTCACCGTCAATCCACTCCATGACGACGCACTCAACGCGGGTGCCGTCGTTGGGATCGTCGATCGTCTCCAGCGAATAGACCGCGACTACATTGGGATGGGTAGCCCTCGCCAAGGCGCGCGCGTGGTCGCGTGCATTTGAAATCGCGATGCCGGCGCCTCGAATGATCTTCACCGCGACGCGACGCTCGAGAGAATCTCTTGCCTCCCATACGTCGCCATAGGCTCCGCCACCGCGCATCCCGATAAGCTGAATATCCATACCTGCCCAGTAACCTCATTTGTCGGCATTCGCCCGGGTAAGTTGCGGGAGAGTCAAATAAAATACGAGCGCAAATTACGCAACTCCACGGATCACCTCGGCGGTGTGACAATCGTTACTGTGGTCCCGCTCAGAAGCCAACCGTCACGCGGCCTCGGTCAGAACACCGGCAACGAGGAAACTACCGGTAGCAACCCCCGCGATGATCCTGGGCAGCGTTCGGAACATAGCCACGTCGGAATCAAAGACCAGGACTATCAACGATGTGAAACGGCCAGTGTTCGGGCAATCGCAACAAATTATGCATTGCGTCGCCTCGTCGGAGTTCCATTCGCCCATCCTTCGGCAGGTAGGCGTTGATGCGTGAAAGTTGAGATGTGATCGGATATCGTGCCCACGGATTGAGATAGATGGCCGGGGCGTGAGCGTCCGCCGTCAGAGTCCAGGGGAGCAGTGAGGACACTATCAGCACAGCACTCACGCGGCGGTTATGAGGCCCGCCTGGACCTACCCAAGCCCCATCTCGTTGGCGAGTCATAACCGGCTCGCCGGACCGGCCATGCTGATCACCAGGGAAAGTGAACGTTTCGCGACCGAACAACGCCTCCATGATGTCGATGTTGTCCAAATGGCGGCCAGCGGCGTTGATGGCGATGACCAACGGGCGCCGAATATGACCGTAACGATTCGCCTTGAGCCGAATCTTGTCGCGGATTGGCGTACGATCATCGATCCAGCCGCCGACTGGGCCGATCAGTCCTACTCGCCGGTGATTGATCGCTCCGCGTCGCGCTGGCGAGACCGGAATCACCGAGATTTCGATATGGCAACCCGCATGGTCGAATGTCATCGTCGGCATTCCGTCCAGGCCGTGATCGGTCGCCGCCTGGCTGACGTTGACGTACTCGATCGATTGAACGAAATGCTCAACATGACGACGAAGCGTGCGAAGCGGGACTGGGGTCGAGGGCTCACCGTCGGTGTCAATCCGGAAGAAAAAGTCCGGCGTATGCAGAGTGTTGAGCATGTCATAGATCGCAATCAATCGATTGCGAGCCGCGCGCGCCGGCGCGGTCAATTCGTCGACCGTCGCTGCTTCGACGAGCGTTGGAAGAAAGTCAGCGTGTTTTACGAGGAAGTCAGGCCGCCGTCCACGGCTACCCGCACGCGGATGCCGCTGGACTTGGTAACCGAGTGCCGCGAAAAGAGCGCCAAGATACATCTCGAAGAAAGCTGCTTCGAAATGATGGTCGTCTCGGCTCTGCAGACGTGCGGCGAGATCGCGGCGGTGGCTGTGTGAAGTCTGTGCTAACCACTCCTCCATCTGCGACCGGACAGCGGTAAACGGCGGTCTAGCTGTGCGATCGAGGTAGTCGAAGTGCGACTCGAGGTAGAGCGACGGATCGAGGTCGGTGCGCTGGCGCTGTGAGAAAATGCGGTTCATACGTGTGGCTACCTAACGCCGGCTAGGCCGGAACGGCTACTTCAAATACACTGCAGGCAAGTAGAATAAGATGTCTCGGCTTCCCCTCATCGCAAGGCGAGCCTCTCGTTCCCGTTTCCCCGCTCAACTACTTTCCGGCAGGAGGTGCGGAAATGCTGAATGTGTGCGATGTAAAAGTTTGCGGCGCCCACCGGCTCTGGCTCCGCTTCAGCGATGGCGCCGCGGGCGAGATCGATCTGGGTTCGCAACTCACCGGGCCGATCTTCCAGCCGCTTCGAGATCCGTCCGCATTCGCTGCGGTGCGCGTGGACCCCGAAATCCGCACCATCGCTTGGCCAAACGGCGCGGATTTCGCACCGGAATTCCTGCGCAGCTTGCTGGACGGCAACGCGACTGTCTCATAGTAGCAGCCGCTTAGCAACAGTCGCCGCGGCCTCTAATAAACCGTCGGCCGCCTCCGTTATATTGCCCTGAGTCATGCGAAAACACGCTCTCCTCCTCATCGCCATCCTCTCCCTCGCCGCCTGCTCCGGCCAGGCCATCACCGGCCTCGACCAGGCCCTATACAACGCCGCCTACTCAGGCGCGGCGACATTCCAGTACCCGATCACCAACGCCAACTTCCCCACGTCTTCGTCCCCGCTTCGCTTCTCCATGGCCCTGTCCCAACTCGGTCAGAACTTCACGGGCACCTTCCTCCTCGCCGATTCCACCACCGGCCGGCCGATCTATTCTGGCAGTGTCACCGGTAAAACGACGAATACTGGTGCAGACCTCACTTTCGTCGTCCCGGCACCATGCCCGGGTACGCTTTACGGCTCCTTCGCTGTCGCCGACGCCGAGCTCACCGGATCCGTCACCGGCCGCGACTGCAACTCCACCGGCAACGGCGGCGACGTCAAAATCACGTTCACCAACTTGGTGAGACACTAGGGTCCTACATATTTTCATTCGATGACCACCAGACGTATCTATACTCTCGCGGCCCTCGCGGCCTGCACTACATTCGCCGCCTGCGGTGGCGCCGACAGCCGCGACACTGATCGCACTTCGATCGCGGCCAATGAGCCCACCAGCGTCATGTACTTCGATTCGACCAAGGCGGTCATCCCCGGCGCTGCTGTCGCCTCCGCTGCCGGCGGTGCGGCCACTGCGCCCAACGGCGCTGAGCTCTTCACGCGATGCGCTGCCTGCCACCAGTCAACGGGACTCGGCGTTCCCGGCGCCTATCCGCCGCTCTCAGGGTCCGAATGGCTGCTCAACAACCCCGAAGTCCCGATCCGCATCGTCCTCCACGGACTCCAGGGCGACATAACGGTCAAGAACACCAAGTTCAATAACGCG
>Ga0207933_1001971_pt1 | contig 14104 bp, 10 predicted proteins | sample NGESurdeep092012_4_FD_184488 | JGI IMG/M metagenome (GOLD analysis project Ga0207933, IMG submission 184488) | Arctic peat soil microbial communities from Barrow, Alaska - NGEE Surface sample F53-3 deep-092012 (SPAdes) | ecosystem: Environmental > Terrestrial > Soil > Wetlands > Peat ... | reverse complement strand
ATTGTTAAAAAAATTGCTTCAAGAAATCCTTAGTAAAAAACGCAAGTTTAATGATTTCGAAATTGAAAACAATTTTATATCAATAGGCCATAAGGTATTAATTTTAAATGCTCAGAAACTAAAAATTGCAGGAAAAGATGACCAAATGATTTTATTAGCAATAGAAGATATTACTGAAAGAAGGTCATTAGAAAAAAAAGTAGAAGTAGAAAAAAATACAGTTGTAGAACAAAAACATTCACTTGACCTTGCTCAACAAAAAGTTGACTTTATAACTATAACTTCCCATGAATTAAAAACTCCGGCTACTTGTATTAAAGCCTATACACAGTTACTGCAAATGGAATTTGCACCTAACGCTAATGCTGAAACAAAAGCGCTGCTTACCAACATGAATACCCAAATGGATAACCTAACACACCTTATTGACAATCTACTTGAAACTACTGAAATAAAGGGAGGAAAACTTTATGCAATTAATCAAGTTTGATAATTCCTCATCCCCCGGTTCGTGCCTTCATGAAACGGAATTATTTCAGTGAGGCTGCAATGCCGCTCTCGCGCAGGTCTCCTGACCTGTGTGTCTTCGTTACTTATTAAGCAAACTTTAGTAACGATCAGTCACCGATCAGGAGACCGGCGCCAGTACTGTGAGACGCGTTTGCAGGAGACAAATATCTTGCCTATTTCAACAGCCAGGGGCAAATGATTTCAAATTATGAAATCACTGCTTCCTCATCGGATAGTATTGAATATGACGCCAACGGAAATACCGCCAAGGTGATAAGGACTGAATATTCCCAACCATATAATCTTACCGGCGCCAAAACTTTTACCCTCTATGATTTCACTTCGAGAGATAGTAAAGGCGATCAATTGTATAATCTACGCCAGGTATTAGACCACGGTTTTGCAAACCTGAATATTGATATTGGTGGCATAAATTTAGATTTCTTTTTTAGTGATTTTATATTTCAGTTTTCAAAATATCCCGCAACATCTACCATTATCAATCTGCCAAATACAAGTTGTTTTTTAATGATAATCTTCTTGCCTATCAGGAATACCACATCAGTTATTATAAATAAAATGAAACGCCGGCATTAGTTTTGACTCATTACCTTAATCTATGAAATAGGACAAGACATTCCAATTGAACGAAGGTCGCCTCCCGATAATATTTTTTCAAACTCTGCCAGGAATGGTTCAATCGCCATTGTCTAAACTTTTACCGCTTCAGTGGTTACTCCATCAAATTCCTCTGCATGACTTTCAGCTTCTTTTTTAGTAGCTCTGACTATTCCATCTTTATGATGTGCCGGAGAATACATGGTGTACATTTTTAGAGAAGTAGTTTTACTGGTATTTATAATGTTGTGTTGGGCGCCTGACGGAATAACAATGGCATCTCCAGCTGTTAATTCATATTCGTGATCGTCAATGATACATTTTCCCTGCCCGGCCTCAATCCGGAAGAACTGGTCATTGCCAGGATGGACTTCTTTCCCGATTTCTTCTTCTGGCCGCAGGCTCATCAGCACCAGTTGGCTATGGAGTGCCGTATATAAAACCTTGCGAAAATTATCATTTACGGCTGTTGCTTTTTCAATATTAATTTTAAAACCTTTCATGACATAAAATTTTAAATGTAAACAAACCAGTTTATTTTCCCGCGGGCCGGATTGCGCAGGCAATTTAACCCCGTAAAGAATAATTTCCGATGAGCACCGTCACTTGTAATGATGACGACCATCAAAAATACTTTGCAAGCTCCAAAGTACAATTCATCTGCTCTTTTTTAGATGCCTGTCTAAAAGTGCGGGCAGTAATTTCTTTTCTGCAATAAATGGAATTCCGAAAGTCCTTTCTGAGTAGTTTGATTTAATCGTATTAATGACGTCCGTTTCAGCATTTGCCCGGCTTTTAAGTAAAGGGTCTGAAATTCCGGTAAGCATAGAAAGACTTTGGTTTATTAACCAGGCATAAGGTTTAATTCCGGCTCTTTTTAAATCGTCCTGTAAGGAAGCCGCTTCACGCATTGGTGTAGTTTCAGGTAAGGAAACCATAATTATTTTTGATAACTCCTGGTCTTGTAAATACATATAGGGTGTTTTAATCCGTCCCGCATTCATATTGTTTCTCATGATATCGCGATGATAGCTTCCGGCAGTATCCAGCAGCAGAAGCGTATGTCCTGTTGGAGCCGTATCCATTACTACAAAGATTCTTTTTGCCATACTGATGGCCTTTGAAAAGGCGTGAAAAACAGCCACCTCTTCTGTGCAGGGTGACTTTAAATCTTCAAGGATCAGTTTTTTCGCTTCTTCAGTCTGCCCTTCTCCTTTTCGTTCCAGGATCTTTTGGGTATACCGCTGCGTTTCCACTTTCGGGTCTATACGTTCTACCGTTAGTGTTGCGGGCAAATCACCCAGTTGCCCGATAAAATCCTGGATATGGGCTGCAGGATCAGTGGTGGTTAACAGTACTTCGAAGCCTTTTTTTGCGAGCATAACTGCAATGGCGGAGGCCGCAATGGTTTTTCCAACGCCTCCTTTGCCCATGATCATGATAAGACCGTGCTGCTGATTTTTATACAGTTCTTCGGTAAGCTGATCTATTCCGTCCAATACCTGGGCGGGTGTGTCTAAGTTTGAAATACTGTTTTCAGAAATTGATTTTTGAAGTTCAGTATTAAAAAGGGAGCGAAGTTTATCAATTCCCAGCACATTATAGGGCAAGAGCGGGAATGTGTTTAATGGCAATAATTTCAAATTATCCGGGATTGCATTGAGTTGCTCCCTTGCCATCGCTTCAATTTTTGAAGCCAGCTCGTCTTTAGTGTCAATCGCCTTAAAAACGCCATTGATATACAATCGCTGATTGTTCATTCCCAGTTCGTTTAATTCATGGCTTGTCCTGGATGCTTCCTTTAAAGAGGCCTTGTCCGGCTTTGCTACGATATAAAAAGTGGTGAGTGATGTATTTCTAAGTCTATCCACTACTTTGTGGTACCTTTCTTTGCCACTTTTTAACGCTGAAGTCGGGCCGAGGCACGAAGCGCCATCGGGGTTTTCTTCAGTAAAACCTGACCATGCAGCAGGCAATTCGAGTAACCGTAAAGTGTGACCGGTTGGCGCGGTATCAAAAATGATAACATCAAATGTTTGTCCATCAGTTTCACCGGATACAAAACGGGAAAATTCATCAAAGGAAGCGATTTCAGTGGTGCAGGCTCCGGAGAGGTCTTCCCTGATTTTCTTTATTTCTTCTTTTGAAGCAAGACTTTCCAATGGTTGGGTGACTCTGTTGCGGTATTCTTCAGCTGATTTTTCAGGATCAATATTAACAGCAAAAAGGTTCTGAATTTTTTTTACCGGGTTCATACTTTCATCTACCGGGCTTTCCAGCACGTCTTTTAAGTTGGATGCCGGGTCGGTGCTTACAAGTAATACCACTTTACCTGAATCGGCCAATTCAACAGCCGTTGCGCATGCAAGTGTTGTTTTCCCGACTCCTCCCTTTCCGGTAAAGAATAAATATGTTGTTGCTGAATCGATCATTTAATAGTTCAAACGCTTGTTTTTCCTTCTTTTCTTTAAAAGTATTTTCTATTGATTAAAATATTCTTCACGGATAGCTGGATCTTTATATGCCCCGAAGCAGCGTCTGTCTGAGAGATTGCTGCTAAATGCTTTAAAAATGAAAATGACAGCCAATTTATTTTTTGAGTTCCTGTGGGAATGTTTTTGCATCGGGATTTACATCCCCTGTTAATGAATTTAAAAAAGCGACAATTTGTTTCTCTTCTTCAACTGAGAAGGTTTTGTTTAGCTGAGCCTTTCCCATAATTTTTACAGCGGAATCAAGATTTGCAATACTTCCATCGTGAAAATAGGGAAATGTTCCTGCCACGTTTCGCAATCCAGGTACTTTAAAAACGTCCTTATCGCTTGTATTTTTAGTTACGGTTTTCCTCCCTTCATCATTGACTGTGCTTTTTGTTAAAGTGCGGTAGTCAGTTACGATGCCAAATTTCTGCATGGCTCCGCCACCGATACCTACTCCATTATGACAACTGACGCATCCGGATGCAATAAACACTTTAAGGCCTTCTTTTTCCTCAGGTGTAATAGCATTCAAGTCACCCTGCATAAATTTGTCAAACCTGGAAGGTGTAAGTAATGTACGTTCAAAAGCTGCAATGGCCTTTTGTAGATTGTCATAAGTAAGAGGCTTTGTTTCTTCAGGAAATGCTTCTTTAAACATTTCGGGATATGGCTTGGTTGTACTCAGTCTATCTATTAAAAACCCTTTGTGAGGAATAGCCATTTCAACAGAATTTAAAATAGGCATACCTGCCTGTTCTTCTACATCTTTTGCACGCCCATCCCAAAATTGCATATTGTGTAGTGCAGCATTAAAAACCGTCGGCGAATTACGACTACCCTGTTTTCCTGCATCTCCTGTGGAAGTAATTTTATTATCTACTCCATAATTTGCAAGGTTATGGCAGGAATTACAACTGTTGTTCCCGGTTCTGGAAAGGCGGGTATCATAATAAAGCAACTTACCAAGCTTAACTTTCGGCTCAGTAACTTCATTGTTTTTATTATCTGCAACGGATGGTAATGGTTTAAAAAAATTGCGCGCTTCATTTAATAAAGAGTCATTTGCCTGCGTGTTGTTGGTTACAGCAGTTTCCTTTATTTTTTTGTTGCTGGATTCATTACAAGAAAAGATAGCAACCATTATACAAAGTCCAACAATTGTCATTTGCTTTTTCATATCTATGATTTTTTACGTCATAAAAGTAAAATGCCGGGATACCAAAAACACTGATAATAATCATTGTGGTTGGATGATTTTGGTTAGTGGCCCCGCTTAATGATATGATGCAAAATCTTTTGTGTAGTATGTTTCCTGATTTTTCTCTTTTAATTCGGATCCGATAAGATTCTTTTTTTTACAATAATGAAAACCTTGCTATTTAGCAGAGTGGTATGGTGGCGCTGGCCGGATCCCGAAAGCTTTCGGGACGAGAATTGCGCAGCAATCATGAAAACCTATAAAAACAAATCAACAGAACTTGAATAACCGATCGGGTTGATTTTGAACTAAGCGAAGCGGCCTCATAAGCACAATTAAAACAATAATAAATCCGCGCATAACTTTTGTTTCTTTTGCATCAAGGCAGAAGAAAAGGCAAAAAATATTGCTGTTCATTCCCTAAAACCTTCCCCCGGCTGAAGTTGAAATCTTTTCATTTCTTTTTCCAATTCAAAGATAGGGTTTCGTTCAATTTGTTTTGTTGGTGAAGCAGCCGCACTTTTCCTTTGCTCAACACCAAAGGACTCTTTCATTTTCGTAAGTCCAACAAGGGATGAAAGTTTCGCGCAAGTAATCCACTCATATCTTTATTATTTTCTTTGTATTGGTCTCACGGCATATTCAGATAGTATTTCATCAACTGTTAATTTATGCATTTGTAAATATTTTTCTATTTGGATTTCGGTAATCATGGTCAAATCGTAACTTGAAAATTCCATAAAAAAATTCTTAAAACTTTCTTTAAGTTTTCTCAACCCTTTTTTAGTTAGAATTTCTACAGGATAATTAAATCCTGTAGAAGACTCGATCATTCTTGGAGGAATAATTAAAATATACTTTGAGGCGTCTATATGATAATTTGATTTGAACCATGCACATGCGTTGTTCATTTGACCGGTTTCGCCCTTTACAATTTCTGCTCTGTCTTCATTTACTTCGTTTTTACATTCAAACAGAATATATTTATTTTCATGGACATTCCACAAATTATCAGGACCCTTTTTTAACTCTTTATCAGGTCTTTCGCATGCGAAACCTATCGCTAAACCAAATTCGTTTAATGCTCTTTCAAAGGTGTCGGCTTTTTTACCAAACGACAAATCTGACAAAAGTTCATTCACCTTTAATTGCAATTCGGAATATTTATCGAATTGGGATATCCACTTAATAATATTAGTGCTTCTCTTCGCGTTGATTTCTAATTTTTGAAATTCAATTCCATGAGGTGGTTTTAAGAGTAACCTATTTAATATATAGGCTTGTATTTGATATTCATTTGAAGTTGTTTTTTGACTTTGGTAGGAATATCTTGCCATTTCCTGCAAGTAATACGCCCGTTCAATTTTATCATTTGGATCAATACATTCATCAATTAACAGTTGAATAGTTTTCACTGCTTCGATATACTGATGACTTGAACATAATTCTTCTGCTCTTTTTTCTAGTTGCAATTGTTTGTAAATTTCATCATAAGAATCAATTTCAGTAATTGAGTTCATTTCTTGAACATAAAACTGCTTCCAAGTATCATCACGTTTCAAAGACACCGATAGAATCTGATTTAATAATTCAATGGGATCATCTGTAGTAGCTTGCTCTGTAATTAACTCTCCGGTTGATTTACCTATATCAATCTGTTTATTTGTTTGGGCCGAAAAGAATTTACGTAACCTATTACTCGCCAGTATCGTTATTAAATTCATTCCGGTAACTATTATTACACAATAATCCTTTTCTCCTCTTACTGCTCGACCCATTCCCTGTTCAATTTTTTGAGCAATTTTTAAGTCTATTATTTTACTACTCTCTCTAAAAACTTCCTGTAGTCTATCAGACAAACCAATAGAAATGGGTTTTGAGTCAAGTATGAGAATTCTGCAACTATCATCTGGTAAATCAATTCCTTCGTACCGATTAGATAGAACAATTGTTTTACTGTAGTCTCCATCTTTAACTCTTTTAATAGCACTTTGGATTTCTGCAGTATTTGGAAATTCAGCTCCTGCCCTTTTCCAATGTTCAGCTTTTTTATTATTTGGAGTTAGAGCTACTATACCTGATTTTCGCTTATCATTCCCTTTTGCAAAAAGAGAAACTAAGGTTGGGTTATTAAATTCTGGATTTATGAAATAAGGTGTCAAAATCATTTTTTCTCCAGACCATTTCTCGTCAGCATACTTTAAAGGATTTTTAATAACATCTAGTTGAACCCCTAACCCTTTTATAAAAAAGGCATCATTGCTCGTGGTTGCGGACATGAAAACTTTATGGTTAGCTCTCGAAAATGTACCGAAAACATTTAAAGGATTATTATAAGGAGATATTTCAATCGAACTTCCAGATACTATACACTGGCAGTCCTTAATTATATCTTTAATCAAGTCCCAAACAAAAACCATAAAACTTTCGCCTCGATATTTCACCAAAAGTTTCACAACTTCCTGTATTTTGTCAATCCATGCCCAATACGGAACTATTAAAAGTGAGCTAAATTCCCCTTGTCTTATTTCTTCAGTCGACGCTTCACCTTGGTCTTCCAAATCGGACTCGAATAATGAAAATAATTCCTGATATAACTTGTTTTCCCGTTTAATTTTTATTGTAAAAGTATCGTTAATCGTCTCTATGCAAGCATGCGAATCATCTAATATCAGAGAGTCAACAAGTAGAGAGTTATATTTTAATCCAAATTTTGTCAAACCATTAAAGAGTAGCTGAGTAGTGGCAATTAGGATCGCTTTTCCATCTAAAAAATCCTGAGGAAGACGATTATTTGAATCTACCATACAAAATTTAATTCCAAATTGTTTTGCTTGCTCACAAGTTTGGTCTACCAAAAATTTATTAGGGCATAAATACATGACAGGCAAGTCATTAGAATTTAGTTTTGACTGCAGAATAAGAAGACCAATTAAAGTTTTGCCTGCCCCAGTATGTAATTTTATAATAATATCACTTCTATTTCTATAATTTTCAAACCAATTTTGCAATACATCTAATTGTGATACCCTTAATGGTCCTTTATCGCTTGCTCTATCAAGAGTATCATAAATGTCAATTGGATTTTCATTTTTCTTTCCTTGACCGTCATGAAGTTTTTTTGAGAAGTTAAACATGTTGCTTATTTTAATTTAAGTGTTAGAAGTGCTGATTATTTTGATAGTTAGGGGATGTCTTTGCAAGAAAGTATAGTTCCTATGCTTTTGTTCAGTTTTATAATCTTCTAAGTTGTTTCCTCCATTCTTCATATGTTTTAAAAATACATGACGGTGATTTTTTCAAAATTTTCTTTAGGAGTTTCTTTTCCTTCAAATAAATTCCCACTTCACGCAACCTTCCCCTCATACAACCACTTCTGAAAACCAATAAACCTATTCCTGATATTGGCCACGCCGCCGAGTTTTTCTTCCGCGTCGCTGATAGCCTGGTATTTTAGTTTCAGCAGGTCGGGAAGCTTTTCCTGGTCTAGTTCTTCTACGCCGGTTTCAATGTATTTGGAAAGCACAAATTCCAGGAATTCTTTTTCATTAATATTCAGCAATGCAAAAATATTTTGCTGTGCATTGGCTACTCTTTGTTCCCTGCTTATGGGTTTAAAGTTGCTGTTATAAACATACCCCAGCACATCAAACAAATCACTGTTTTCGGCATTGATCAGTTTTTGTAAGGTAGTTAGTTCATCTTTGCCAAACCCTGCTTCTTCCAGCTTTTCCAAAAATGTTTTGCGGGTAATAGGGTTGCTCCAGATGGTACGCAACTCTTCTTCATCTTTAAAAAATTCAGGCAATGCCCCGAATAAGTTTTGCATAAATTCTTCCGCAGAGATTGGCTTTCCATCAGCGCTCCAGAATGAGGTGGCTATCATGTGCTGGATTTCTCTTTCCTTGCCATCGCTCAATTTTATCTTTATTTTTTTTCTTTTGATGTCATCTTCATCTTCTCCTTCCGATGGATTGAGCGGAGGATAAACGGGATCAGGCTCTCCGGCAAAAGTGCCTTCTGTTGATTCAGGTTCCAAAGGCTCGCCATCCCATTCAGGGTCGGCGAAGTGATGATACGCATCTACATAATCATAGATGGTAAAGAAATCTTTGCCATCAAACAGCCTGGTTCCGCGGCCTACAATTTGCTTAAACTCTATCATAGAATTGACTGGTCGCAGTAAAACAATATTCCTGATGTTTCTTGCATCTACGCCGGTAGATAATTTTTGCGAAGTGGTAAGTATCGTTGGAATCCTTTTTTCATTATCCTGGAACTCTCTTAAATGTTGCTCGCCGAGTGCGCCATCATTGGCCGTAACCCTTACACAATAATTGGGTTCTTTGCTTCGCTTCATCTGGTTGATTAGTTCGCGAATGGCAGCCGCATGATCCTGCGTAGCGCAAAAAACGATGGCCTTATCATTCTGATTGGCTTCGCTCAGGTAAATTTCTACACGCTTTTTCTCCCGCGCTTTTATTTCGATGATCTTATTAAAATCAGGCTCTGTATATCGTTTGCCTTCTTCTATTTCTCCTTCTATGATTTGGTCATCGGAAGTGTAGGTATATTCATCAATGGTAGTTTGGATACGTCTTACTTTAAAGGGCGTTAAGAAGCCATCATTGATCCCTTCTTTTAATGAATAGACATACACAGACTCACCAAAATATTTATAAGTATCTACATTGTCTTTTCGTCTGGGCGTGGCCGTTAGCCCTATTTGAACAGCCGGTGAAAAGTATTCCAAAATTCCCCGCCAGTTGCCTTCATCATTGGCGCCGCCACGGTGACATTCATCTATAATAATTAAATCAAAATAATCTTTTGGGTATTCTCCAAAATAAGGTGCAGGCTTTCCTTCTTTATCCGTGCCACTCATAAAGGTTTGGAAGATGGTAAAGAAAATGCTACCGTTAGTTGGCACTCTTCCTGTCTTTTTTATTTCATTTGGTTTTATTCTTGACAAGGCATCTTCGGGAAAAGCCGAGAATGAATTGTATGCCTGGTCAGCAAGAATATTTCTGTCGGCAAGAAATAAAATGCGCGGCCTTCTGCCGCCATCTCTTTGCAGGTTCCATCTTGTCTGAAATAATTTCCCTGCTATCTGGAAAGCGATAATTGTTTTTCCGGTTCCTGTTGCAAGCGTTAAAAGAATTCTTTCCCTGCCTTTAGCAATTGCATCTAATGTATTGTTGATGGCTATTTCCTGGTAAAAGCGTTTTGTAAAATGTCCTTCTAATGGAATGGCATCAAACTTATCTCTCCATTTATTTTCTTCTCCTGAGCCTGCCGAAGAAAAAGTTTTATCCCATAACTTCTGTGGTGTAGGAAAAGAAGTTACCAAACCTTCTTCTCCTGTTTTCATACATATTCTGTAAATCTCCAAACCATTTGCTGCAAAGGTGGTTTCCAATTGCAGCTTCTCTGCATAATTTTTTGCCTGTGCCACGCCTTCGCCTACCTGTAGTTCATTGCTTTTGGCTTCTATCGCGGCAAGTTTGCGTCCATTGAATTGCAATATATAATCCGCTATCAAAGGCTTAGCCCTGCCACCACCAATTTGTATCTTACCATTGGTGATATGATGCTCTCTAAAAACTTTGGAACCTTCTACAACTCCCCAACCTGCTGCAGCAAGCTGCTGGTCTATTAGTTCGGCTCTTGTTTCTGATTCGTTCATAAACGGTGGTTATATTATAACTTCTGAGATTAAATCTATCTTTTTAAATAAATAATCAATTTGAACATCACTATAATCCCTACTTCCAATAAACATTTTTATGAATTGTACAAAGTCCCCATTATTCTCCGATTTATCAATGAGCGATTTTACGATTGAATCTTCTTCTCCGGTTACTTCGTTTTTTGTTATTAAACTTTTACTTGCCCTATTGATAGTGTAATTGTAATACATACACGTTAATGAAGCTTCTACTTCTATAAAATAACGGGAATAATCCACATGAATCCCTTTTGGTATGACTTCATAAAATCCTTTGATAAGCTCTTCTAAACTTAATTTCTTTAGTTTCATATTTATATAAAAGTCACTATAAAATGTTTTAATAAAAATAAGCACGAGATACAAACTTGGAAAAATATATTGATTGGAAGTGGAAAAATTTAATCCTAACCGAACATGCGCAAATATTTTTTCCTGTTGTCTTAGACTAAGACTTGCTTTTTCAAAAAGTGATGAAGAAACAGTAATTATTGTTTCTGCATCACTCCTAAATTGGAGGTGTCGATTTCTATTTTCTGAGAAAAAAAATAATTGAAAATCAAAGTAATTATATAAATATTTACAAAACAATTTTGTGTCCGGATTAGGAATCGAATATTCAATATCAATAAATCTTCTTAAATATTCATCAGCATCAATTCTGTCATTTCCATAAACACCTCTTACAGCATGCCCTAACTGAACTTTATCAATAGAAAGCACGAAAACAATTCCAGGGACTGAGAAAAAGTGTTTTACCTGTTCCAATAATTCTACGGCATAGTTTGGCCGGCACCTATCTAATTCATCAATTATAAAAACAATTGGTTTATCACCTTTTGTAGCTTCCACAAATTTTGATAGGCTTGCCCTAAACTCTTTTAATCCATTCTTTTTAGCAGCATATTCTTTTATCTCATCATTGAGAATTTCAGTAGCCCCTTTTGTTGTATCTTCTATAGCATTAAGCAAAACCTCTGTATCTACATATCTTGCAGCTAAGGCTTTTACTAAGTGAGGCAAAACATTTTTTGTAATGACTGCACCCTTTTGTAATAAAGATTTAAATTCTTCCTTTGTCTGGGGCTTTATTAAATTCTTCAATTCCGCCACCAATGCAATTAAAGGGTTGGGCTCGAAGTCATTTTCCCATGCATTGAAATAAAGGGTTTGAAAGCCATCATTAATCATTTGTTGTTGCCACATTTTCACAAAGGTGGTTTTGCCAGTTCCCCATTCATTATTAATTGCTAATACAAATCCATCTGCATAAGTAGAGATAATTCGAGAAAGGATTTTAGCATAGTTCTCTCTTTTTAATGCATCATTCTTAAAAGGTTGTTCCGGGTCAATAACAATATCATTGTGTTTTATATTCATGCAATTACATTTTCTTTAATAAGCTCTCCCCTAAACGCCTTCCCCAACACCGCCTTCTTCAACTCATCCAAATCTTCTATTTTCTTTTGATAGATGGCTTCTAATTTTTTTGTTTCAGCAGAAAGAGCGTCAAGTTTTTTGACGATGGCTTGTTGTTCTTTTAATGGTGGAAAAGGAAACAATTCATTTTCGAATGTTCCCATATTAATGTTTGCTTGAGCACTTCCTTTCCCTAATGCTTGTATTCTGGCTTTAAATGACTGCAATAAATATTCTACGAAATCTCTATCAGCTAATTTATCATTTACAACTAACCCAATAACACTATCCGGAAAACAAGCATCAAAAGCTAAAACTCCAGTCTCTGCAATATTTGCTGCTATAGTAATACAAATTGTTCCTGAAGGCCATAGTTTACTTTGAGCAAGTCCTAACTCACTGTATGTTTGAGAATATTCGGTTATGTAATGATTACAATTTCTTATATCGCCAGTTTGTATAAAAGGATAATTGCCGCCATAAAGCTTTTCATAATTTCTCGGTCGATGTTTTGATTTTCCTCTACCAAATGTATCGGAAATTTCAGCTAACGTTTTCTCTTCCCAACCCTGCCCTTTATTTTCAAACACCCTTTGCAAATAACTTTCAAAAAGTTCTTTTGCATTTTTAAGGTTTTGTTCTGCATTGGCTTTTGCTTTGGCTATGGCAGCAAAGGCTTCATCTAAAATGGAAACTATGCGTTGTTGTTCGGGGAGTGGTGGAAGGGAAATTTCAATATTTTTTAGAATTGCTACTGATGCAACATTTTGAAGGGCTGCACCTCCGGAATATTCTTTTAAACTATCTTGAAAACTTTCACTCTGCATCCATAATTTCAAAAAAACATTTAGTACTTTTTTTGAAGGACTAAGTTTTAACAAAGCTTGATTAATAATTCCCTTTTTAATATTTTCAGGAACAATAGCAATTTTACCCATTGTACCAGAACAACTCATTATTAAATCACCTGGGGTTAATTCAAACCTTTTCATTTCATTGAATTTATTTTCATCAATGAAATATCTTACATTATTAAATTGGTCGTAAATAGCATGTTGTTGTTCATAAACAGCATAACCATTCTGCTTGAAAATATTTTTTTTCAAACTTCCACCAAATGGACCTCTTACAAATCCACATACATCTCCTAATTTCTTTTTCTCCCACTTCTTCATATCATTTCCTTTCTTGTCTGAACTATGATTTTTTTGATTATAGTGATTGGTATGATTTACCTCAATATCTATTTCCGTTTCTTTATCTTTTTTCATCTTTTATTTCATTCTTGTTTTCATAAAAATCATAAAAATCGGGTAAATCATAGTTCAGATAATTTCCCATCCTTTCTTGTCTGAACTATGATTCTTTTGATTATAGTGATTGGTATGATTTACCTCAATATCTATTTCCGTTTCTTTATCTTTTTTCATCTTTATTTTATTCTTGTCATAAAATCATTCAAATCAGGTAAATCATAGTTCAGACAATTTTTAAATCATAGTTCAGACAATCTCCATTATTGTATTTAAAATATCCGCACTTTCTTCATCCAATGCTTTTATCTCTTCTAATATTTCCTGTGGGGTTCTTAAAGCAGCGGCTTCTTTTTTATTAGGGTTTTTAGCAGACAGGTCGAAAGTATTTTGGTCAATATTTTTTATATCAATACTCCATGAGTTTTCACTTTCAGCAGTTCCTTCGGCTCCCCTCAGGGCAAGTTTTTGTAGTTCAACAAACTCTGCCAAATCATTTTCATTGAGCGCATTGGTTTTACCCAAATTCCGGTCAAGGTTTAGCTGGTAATACCAAACTTTTCTTGTTGGTACTCCTTTTTCAAAAAATAACACTACTGTTTTTACTCCTGCTCCCGGAAATGTACCGCCCGGCAAATCGAGCACGGTATGCAGGTTGCAGTTTTCTAATAACAGCTTGCGCAAACTAACAGAAGCATTATCTGTATTGCTGAGAAAAGTATTTTTAATAACAATACCCGCTTTGCCACCGGCTTTTAAAATTTTAATAAAGTACTGCAAAAACAAAGAGGCGGTTTCTCCTGTTTTTATTGGAAAGTTTTGTTGCACTTCGGCCCTTTCTTTTCCTCCAAAGGGTGGATTAGCCAATACCACATCATAGCGGTCTTTTTCCTGTATG
>Ga0207933_1001970_pt1 | contig 14112 bp, 16 predicted proteins | sample NGESurdeep092012_4_FD_184488 | JGI IMG/M metagenome (GOLD analysis project Ga0207933, IMG submission 184488) | Arctic peat soil microbial communities from Barrow, Alaska - NGEE Surface sample F53-3 deep-092012 (SPAdes) | ecosystem: Environmental > Terrestrial > Soil > Wetlands > Peat ... | reverse complement strand
CCCAGCCGCCGCTCAATTCCCGCGCCGGACGGTCAAAATCTTTTTCGCGAAAGCCGAGGCCGGACAAAATCTGTTTCGCCTTCGCGTCGAGCTGGTAGCCGCCGAGTTCGTGAAAGCGATTGTGCGCGTCGTCGTGGATTTCCTCGACGTGATCCGGAGCGATGTGATGGTCGGAATCCCAAGACAAAATGAGACGGCGCAGCTTCGCAAATTCCGGCGAAATCGCAGTCGCCAGTTCCAAAATCGTTTCATCGCCAACCGGCGCGCTTTCCTGCGGCAAGTAGCCGAGCACGACGTTGCGTTCCTTCATCACCTTGCCGGAATCCGCCTCCTCGTCGCCGAGGATGATGGAAAAGAGCGTGGATTTGCCCGCGCCGTTCGGGCCGACCAGCCCGATGCGGTCCTCGCGGTTCAACTGCAAGGTCACATCGTCGAACAAAATTCGTCCGCCGTAAGCCTTGCTGATTTCTGAAAGCGTCAACATCGAAACGGCAGCTTAACCGAAATTCGCAAGCGAACACAAGGAGATGCGGTGGTCGCTGTGTTTCAGAACAGAACATTTTCGATAAACCCAGTTAAATGCTCCGGCGGTTGCCGATTCTTTCGCACAACGACAACCAATTCGCGTGAAAATCTTTTTGCCATCGGAATTCTTTTTACAGCACGGCGCTGTTCGTAAATGGGTAGAACGCGATGTGGCACAACACTCACACCAAGTCCGAGCGAAACCAAATTCACAATCACATCAAAACTATCCAACTCCATTGCTGGCTCGATGCGCCAACTTTGTTCTTCAAGCCACCGGCGCAGATGTTTTCCGGTGTTGCTCTCCCGATCAATCATCAACCAACGTTGTCCATCGAGAATTTTTTTCAACGACTTCAAGTTGTTACGGGTTGCATTTGCAGGCAATTGAAATTGTGGTGGAGCAATGAATGTAAAGTCGTCCTTGAACCGATGAGTTATTTGTAATCCTCTCGAAAGTCGTGGCGGTGGGCAAAGCAAGCCCGCATCGAGTTCTTTGGTTTCCACTGCGTCGAGAATTTCGCGGCTGGTTTTCTGCACGACTTGAATTTGAACTTCTGGAAATTTTCGCTGAAACGCAAAGAAGAATCCCGGCAGATATGCCAACCCGATACTTCTCGCCACTCCAACACGCAGTGTCTTCGGCACAAGATTAAATTCGTGTTGCAGGTGATGCAGCGCGGCATTCGTTGCATCAAGAATCGGTCCCGATTTCTCGTGCAATGATTTTCCGGCGAGCGTTAAGCTGACTTGGCGGGTCGTTCGTTCAAATAATGACACTCCCAGCCTTTGCTCCATGCCGCTAATTTGACGCGTGATAGCGCTTTGAGTCAGACCGGCTCGTTGACCTGCCTTTGTGAAACTGCCTGTCTCTGCCACAAAATGAAACAAATATAGTTCGTAAAGGTCGAAAGGAGGGGTGGCCAGATACTCATTCATATCTAGCATCAATGTAATGACACTAATGAATTTATTGCAACATCAAACTTGTGTCAGTGTATGCGCGTCGAAAGGAATTGCGCTTCACTCGATTGAGTGGGGACGACATTCCAGATAACTAAACCAATAACCAAATAAAATTATGGCAGACCTTCATTCACGCCTCACGGAAAATGTTCCCGGAGCGTTCTACATCACCAACGAGTGCATTGATTGTGATATGTGCCGCGAAACTGCGCCGTCTGTTTTCAAACGAAACGACGACATCGGATTTAGCGTGGTCTTTCACCAGCCCGCAACCGAAGCCGAACGCCAACAAGCAGAAGAGGCTTTGACTGGATGTCCGGTTGAAGCCATTGGCAACAATGGTTCGACAAGTTAATTCTCCGTGGAAAGAGTTGACACTATGGACTAGATGGACTAACATCTTCGGCATGAAGACTGTCAACGTCCATGAAGCAAAAACCAACTTTTCCAGCTTGCTGGCGCGGGTGGAAAAGGACAGCACGTCCATTGTCATCTGCCGCAACGGCGCGCCCATCGCCGACCTTGTGCCGCACAAATTTCAAAACCGGATCAAACCGCATCCGGTGTTGAGCAAAATCAAGATCAATTACGATCCGACCGAGCTGCTTTCGGAGGATGAATGGCCAAAGGCGTCGCGATGATTCTGGATACATGTGCCTTGCTTTGGCTGGCAAGCGGAGGTGGCAAGTTGAGCCGTAGAACTTTGGAGGAAATTCAAAAATCGCCGGCGATTTATATTTCCGCCATCAGCGGTTTTGAAATCGCGCTCAAAGCGGCCGATGGAAAATTGAAATTGCCGGTTCCAATTCAGGAATGGTTTAAGGAAGTTATCGAAGCGCACGGCCTGACTCTGTTGGCGCTCGACTTGGAGCTTTGTATCGCCGCCGCTCATCTTCCAGGCATCCACAAGGATCCGGCTGACCGTTTCATTATCGCAACCGCAAAGTTAAATAACTTGGCCGTGGTGACGACGGATGCAAATTTTGAAAAATACGGTTTGATCGTGTTGAGTTGAATCTACAATTCGTTGCGATGGGTTCGGAAATTTAGCTTCTCCGCGTTCACAAAAAATTAGTCCGTAGATTCCTTGTCCGCCGGTGCGCCGGAACGCCAGTGGCCGCCTCGCCAGACATAAACATTGTCCTGTTGCACCCATTTGCCGCGAAGCCAGATGTCGCCCGGATGCGGGCGCGGACGCCAATGGCCGGCGACCCAAACGTATTGGCCGCGCCATTCCCAATGGCCGGGGATGAACCAATATAAAGTGCGCGGGCCGGGCGAAAGGGGAATGACATCCTTTTGGTTCGCCGGCGGCGGTTGGGTGGGCTGGCCGACATACGCGCCATCCGCCGGCGCGACTTGCGGCGCAACGTCCACCGGGCGCGACGTGCTGCAACCCGTGAACAACGGCAACGCAGCCGCCGCGAGCAACGCAATTTTTACCAGGACTGAAGTTTTCATAATTTTAATTTGAATGACTTATTCCATTTTTTAGGAAAAGGCGCAACAAGTTTTCCAGCAAAAAAAATCGCCGGACTAATGAACTGCCGCGCGCGCCGGCGTGGGTTTGTTCCAGCCGGGCGGACGCTTGAACAGAAAAACCAAGGGAATGCTCATCAACGCCATGAAGCCAAACAATCGGAAATTATCCACGAACGCCCAGAGATGCGCCTGTTGATCGAGCGTGTTGTAAAGGGAGGCGTAAGCCTGGCGCAGCGCGGTCACGATGTCCGTATGTTGCGCGAGCGCGTGTTGCGTGGCGGCCAGTCGGTGCGTGAACGCGGGATCGGACGAGGTCAAATCTCCGACCATGAGCGCCTGATGTTTTTGCGTGCCGCGCGCGACCATGGTGGTGACGAACGCGATGCCGATGCTGCCGCCGAGATTGCGCATCAAATTGTAAAGGCCGCTGGCATTGCCGATTTGTTGTTGACCCAACTGGCTCATCGTCGCCGTCGTCAACGGCACAAAGATAAAACTGATGGCGATGCCGTTGACCACGGTGGGCCACATGATGCTCGCGCGGCTGATTTGCAGATTGATTTCGCCCAACATGAACGATGACGCTGCCAGCAGAAAAAACCCGAAGCCCAGCATCCAGCGCAACCGGATTTTTCCCACGAGCCGCCCGACGATGAACGTGGTGATGAACGCCGCGACGCCGCGCGGACTCAAGGCGTAACCGGCCTGCAATGCCGGATAACCCATGACCGTCTGCATGAACAGCGGCAGTTCCGCCGTCGTGCCATAAAGCAAAATGGCGAGCATGGTCATCAGAAAAACGCCGGTCGCAAAATTCCGGTTTTTGAAAACGCGCAGATTCACCAGCGGATGTTCCGTGTAAAATTCCCAAACGATGAACCCGATGAACGCCGTAACGGAAGTCAGCGTGAACCAGCGAATCCATTCCGCGCCAAACCAATCGGCTTCCTGTCCCTTGTCGAGCACGACCTGCATCGTCGCCAGCCACACTGCCAGCAGTCCGAAGCCGATGAAATCAATGGCCGCCGATTTATCGCGCTTGATGTAAGGCGGGTCTTCGATGAGCCATTCCTGCAAAAAAAACGCGCCGATGCCGACCGGCAGATTGATGTAAAAAATCCAGCGCCAGGAATAATTGTCTGTGATCCAGCCGCCGATCACCGGACCCAAAATCGGCGCGACGACCACGCCCATCGCAAAAATCGCCATTGCCGCGCCGCGTTTGTTCGGCGGAAAACTTTCCAGCAAAATTGCCTGCGCAATCGGCACCATCGCGCCGCCGCCGATGCCTTGAAAAATCCGCGCCATGATCAACGTCGGCAAACTCCACGCCAGTCCGCACAACGCCGAGGCCGCCGTGAACATCAACACGCACGAAAGCAAAACCCGTTTGCGCCCGAAATAATTTCCCAGCCAGCCCGTCATCGGCAGAATGATCGCGTTCGAGACGAGATAACTCGTGAGCACCCACGTCGCTTCGTTGGGCGTCACTGACAAACTGCCCGCGATGTGCGGCAGCGCGACGTTGGCGATGGACGAATCCAGCACTTCCATGAACGTCGCGCACATCACCGCGATGGCGATGAGAAACGGACTGTGGCGTGGATGCCATATTTGTTGCGAACTGTCGGCCATGAGCAATAAAAATAAAAATCCCGCCGAAATGATAAATCACTTTGCTTTGTAGAAAAGTTATTATTATAGCAGTTCAAATCAACATTGGCACATTCAGGCCAACGGCCTGAACCATCGTAGCCGGGGGCATCGCCCTCGGAATAAATATCCAATGTTCATGCGCCCTGAAAGGGCGATCCATGTCATGACCCATGTTTGGTTTGCCCTTACAGGGCGAAGAAAAATTCATTGACGATACCAGGGGCGTTGTCCCCCGGCTACGATGGAACCAGCCTTTCAGGCTACTTATGTTTGGATGTGGTAACCATGTTGCCGTCGCCAATTGCACAATGTGCGCCAATGTTATTGTGATTTGCCATAACACCTTGGCTTTAGCAAGGGGGTTAAACGCGCACGGGGAGAAAAACCGTTTAAACGGTTTTTTCTTGGGCGCGTTCGTGGTTCATCGCGTTAAAACGCGATGTTAATGAAATGATTTCTACAGAGCAAACCATCTGCTAAATATGACGGTTGACGAATATACCAGCGAATCATTCCCAATTATTTGAGCGCGGAGGTAAGCGGTGCTAAATAAAACATATCCGGGTTATCATTAGGGGTTTGTAGTCCTGTGCCGCCTTGCTGCCCATGTAATGATGGCGAAGGACTATATGTGCGAGGATCTTTCCATTTATGAACGATTGAATGGCCATCGGCAAAAGACATGCCGGCCGCAGCGCCATGGTTGCCACCAGGAAAATCTATGAGATACGTTTTGCCCGGCGCTGCCACTGCAGATACGGCCATTGAGGGGTCATTAATTGTTATGGGGCTTTCATCCATGAATACCCAAGTGTCAGAAGGACCGGGTCTGGTGAACGAGGAATACTTGCCATAGGTCAAATAAGGAGTGGTTGCCGCATAACCACTTCCCAATAGCCAGCCACCTTGAACTGCAGTCCCGATGGGAGGACCACCTGGTGTATTGGGCGTAGCCGCAAACCAATCCGTGCCCACCGCCGAATTCATGGAATAACTGCGCACATGGACAGGACTTCCTTGGAAATTAGGGTCTCTATAATTATCAGCCGGACAATGATAAACTGCTTTACTATGAATATATGTAGAAAGCAACGTGTTTGGATCCAATAATTCACTCACCCCTGTTTTACCCGGCCCATCGCCAGCATCCAAAGCGTTTGCCATGGTGCCAACCACCCAGCATTTCTCTTTAGCTTGAGTTAGAGGGGCTTGAAAAGCATATCCCGTTTGATAGGGATAATCATTGGGTGGCAGAACATCATTATTATCCTGTGCATACATGGTCCAACCGAGTAGCAATTGCTTGGTGTTGTTCATGCAACTGATGGCCTGCGCCTTTTGCTTGGCCTTGGCCAAGGCCGGCAGCAGCATGGCGGCCAGAATGGCGATGATGGCAATGACCACCAGCAATTCAATCAAGGTAAAGCCAGCAGGCCGGGGAACCGCAGTCGGATGTTCGGGTTGATTTTTCATCGCGTCAATTTTCACTTTCAATCTATCCATTCATGCAAATTTTTTCCTGACGAAAAGCAGGCGCCAGTTCCGAACCGGCGCCTGCTGTAACTATTCATTTCATTTAACAGGCGTCGCGCATCAATTAACCGTTATGGTTGAACTGGTGTTGGACAGGATGTTGGTATTGATAGCGTCCGCAGCCGTGACCGTTTGCGGGCCGACGGTGTTGAATTGAATTTGTCCGGTCGTAGTTCCACTTGCCAACGAATTGGGCTGCACAATAAGAGCCTGATCATCCGAAGACGACAAGGTGATGGTATCGCCCGGAGAGTTGACCGGGTTCCAATTCGCATCCACGGCGTTGATCGTCACGGTCACGGGAGCGCCGCCATTCACTGCGGGGTCAGGCGTTCCGATTTTGCCCGTAGACGTATTCGGAGCATTGGTTTCACCCGGCAGCAATACTTGCAATTGCGTAAAGGTGCGCTTGATGAGGGCAAAGAACGCGGTGTTGCCGGCAGGCAGGCTGCTTTTTGGAACTAAGACGCGTCTTCCCGGAACCAAGGAGATTACCGGCTGCCCAACACTTAATCCCTGGCTCAAGTTGGTCAAGCTTGGATTTACGATGAGCGAAAATCCGTTGTCAGGAAGATTCCAATTCACGGAATAAGCTATGTTGGTGGGCACGAATAAAATGCTGGCAGGCGTCAGAGCATTAACTGTGAAGCTATTCGTGTCCAGTGATGAATCGGCCAGGAAATTATCCGTGGTGGCCGCATCTATGCTCAAAGAATCAACCCCGGTGATTGAGATTTGAGAAACCACCACGTCTTCGCCGAGAATGGTATTGGTATCAACCCCCGGGTTGAGCCCGAAATTAACCGTGATCGGATTGGCCAAAGCCGCCGCAATGCTCGGATCAATGGTGAAGGGATAGGTCACCGGCCCCGGCGCGATCACGTTGCCGCCGGTATCACTGGTAAATTGCAATTGCCAGTTTCCGACGATGGTTGGATTGGTAATGGAAGTTGCGGTGCCAAAAAATCCGTTGCTGGTGGTTCCTGAACTTGGGGAATTAGTTTTCCAGGTAATCGAGGCCGTGGCAATGGAAGTGTTGTTGGTTAGGGGAGACAATTGAAAAATCAAGACATTCGGCTGGTTGTAGTCCGGAGCGCTTGCGCCGCCGGCTCCGGCCGTCTGGTAAAGATAGATGTGGTAGTTCACGTCGGGCGCAGCGTATTGGCTGATAGTGAAGGCATAAGTAACCGGGTGTGACGGAGTGGCTACCCCAACCCATGAATAGTTTGCCGTTGAATTTGCGCCATTGGCAGTAATAATGTTTTGCCGGTCAAACTGGCCTGAAATAGAGCCTTGCACAAAATTCAAGCCCGGAGTTGGCTTATTTATGCTCAAGGTTGGCGGTGGTGGCGGAGCGGCAGTTCCTTTAAGGAATATGTTATCAATCCAGAAGTTAGCAGTCAAATCATTGGTCAAATCTGCGGAGGTGCTAAAATAATTTGCCGGGCGCAAAAGAATACCCATGCTTCCGTCCAAACCGATTTCAGTTGGATTGATGTTAAAGCTGAAATGCACCCAGCCATTCGTGGCGGCATCTGGAATGGCCGTGCTTCCGAGAGATGCGCTGTCACCGTTCTGCGCCACGTCAACTTCCAATTGCCCGGCGGCGTTCAACTGTGTATTGGGAAGTAAATCGTTGGTAGGAACCAGCGACATATTGTTGAATTCAGCCAAGCTCATGGTTGAACTATTGTCCCATTTGAAATCGAATTGCACATTCAAATATTGCGACAGCGCAACCGGGGAAGGGATGTAATACAATTGATCCGAGGGAGAGCCGAGGTAGACTTCATAAGGACTGTCAGAGCTGCCCTGATCGGATCCCCAAGTGCTCATAATGTGGGCTGATCCGCCGCCATTGCCGGTATTATCTTCTGTGCCATCCCATGTTACAGTTGAGGTGCCATACCAAATGCCGCCACCCGTCGTGCTATTGGCATTGCTAAAGCCGGCCGGACTTCCACCCGGCGCCAAGTCCGCCGTGCTGTCAAAGGAGTTGAGATCATTATCCGCCACTTGAGCCGAAGCGATACTCGCGCCTCCCAGAAGCAACGCGGCCATTGCAAGGCCATAGTGCATTTTATGTTTCATAAGTTTCATTTTTGTTTTAGTTGTTGTTTTTTCCAATGGGTTTGTGACTGGCAAAAGTTTTAACCATTGAAGCGCGGCGGAAGCTCGCGGTTCTCCGGTTGGTTTTTTAATGGACTGAACATAAGTTAATCCGGTCGTTTGTTGGAGTCAGGGCGATTTATAGGACTACATTAGCACGGAAATGATTTCCTGCATGTCATCAATAATGGTTACAAAAAAAATCGTTGAACCGGAAGTTTGTGCTTAAAATTCATATAAGCGGCTAATCGCCTCCGGCGACGGTCCACATTCCTTTGGGCGCGAGCAGCGTGCCGGAGCCAACGGTTTGCTCAATTTTAAGCGCTTCCACATGGCCATCGCAGAAAAGATAATTGAAACGATTTTTGTGAGCTTTATACAGGAGCGCGCCCTGATTGATGCCGCTCATTGAACCGGGGTTTTGAGCCGGTGAATTTGGAACGATTTGATACAAATCGCCATTGGCGCCGCCGGTCGTGGTTTCAGGCCCGTTACAAATGCAGGTCCATTCATTGCCGGCCGTTTGCTGGCCGGTAGGTTCTTCCGCCAATAAAATGGTTCCCGAAGTATCATGCACGACGGTGGTTTTGTAACCGGGCGCATCCCAAATAGGCACCCCAAATTGATCGGTCCAATAAATTCCCACTCCGTGACGTCCCGGCTGATTTAAGTCGGGCAAGTTAAAGAGTCTTTGACTGAAATTCTTGGAATTAAAATCCGACACCTGATAATCGGTTCCATAATTCGGACCGACACTATTCATGGCGTAGGACCTTATCCCTAAAGCAGGAGTTGGCGGAGAACCTTGACCGCTGATCCAGCTTGCTTTGGGGAATTGATCGGCGGGGCACATTTCTATTTTTGGTGTCGCCGGAAGTCCGGCCGGATTTTCAGTCTGATCCGAAGCCAACATGCCTTGCAAGGTCGCCATGTCCGTTTGCGAAGCGTTGCCGCCGATATAATTATTCAACCATTCGTCCCAGGCCAGGCCTTTGCCGCCTGCACCCGCCGTGCCGCCGTAATGAAAACCAGCCGGCGGATAAGCATCGTCATGATCCAACGCAAAAACATAAAATCCCACTCCCAACTGACGCATTTGTGAGGCGCATTGAATCCGCCTGGCCGTTGCCTTGGCGGAGGCCAGGGCCGGAAGCAGCAGCGCGGCCAGAATAGCTATGATCGCAATCACGACCAAAAGTTCGATCAAAGTAAAACCGGCTCCAAAGAACTTTTGAATCTTGAAGGATGGCATGGATATTTTCATCACTGGTTCACCAGAATAATATAACCTTTTTTATCAAAAGCGTATTTCTTTCCCGGAGGCGGCGCGGGTATTTGGATGTTGGCCGCCGCCGCAAACTCGTCAATGGTCTTGAACCCGTGGCGCGCGGCGATGACGCATTGAATTAATTTTCGATTCAAGGCGCGCAAATCCGGGGCGGCATTCGTTGTGATGGTGGCCGGTTGGGTGGTTACTTGGGAGTTCGGGGTTGCGGACGACGGTGTTTTTTTAGTGCAGCCGGCGCATGAAATAATTAAAACCGCCGTCAAAACGAACGCAGTCTTCAAAATTGAGCCGAACTTCAAAAACGACGATGTTTGAAAGCGAGCCGATTCCGAAATGATTTTTTTTAGAACAGGCGGAATCATAATCATAACTATCATTAAACATTCGGGTTGCTTGAACAATAACGCATTCTCACGCTTTAGAATGTCATCAAAAATCAGGACAGGCGATCCCCGCCATTTTGCGACACTCTGGTCAAAGTATTTCCGGCAAAACATTTTCAGGCGCAGGCGCTGGCCTGATCTGCGGCTAAAAATCTTTTGGGTTCTTGCGCCCGTTCAAAATTTTTGCCAAAGTCCTCGCTCCACTTTTTATGGAGCGAAAAATTAAAATGAAAAATTTCAAAACTGTCGCTGGCGGAATCCTGATTTCCCTCGCTTCCATCTTAAGTCACGGCGCCCTTTTGTTTTCTCAGGACGACCGGCAAGTGGACGCATTGCTGGCGCGGATGACGCAGGATGAAAAAATCGGCCAGATGGTGCAGGTGGATTCAGACGCGCTCACGGATGCGTCCGCTGTAAAAAAATATTTCATCGGCTCGGTTTTGAGCGGCGGCAGTTCCGACCCGGCAGCCGGAAATTCTGCGCAAGCCTGGCTGAACATGGTCAATGAATTTAAGGCGCAGGCGCAGCAAACGCGGCTGAAAATTCCGCTGCTTTATGGCATTGATGCGGTTCACGGCCATAACAACATTGATGGCGCGGTGATTTTTCCGCACCACATCGGCATGGGCGCGACGCGCGATCCGCAGCTTGAGGAACGCGCCGAGCGCGTGACCGCCGAGGAAGTGGCCGGCACCGGCATCCGCTGGGCGTTCGCGCCGTGCATCGCCGTCCCGCAAAACGAACGTTGGGGGCGCACTTATGAAGGTTACAGCGACCATACCGCGCTAGTTTCTGAAATGGGCGCGGCGGCGATTCGCGGTTTTCAGGGCAAAAAACTTTCTGACCAGCCCACTTCCATTCTTGCCTGCGCAAAACATTTCATTGGCGACGGCGGCACGACCAATGGCATTGATCAGGGCAACATGATTTGCGACGAGGCAACCTTGCGCAAACTTTACCTGCCGCCGTATCGCGCGGCGGTCAAAGCCGGCGTCGGTTCCATCATGGTTTCCTACAGCAGTTGGAACGGACAAAAAATGCACGGCAACAAATATCTGCTGACCGATGTTTTGAAAGGCGAACTGGGCTTCCGTGGTTTTCTCGTTTCCGATTGGGCGGCGATTGACCAGCTTTCATCCGACTACAAATCCGACATCGAACAATCCATCAACGCCGGGCTGGACATGATCATGATTCCTTACGGACCGGGCAAAACGAACAATTATGTGGAATTCATCAACGATTTGAAGTCGCTGGTCGCCGAGGGCAAAGTTCCGCAATCCCGCATTGACGACGCCGTGCGCCGCATTTTACGAATCAAATTCCAACTCGGATTTTTTGAAGGTGACACGACGGATCCAAAATTGACCGCCGCCATCGGCTCGCCGGAACATCGCGCCATCGCGCGCGAATGCGTCCGCGAATCGCTCGTGCTGCTCAAAAATGAAAATCACGTTTTGCCGCTCTCCAAAAAAATCGGGACGCTGGCAGTTGTCGGCGCTGGCGCCAACGATTTGGGAAGGCAATGCGGCGGCTGGACGATTGACTGGCAAGGCGGTCGTGGCAACGTGACGCACGGCGGCACGACGATTCTGGCGGCCCTCAAAAAAACGGTTTCGCCAGACACAAAACTGATTTTTTCGCCGGAGGGAAACGATTTGCAAAAACCCGATGCCATCATCGTCGTAGTCGGCGAAATGCCGTATGCGGAATTCAAAGGCGACCGCACGCGCCTGGATTTATCGGCGCATGATGAAGCGTTGATCGCCAAGGCCAAAGCTTCCGGCGCGCCCGTCGTGACGATTTTGCTTTCGGGCCGTCCGCTGATTTTGAATTCCGCCCTCGCTGACAGCACCGCGTTTGTCGCTGCGTGGCTGCCGGGCACCGAAGGTCTCGGCATAACTGATGTTTTGTTTGGCGACTATAAATTCACCGGCAAACTTCCGCGCGTTTGGCCCCGTGACAATGCTCATTTGGTCAGCACTGATAAATCCGGGCAGCCGCTGTTCCCCTTCGGTTTCGGTTTGAGCCATTGACGGTTTTTTTCAGCGCGGCAATTTTTTTTAATCCGGTGAACAACCCGCGTTTGACTATTCGGAAATAGTCCACTAACGTCGCGGCTCAACAAAAATTAAATCAACTTTCAAATTTTATGGCCGCCAAATCCGCTGAAAAATCCATCGAAAAATCTTCCGCCGAAACCAAAGCCGCTCCGTCGCACGCGCGCGAACTCGAAGCCGCGATTTCCAGCATCCACAAAAGTTACGGCGACGGCGCGATCATGCGCCTCGGCGACGCCCAATCGAAGGTAAAAATCGGCATCATTCCGACGGGCGCGCTCGCGCTCGACCTCGCGCTCGGCGTCGGCGGCATTCCGCGCGGACGCGTGATTGAAATTTACGGGCCGGAATCTTCCGGCAAAACGACTTTGATGTTGCACGTCATCGCCAACGCGCAAAAAGCCGGCGGACTCGCGGCGTTCATTGACGCGGAACACGCGCTTGATCCGGGCTACGCAAAAAAACTGGGCGTGAACCTCGACGACCTGCTCGTCTCGCAGCCGGATTCCGGCGAGGAAGCGCTGACGATCTGCGAAACGCTCGCGCGCTCGAACGCGCTCGACGTCATCGTGATTGATTCCGTCGCCGCGCTCGTGCCGAAGGCCGAACTCGAAGGCGAGATGGGCATGGCCACGATGGGCATGCAGGCGCGATTGATGAGCCAGGCGTTGCGAAAATTGACCGCCGTTTTGAGCAAATCAAAAACCACCTGCGTTTTCACGAATCAATTGCGCGAAAAAGTCGGCGTCATGTTCGGCAGTCCCGAGACGACGCCCGGCGGCAAGGCGCTGAAATTTTACGCGAGCGTGCGCCTCGACATCCGCCGCAAAGAGACGCTCAAGGACGACGCCGGAAACGCCACTGGCAATCACGTCCGTGTCAAGGTCGTCAAAAATAAAGTAGCGCCGCCGTTCGCCGAGGCCGAGTTCGACATCATTTACAATCACGGCATCAACAAGGAAGGCAGCATCCTCGAAGTGGGCATCGCCGACGGCATCGTGGACAAAAAAGGCGCGTGGCTACAATTCGAGGGCGAACTCATCGGTCAGGGCAAGGAAGCCGCGCAAAAAGCGATGGCCGAAAAACCCGCGCTCGCCAAAAAAATTGTCGAGGCGATCATGGCGAAACGGAATCTGGCTTTGGTGGTGGAAGAAAAATAATTTCGCCACTTGAATCATGCTGACGTTTGAATGGGATGCGAACAAGGCCGGATTAAATTTAGCCAAGCACTCTGTTGGTTTTGAAGAAGCGGCGACGGTTTTTAGCGATCCGGTTTCAATCACGATTCCCGATCCGGTGCATTCGCAGATCGAAGTGCGATTCGTCATTTTGGGACGTTCGCATCACGGAAGATTATTGGTTGTCGTTCACACCGAACGAGGCGATAATATCCGTATTATCAGTGCGCGACTCGCCAGCCGCCATGAGAGAAAGCAATATGAAGAAGCCAGTTAAACCAGCGGACAAAGATATGCAGGCGAAATACGATTTTTCGCGCGGCGTGCGCGGCAAACATTTCCGCCGCTATAATCGTGGCGCGAACGTGGTTGTTTTGGAGCCGGACGTGGCCAAGATTTTTTCCAATGCCGAAACCGTGAATGATTCACTCCGCGCGCTCGCGGGCATCATCCGTCGGCAAAAAGCCGCTGCGAAATAATTTGTCGAAGCAATTTTGGCAAAACGAAATGTAACTCCATCAGAATGAACCAAAACATTTTATGATAATTTGGCAAGGTCGTGGATTCTTGGTTGCTGTTATTATCTTCGGCTTTTCACTGATAATGAATTTAATTTTCAATGCGACATATGGTGCAGGATATTATGATCATCACAAATGGCCATTTGCTGTATCTCTAATTGATTCAGCCATTGCTTGTTGGTTTCTTGGGAATTATCTTCGGAAAAAATCAGACCGGATTGTGATTGATAAGCAGACTGGTAAGGAATTTCGAATCAATCAATCCAAACACGCTTTATTTTTTATTCCCATGCAATATTGGGGACCGATTTTGTTGGTTTGTGCTGCAATTTTGTTTGCCGTTGAATTCATACATTGAATTACGAAACCCGAAGCCACGCTTGCTTTCCTTCCGTCGCCACTCCATGCTAG
>Ga0207933_1001969_pt1 | contig 14115 bp, 14 predicted proteins | sample NGESurdeep092012_4_FD_184488 | JGI IMG/M metagenome (GOLD analysis project Ga0207933, IMG submission 184488) | Arctic peat soil microbial communities from Barrow, Alaska - NGEE Surface sample F53-3 deep-092012 (SPAdes) | ecosystem: Environmental > Terrestrial > Soil > Wetlands > Peat ... | reverse complement strand
ATCGATGTTCTCTAGGTTTTTGTTTCTTTGGTATCAGCCGGCTCGAAACGGTCGATGCGGCGCAGATCGGGGAATAATAGCATCCATATGCCTGAAATCATCAACGAACCGACCCCGCCGATCAATACCGCCGCGATCGGGCCGAGCCAGGCCGCGACCGTGCCGGATTCGAATTCGCCCAGTGTGTTGGACGAGCCGACGAACAAATAATTCACGGCGCTGACGCGGCCACGCATGGCGTCGGGAGTTTCGATCTGCACCAGCGAAAAGCGGATCACGACGCTGAGGGAATCGGCGGCGCCGAGCAGTGCCAGCGCCATCATCGAGAGCGGCAACCACGTCGATAATCCGAATACGATAGTCGTCACGCCATAGATCGCAACCACCGCGAACATCTTGGGGCCGATGTGACGTTCGACCGGATAGCGCGATAGCAACACCGCCGTGATCAGCGCGCCCGCCGCCGGCGCCGAGCGCAACAGGCCGAGCCCGATCGGGCCCGCCGCCAATATGTCGCGTGCAAAAATTGGCAACAAAGCTGTCACGCCACCGAGCAAAACGACGAACAGATCGAGCGTGACGACGCCCAGCAAACGCCGCCGCGTGCCGATGAATCTGAATCCCGCCAGCACCGACGCGAAGGTCGGCGGATTGCGCACCGCCGCCGGTCCCTTGGCGACGATGAAACTCACGAAGGCGATGGAAGTGCAAAACAGCACGGCGCAAAGGGCTGCGACCGCGACCGGGCTTACGGCATAGAGCAGGCCGCCTAAAGCCGGCCCCATGACGATGGCCAGTTGATTGGCCGAGGTCCAGCCGCCGACCGCGCGGGTGACAAGCGGCGCCGGCACCAGCGCCGGGACCAGCGCGCTGCCGGTCGGCACCTCAAAGGCGCGCGCGCAGCCGATCAGAAAAACGACGCAGAAAAGCAACGTGGGGGTTTGCAGATGCAGGGAAAGCGCGGTGGCGATCGTCAGCGCGGCAAGCGCGTAGACGCCTTGCGCCAAGCCGATGATGAGGCGGCGATCGTAGCGGTCGGCGGTGTGTCCGATCAGCAGGGTCAAAAACACTGCCGGCACGAATTGGATCAATCCGATCAGGCCGAGATCGAAGGCGCTATTGGTTAGCTGGTAGAGCTGCCAGCCGATCACCAACGCCATCATCTGATAGCCGGCGGTGGTTGCAACGCGCGTCAGCCAGAACAGGACGAAAGGCCGATGCTGCATCAGCCCTGAAGCGGATTGAATTTTGGAACTCATTTCGGATTTATTCGGCGTGCGCGGTCGTCGTGAAAGAAGGTATTCAGTTCGGCATTGGTGATCAGTCCGGCAAAGCCGTCGAACTTGCCTTCCTTGGCAATTTCAGTCGCGGTGCGAATAAAGGCGTGCATCGCCACACGCGCCAGCGAGCCGCCGACGCTGATGCGGCGCACGCCCATGCCGGCGAGATCATTGACGGTAAAACCCAAGGCCCCGCTATTGAGAAAATTTATCGGCTTGGGCGCCACTGCTTTCACGGTCGCCTCGATCTGCTCGCGCGTCTTGATGCCGGGCGAGTAAAGACAATCGGCGCCGGCGTCGGCAAAGGCTTTCATGCGCCGGATGGTTTCGTCGAGATCGGGCCGCTGCTTGATGAAGCCTTCGGTGCGCGCGGTGAACACGACATCGCCGCCCGCTTTGTCAATGGCCGCGCGCGCGGCCTTGACGCGCGCCAGCGCGACATCGAAGTCATAAAGCGGATTGGCGCCGTCGCCGGTGGCGTCTTCGATCGACAGCCCCGCGACACCGGTCGCAATGCAGCGCGTCACATTCTCGGCCATGCGGCCGAGGTCGTTTGCATAGCCGTTCTCGAAGTCGGCATTGACCGGCAGATCGCTGGCCGCGGCGATCTCCGCGAAATGAGCGAGAACCTGTTCGCAGGATTGCTCGCCGTCGGCGTAGCCTTGCGCATGGGCAAAGCCTGAACTGGTGGTCGCCAACGCCTTGAAACCCAATCCTTGCAGATAGCGCGCGCTACCGACATTCCACGGGTTGGGAATGACGAAGCAGCCGCTTTGGTGCAGCGCGCGGAAGGCACGGCGTTTGTCGGCAACCAATAAGCTGGTCATGGGAAAATCCTCCGCAAGAAGCGGCGCGACCGTGCCACGATTGCGCGGGTGACGACAATGCCATTTAGTGATGCGCCCATGCACTGCTTTCATGCGCCACCGTCAACGCTGGCGAATGCAGGCTGGTTGGGCCACAGTGCGTATTATTGGGAATTCAAAGCCTGCGCTGGAGTAATGCCGTGGATAGTGTCGATTTCGATGCTTTGGAGGGGCAGGCACGCGAGAGAATGCTGCCCGCCTCGTTTGCCTTCTGCGCCGCCGGCGCCGACGACGAAATTAGCGCGGTGGAAAACATAACGGCGTGGCGCGCGTTACGGTTGCGGCCGCGCGTCCTGAACGATGTCGCGGCGGTCGATACCAGTGTGACATTGCTGGGCGACCGGCAGCCGCATCCGATCATGATCGCGCCGACCGGACGCCACAAGCTGTTCAGTCCGGAAGGCGAACGCGCCACCGCGCGCGGTGCGGCGCGTGCGCAGGCGCCTTATGTGATGGCGAGCAATGCAAATGTAACGATCGAGGACGTTGCGGCCGAGCGGCGCCAGGCGCCACAATGGTTCCAGCTCTACTATTGGCCGGATCGCGGCGAAGTCGAAGCTCTTATCGATCGTGTCGCGGCCGCCGGCTTTACTGCGCTGGTGCTCACGGTCGACGCGCCGACCGGCGGCTGGAGCCCGCGCGCCGCGCGTGAACAGCACGAGCCGTCACCCGATATTCTCAACATCAACATGCCCGGATCGCCGATGGCGCGAACCTTTTATCATCCGGATTTTGCAGGAAGAGTTTTGTATCCCGCCACTTGGCGAGAGCTGGAATGGCTGATCAAACGGTCGCCCATTCCAGTGCTGGTCAAAGGGGTGTTGCGCGCCGACGATGCGGTACGCTGCGCGGAATGCGGCGTGCGCGCCGTCATCGTTTCCAATCACGGCGGTCGGCATCTTGATACGACGGTAACAACCGCGGCCGTGATCGGCGAGGTGGCGTCGGCGCTTTCCGGCAAAGCGGAGGTGTACGTGGACGGCGGCATCCGGCGCGGCACCGACATTCTTAAAGCGCTGGCGCTCGGCGCGCGCGCTGTCTTGATCGGGCGTCCGGTGATCTGGGGTTTGGCCGTTGATGGGGCCCAAGGAGTAACGGCAGTCCTCGATCATCTGCTCGTCGAGTTGGTCCGCGCCATGCAACTTTCCGGCACGGCGAGCCTCAAAGAGATAACACCTGATCTTCTAGCGCCGTGATAGACGTCGCTGGATGCGATTAACCCCTGCAAGCAGCGCTTGCCGATAGATTTGATTTTCCCGCTCCGATCGGGTGAACTGCGCGCAAAATAGCCTTCGCGCAGCCACGGCTGGGGAGTGAGACCATGTTGAAAACGATTGCAGCCTTCGACCGCATCGGCGAGGAAAATGCCTTCGCGGTGCTCGCCCGTGCCAATGCGCTGGCCGCGCAAGGCCGCGACGTCATCAGCCTCGGCATCGGCCAGCCCGATTTCCGCACCCCTGACTTTATCGTCGAGGCCGCGATCAAGGCGTTGCGCGACGGCCATCACGGCTACACAGCCGCCAATGGCATTCTGCCGCTGCGCGAAGCAGTGGCCGCCGACCTGCACAAGCGCTTCAAGGTCGAGGTCTCGCCCGACAGTGTGATGATAATGCCGGGCGGCAAACCAACAATGTTCATGTCGATTATGATGTTCGGCGAACCCGGCGTGGACATTCTCTATCCCGACCCCGGCTTTCCGATTTACCGCTCGATGATCGAATTTACAGGCGCGCGGCCGATCCCGGTACCGATCCGCGAGGAAAACGGCTTTGCTTTCTCGGCGGAAGAAACGCTGAAGCTGATCACGCCGCAAACGCGGCTGCTCATCATCAACTCGCCGGCCAACCCGACCGGCGGTGTCACCGGCAAGGCGGAAGTCGATAAATTAGTCGCCGGCTTGGAGAAATTTCCCGACGTCTGCGTGATGTCGGATGAGATCTACGACCACATGGTTTATGACGGCGAGAAACACGTCTGCCTGCTATCTTACCCGTCGATCCGCGACCGGTTGATCTTGCTCAATGGCTGGTCGAAGACCTATGCCATGACCGGCTGGCGGCTCGGCTATGCGGTGTTCCCCGGCAAGCTCTACGACTACGCGCGCAAGCTCGCGGTCAATCTACATTCCTGCGTCAACGCCTCGGCGCAATTTGCCGGATTGGCGGCGCTCACCGGTCCGCAGGACGAAGTGGACAGAATGGTCGCCGAGTTCGACAAACGAAGGAAAGTCGTGGTCGAGGGCTTGAACAAGTTGCCTGGCGTGTCCTGCACGGTGCCGAAGGGCGCGTTCTACGCCTTCCCCAACATCAAGCGCACCGGCTGGAAAGCCAAGGAACTTGCTTCCGCGCTGCTCAATGACACCGGCGTCGTCACCATCGGCGGACCCGACTTCGGCATCCTCGGCGAAGGCTACATGCGTTTGTCCTACGCCAACTCGACCGAGAACATCCTCAAGGCGCTCAGACGCATGGGAGAATTCCTGGCGAGCCGGAAAGCGGCTTAGGCGCGAGCGGTCTTCGTTTTCTTCTTGCCCCCAAATTCGGCCGGCTCTGCGATGCGCACGTCGCGGACCGGGTAGGGAATTTCAATCCCCTCGCGCTTGAATACGTCCCACAGCGCCAGCAGCACCTGACCGCTCACATTGGTGATGCCGTCCACCGGATCGCGAATCCAGAAGCGCAGGGTGAAATTCAGGGACGATTCGCCGAACGCCTTGAGATGGCAAACCGGTTGCGGCGACACCAGCACGCGCGCCACCGACTTGGCCGACTCAACCGCGAGCGCGCACACTTTGTGCGGATCGCTCGCGTAGGAGACCCCAAAGGGCACGTCGAGGCGGACTTCGTCGTTTGAATAAGACCAGTTGATCACGCGCTGGGTGACGAAGTCCTCATTGGGAATCAGAAATTCGCGGCCGTCCCGCGTGACAATAGACGTGTAGCGTGCGCCCATGGCATCGACCCAGCCGAAATTCTCACCGACCGTAATGACATCGCCCGGCTTGATCGATTTGTCGGCGAGCAGAATGATGCCGCTCACCAGATTGGACACGATCTTCTGCAGGCCAAAGCCTAGGCCGACGCCGACCGCGCCGGAGAAAAAGGCCAGCGCGGATAGGTCGATGCCGACAGTCGAGAGCACGATCAGGATCGCAAAGGTGATCAGTAACAGGCGGATCAGCTTGCCGATCAGCACCTGGATCGAGGGCGTCAAATCGGCGCTGCTGTGCACGCGACGGTCGAGGAAATCGCTGGCCGCGTTTGCCGCCCACAACGTCAGCATCAGCAGCACGGAGGTCTTGATCACCAAAAGCGGCGTGATGCGCAAGCCGCCGATCACGAAGCCGAACGAATCGAGCGCCGCCATGGTCGGCGTCAAAAGGCCGAGGATGCTGAGCGCGGCAATAGTCCAGGCCGATATCGCCACCAGGCGGTAGACGAACTGATTGCGGATCAGTCCCGCCACCAGCGCGATCACAACCCAGGCGGTGGCGAGGCTGACGGCGACGCCGAGCAGATAAAACCGGCCCGTGATGGCCAACGAGACGACCGCCGCCTGCATGATCAGCAGGGCCAGCACGAAAATGATGGTGCCGAGATTGGCCAGCACGAGCCGCGCCGTCGTTTGCAAAAACAGCGGCCAGCCCAGCGTCATCGCAACGAGATCGACGCGCCTGCGGATCAGCGTGGCGGCCACCGTGCCGATCACGGCTGCCAGCAAAATGAGGCCGAGCTGACTCAGCAGCCGCAGCGAGCTGAATTCATGTCCGATCGCCTGCAGGGCGTCGCTGATATTGCCGGCCACCTGATGGACGTCGTCCATGCCACGTTCTCCGGTCGAGACCCCGGTGGAATTAGCGTGTAATCCGGACCAATATCAGATCAGGCCCAAGCCCGGGCCCGCAGTCAGGGGTTATGCACATGTACGACCGGGGTTTATCCGAAGAACAAAAAATGATGCGGCAAAGCTGCCGCGATTTCGTCGATGAGATGGTCCTGCCGTACATCAAGAAGAATTGGCAGAAAGAATGGTCGATGGTCCCGGAAGACCGCCTGCCGCTCAGCATCCTGGAAGGCGCCGACAAAGTAGGCATCCGCGCTTTGGGCGTGCCGGAGGAATATGGCGGCGTGGAACTCGAAAAGGGCACCGAAGTCCGCACCTTTGCGATGATCGCAGAAGAGATCGCGCGCGGCGATTCAGGCCTCGCCGACAAGCTGGTGCAGAACTGGAAGGTGTCGGTGCTGCTGAGGCAATTTGCTCCGAAGCACCATCAGGAAAAATATTTCAAACGGCTGGTCGCGGAGCCGCAGTTTTTGATGGCGCATTGCTTGACCGAGCCGCGCGGCGCTTCCGACCGCTGGCTGCCTTACAACGTGCCGGAAGCGGCGATGCAGACCAAGGCCGTCAAGACCAGCGGCGGCTGGGTGATCAACGGCCGCAAGCAATTTATCTCCAACGGCTACGACGCTTCGCTCTACGTCGTCTATGCCAACACCAACACCAAAGTCGGCATGTTGCAGGGCACCTCGTCGTTTCTGGTGCCGCGCGAGACCAAGGGCTTTTCGGTCGCGCGCTGCAACGAGACGCTCGGCTGTCGTTTCATGAACAACGGCGAGATGGTGTTCGAGGACATGTTTATCCCCGACGATCAATTGCTGGTGCAGGATTCGGCGATGGGTTCTGCCGCGGTGTATTTCCGTCCTGGCAAGATCATCCAGGCGGCGAAAAATCTCGGCGTCGGCGTGCGCGCTTTTGAGGCGACCGCGGAATACGTGCAGAACTACGTGCAGGGCGGCCGCATTCTGATCAAGCACCAGGCGGTGGCGCTGCGGCTCGCCGACATGGCGACGCGCGTCGAGGCGGTGCGCGCGTTGCTCGACCGCGCCTCGGCGGCGGTCGACGATCAAGCGCCTGAGGCTGAAGTCCTGGTCAATATGGCCAAGATGTTCGCCTCGGAAGAAATCATGAAGGTCGCCCAGCACGCGGTCGAACTGCACGGCGGCAACGGTGTGATGCTCGACTTCGGCATCGAGAAGGTGCTTCGCGACGCCGTCGTGTTCATGCACATGGACGCGACCGTCGACATCTCGAAATTCAAGATCATCAAGAACATGTTCCCGGAGACGGCGGGAAAATACGCGGGGCCCGAGTGATTGCTAACGAACCACGTACCTGAAACCGATCACCACGATCACCAGGCCAATCACTTGCGGGATGCTCGGGACCACGCCGAGCGCGAGATAGCCGATGATCAATCCGAAACCCGGCACCAGCGCCGTGAACGTCGCCGCGCGTCCAGCGCCGAGCAGGATCACCGCGCGCGCGAACAAATAGATCGGCAGCATGCCGGCGAGAATGCCCTGCACGACGACCTGCAACAGGTTCTCGGTCCAACCCATGCGCAGGATTCCGTCATAGCCGACGAAAATTAAATACAGCGGCGCGAACACCAGGACCGACAGCGCGCCGATCGCGGCCACCGCGCGCGTGCCGGAGACGCGCCAATGTCGCAGCAATATTCCGAAGGTCGCCCAGAACAATCCGGCCAGTGCGAACAGCAAATCGCCGCCGACGCCGTGACCGCCGATGGTGGTGAGCGACTCGAAGCCGAACACCAAAAGGCCCGCGATGATGGTGACGCCGCCGAAAATGCGCTGTCCGGTGGCGTGCTCGCCCAGCACCAGCGTGGCAAGGATTAGCCCCGACAGCGCCGCAGTGGCCGGCTGGATAGTGGTGCCGTGGCCGAGCGGCACCAGCATGAAACCGGTATAGGCGATCATCGATTGAGGCGGCCCGGACAGGATGCTCATCATCAGGCCGCGACCCCAGCCGATGCCGCCAAGATCCTTGATGCCGTCGCGCAGCACGATCGGCATTAGCAGCAGGCCCGACCAGAAAAAGCGGTGGAAGGCAAGGTCGGCGGGCGAAAATCCGGCGCTGATGCCGTGTTTGGCGGCGACGAAGCCGGCGGCCCAACCGAGTGCTGCGGCAGTGCCGCAAAGTATTCCGATCAGAATCTCGCGGCTGGGCATCTAGCGTCTTGCCTTGCGCCGATAGTTACCCTCGATGCGGCCGTTGTAGCCGCAGAAGTCGATCATCCCGCTGCCGTCCTTGCCGCGAAATTCGGTCACGGACAGCATGTTTTTCTTGAGCGACAGCGTGACTTCGTCATTTTCATCCTGAAGCGGCGGGTCAGCCTTGTAGTGGATGACGATATCGCCATCATTATTGAGCTTGCCGGATTCGGAAAAATCGCAGACCCATTTTCCGCTCGGCGCGGCTGCCGAGATGTCGATGTCGAAGCCATCGGCTGTTTGCTTGATGGTTACGGTGCCAAGCTCGTTGGCGTAGCTGCCGGGAAAGCCGGGCGGCTTTTTCCCCGCAATCGCCACCCCGCTCCAGACCAGCGCCATCAGGCCGGCGATGCTGCCATGCAGGAATCGGCGCGCGGTCATGATATGTCCTTCATCAGCCGGGGGTGACTTGGACACGGCAGATACTCTAGGATCGCGTCTCAAGTCCAATCGCAAAAACAAAACTCTCATTACACCGGGATGGAAGGCTCATGGCGAAAGCACGCAAAGTCATCATTACTTGTGCCGTTACCGGCTCAATTCATACCCCTTCGATGTCGCCTTATTTGCCGGTTACCGCCGAGCAGATCGCCGATAACGCGATCGGCGCCGCCGAAGCGGGCGCTGCCATCGTCCATCTGCATGCGCGCAACCCGAAGGACGGCCGTCCCGACCAGTCGCCGGAAGCCTTCGCGCCGTTCCTCAAGGTGATCAAGCAGCGCTCCAACGTAGTGGTGAACATCACGACCGGCGGCGCGCCGACCATGACCGCGGAGGAGCGCGTGCGGCCGGCTGCGACTTTCAAGCCGGAAGTCGCTTCGCTGAACATGGGCACGATGAATTTCGGGTTGTTTCCGATGATCCCGCGCTACAAAGGCAAGTTCAAGCACGATTGGGAGGAGCCGTATCTCGAAGGGTCGCGCAAGGGCATGTTCAAGAACACCTTCGCCGACATCGAATACATCCTCAAGACTTGCTCCGAGAATAACACCCGCTTCGAGATCGAGTGCTACGACATCGGGCACCTTTACACGTTGCGGCAGTTCCTCGATCGCGGCGTGATCAAGCCGCCGCTGTTCGTGCAATCGGTATTCGGCATTCTCGGCGGCATCGGCGCGCATCCCGAAGACGTCATGATGATGAAGCGCACCGCCGACCGTTTGCTCGGCGATAATTACCATTGGTCGGTGCTGGGCGCCGGCGCCAATCAGATGCGGGTCGCGGCGCAGGCGGCGGCCATGGGCGGCAATGTGCGCGTCGGCATGGAAGACTCACTGTGGCTTGGCCCCGGCCGGCTTGCCGAGTCGAATGCCCAGCAGGTCACCCAGGTGCGCAAGATTCTGGAAGGCCTCGGATTGGAAATCGCGTCCTCCGACGAGGCGCGCGAAATTCTCTCGCTCAAGGGCGGCGATAAGGTGGCGTTCTAACTGTCAAAGTAATCCGCTCACTCCCGCGAAAGCGGGAATCCGGAATGAAGATTTGAACTGGGCCCCGCTTTCGCGGGGACGAGCGGGTTGTTGTGCTTGCTAGTGCGCGCGGCCGGCCAGCGCCGCGCCATTCTGCATCGCCCAGGCGCCGCCGAACAACACGGCGGTCCAGAACAGATCGCCGGCGACGGTGTTTTGCAAAAACGGCAGCGCCGCGATGTAGCAGTGGGTCAAGCCTGCGAAGTCGAGGCTGTACATTCCGCTGAATGCCCAAACCGCGAAATTCGATGCGGCAAAGAAGAACAGCGAGCAGGACACCATGACGGCGGCCGTGGCGGCGATGCCCGGCCAGCGCCGTGAGACGATGCCGACGAAAGCCGGCAGCGAAATTGCCAAGGTAATGACGAGCGAAATCCGCCAATCCTCGGGCCCAAGCGCCAGAGCGCTCAGCCCCATGGCGACAATCGGCACCACAATCGCGAACGCCGGGATACGCAGCACGCGGCCGGCAAACAGCGCGCTGGCGGCAACCGGCATGAAGCCCGGCGCATGCGGCACAAGCCGCGCCAACACGTCCAAGCCTATCAGGAATGCCACCAGGGCCAAATCCATCCAGAGATCGGTGCGGGCTTTGTTCGTTGGCATCGTGGTCAAATCCTTCATGACGTTGTTCGTCGTACTATAACATGATTTTCGGCCCATTCGGCAATGATTCCTGAGATCGCATCAAGCCCGTCGGTCAATGCTGCCGGGCCGGGCTGTAATATCAGCGTCGATTTGATTTCGCGCAGCCAGCCGGTGGCGACCGCGGGAACCTGGGCAAAGCCCGGCCGGGCGGCGACCTTGGCGGGGACGAATTTCTTGCCGCACCAGGAGCCGATGATGATGTCGGGCCGCGCGCCGATCACCTCGGCGACCGACACGATACGGTCTTTGGCGTTTTTGCGAACGGCGAGTTGCGGGAACACTTCGATGCCGCCGGCACACACGATGAGCTCCGACACCCAGCCGAGCCCGGAGATCATCGGGTCGTCCCATTCCTCAAAGTAGACGCGCGGTTTGCACGGCAGGTTGAGGGCACGCTCATGCACCGTATCGACGCGCGTTGCGAGGTGATGCGCCAGCGCGTCGGCTTTTTCCGCGCAGCCTACGAGCGCGCCCAGCGTGCGGATCATGTCGAAAATGCCGGCGACATCGCGCTGGTTGAAGGCGTGCACGGCGATATTGGCGCGCACCAGATCGGCGACGATGTCGGCCTGCAAGTCCGAAAAGGTCAGCACCAGATCCGGTTTGAGCGCGAGGATTTTCGGCACGTCGGCCGAGATGAAGGCGGATACGCGCGGCTTTTCCTTGCGCACGCGGGCGGGGCGCACCGCGTAGCCGGAGACGCCGACAATGCGCGCCTCCTCGCCGAGGAGATAAAGCGTCTCGACGGTTTCTTCGGTCAGGCAGACGACGCGGGAAGGGGGGAACATTCCCCATTATAACAGGTCGACACTGTCCGTACTCATAACGCGTCCGCCGTCGAGCCGCACGACACGGCTGGCGATGCGCTTCACCTCGGCTGCGTCGTGGCTGACGTAAATCATTGGTACCTTGGCCTCGTCGCGCAGCCGGGTGAGATAAGGCAGGATGTCCGCTTTGCGCGCCGCATCGAGCGAGGCGAGCGGTTCGTCCAGCAGCAGCAAACGCGGGCGCATCAGCAGCGCGCGGCCGACCGCGACGCGCTGGCGCTCGCCGCCCGATAATTTGCCGGGCCGGCGGTCGAGCAGGGGCCCGATGTCGAGCAATTCGACCGCGTGCGCGAATGCCACCGGATCGGGCGCGTGCCCGCCCATCCAGCGGCCGTAATCGAGATTGTGCCTGACGCTGAGATGTGGAAACAGCCGGCCTTCCTGGAACACGTAGCCGATGCGCCGGCGCGCGGCCGGCACATCGATACGAGCGGCCGAGTCGAACAGTGTTTCGCCGTCGAGTGAGATTTTGCCGCGGTCCGGCTTGAGCAGCCCGGCGATCATGTTGATAAGGCTGGTCTTGCCGGCGCCGGAAGGGCCGAACAGAACAGTCGCGCCGCTTTCACTCTCGAATCTGGCGTTGACCGAGAATTCGCCGAGCTTTTTTTCTATATCGACCGTCAGCATATCAAGCTCTTTGATTATTGAGCATGATCTTTTCCGAAAACCGGTTTCCACTTTTCGGGATCATGCGCCATGCAACCTTGCTTGAGCACGGCGGGCGAACCATTCCGACGCGATCAGGGCGGCGAGCGAAATGATGACGGAGACGATCACCAGCGAGAGCGCGGCCCTATCTCCGCCCGGCACCTGCGTCAGCGTGTAGATGGCCGCCGAAATGGTTTGTGTCTCGCCCGGAATATTGGAGACGAAAGTGATGGTGGCGCCGAATTCACCGAGCGCGCGGGCAAAGGCCAGCATCATGCCGGCGATGATGCCGGGCAGCGCCAGCGGCAGCGTGATGGTGAGGAAAAGCCACATTCGGTTGGCGCCCAAAGTTGCTGCGGCGTCTTCCAGCCGCCGATCAATCGCTTCAATCGACAGCCGAATCGCGCGCACCATCAGCGGAAACGCCATTACGCCGCAGGCCAAGGCCGCCCCGGTCCAGCGGAATGAAAACACAATGCCGAAATGATCGGCCAGAAACGCGCCGACCGGCGCGCGGCGGCCAAGCGTGATCAGCAGCAGATAGCCGGTAACTACCGGAGGCAGCACCAGCGGCAGATAAACGATCGCATCGAGCAGCGACTTGCCCCAGAATTCCTTGCGCGCCAGCAGCGTGGCAACGGCGATGCCGAAGGGCAGCGACACCAGCGTTGCCACTGTCGCGATGCGCAGCGACAGCGCGACGGCGGTCCATTCCTGCGAGGAAAGCTCAATCACGCGTCACGACACCGGCTTGACCAAAAAGCTGAAGCCATATTTCTCGAACACGGCCTTAGCTGCGGGCCCACGCAAGAATACGAGATAACGCGCGACCGCCGCATTGGTCGTCGCCGCAGTTGCCGCCACTGGATAGGTAACCGGCGGATAAGAGCCGTCCGGGAATACGCCGACAATCTTCACCTTGGGTTCGACCCTGGCGTCGGTCTCGTAAACGATGCCGAGCGGCGTTTCGCCGCGTGCTACGAAAGCGAGCGTCGCGCGCACGTTCTCGGCCTGCGCCAGCTTTGGTTCCGCCGCGGGCCAGGCGCCGAGCGAAGTCAGCGCCGCCTTGGCGTAAAGCCCGGCCGGCACGGCCTTGACGTCGGCGACCACAATGCGCCCGTCGCCGGCGAGTTTGGCGATATCGAAGTCTTGGGCAATGACGACATGGTCGAGTTTGGAATCGGCCGGCGCGATGAGCACCAGTTTGTTGCCGAGCAGATTGACGCGGGTGTCCGGTTTAATGAGCTTATGCTCGGTCGCATAATCCATCCAGCGCAAGTCCGCCGAGATGAACACGTCGGCCGGTGCGCCTTGCTCGATCTGCTTGGCCAGCGCCGAGGTCGCCTCATAGCTTGCCACCACTTTGACGCCGGTGGCTTTGGTGAAAGCGCTATCGGCGTCGTCGAGCGCATTGCGTAGCGAGGCGGCGGCGAACACGGTGATGGATTCTTGAGCAGCGGCCGGTTGCGGCGCGCCAGCGAGAGCGGTGAACAGGCAAAATATCGCAAAAAGCCTTTTGAGCATGGCGGTTTCCTCGAGCGCCAAACGGGCGCCGGTTCGAGCCGGATCAGAATTTGAACGATGTCGGAACCGCCGTTCCGGCTTTCGCAGCGCACGCACAGCACGCCGCGGATCGAAGTCAAGCCTAGCAAGTCTTTGCTAGCGCGGTAAAGTCCCATCGGCGGAGGAGCCGGCAATGGCCGATACAGCGCCTATCGAGAGCGAGTTCGACTACATCATCGTGGGCGCGGGTTCGGCCGGCTGCGTGCTGGCCAACCGCCTGTCGGCCGACCCCGCTAACCGCGTGCTGCTGCTGGAGGCGGGCGGCAAGGACAACTGGATCTGGTTTCACATTCCGGTCGGTTATCTTTTTGCGATCGGTAATCCGCGCGCCGATTGGATGTTGAAAACCGAACCGGAGCCCGGTCTCAATGGCCGCAGCCTCAATTACCCGCGCGGAAAAGTAATCGGCGGTTCGTCCGCCATCAATGCCATGGTCTATATGCGCGGGCAGGCCGGCGACTACGACCACTGGCGCCAGCTTGGCCTGCCGGGCTGGTCGTGGGACGACGTGCTGCCGTATTTCAAGAAACACGAAGACAACTTTCTCGGGGCGAGCGAGCATCACGCCGTCGGCGGCGAATGGCGCGTCGAATTTCCGCGCCTGCGCTGGGACATCATCGACGTCTGGCGCGAGGCGGCGGCGCAATACGGCATTCCGCCGATCGACGATTTCAACAAAGGCGACAACGAGGGTTCGTGCTATTTCCACGTCAACCAGCGGCGCGGGCGTCGCTGGTCGGCGG
>Ga0207933_1001968_pt1 | contig 14116 bp, 12 predicted proteins | sample NGESurdeep092012_4_FD_184488 | JGI IMG/M metagenome (GOLD analysis project Ga0207933, IMG submission 184488) | Arctic peat soil microbial communities from Barrow, Alaska - NGEE Surface sample F53-3 deep-092012 (SPAdes) | ecosystem: Environmental > Terrestrial > Soil > Wetlands > Peat ... | reverse complement strand
AACTCCGCCAATCCAACACCCAACTCCGCTTCCACCATCCAATCATCTTCGCCCCAGAAGATCAGCCTGTACACACGGCCAAGACAAGACGCTTACGCTGTAGACGAGTTTGTGGTTCTCGCTCAAGTGACGCCTATCGTACCTTCAATTGCCATCCGTCCTCAACACGATCTAGCAATCCCTCCGCCTTCATTTGTGTGAGGGTTGACCCCACCATTCCGGAGAAATCATTTGCGCGGGTGACAATGCCGCCTTCTATTAGGGCCTTGACAATATCTGAAGGCATACGAGGAACTTTTTCAGATTGCAGGTAGGTCTGAATTGCTTGCTTCGGCCCCATGCCCGAATATGGGGCGGTGAGGAGGGTTAGTCCTGCTGGATGGTTAGATACAACGTGAGTAGGCATACGCTTAGCCATAAGCTCCGCGCCTGGAATCATCGTGCGAATCACGTCTAGCTCAGATTTGAGACGTGATTCCTCTTCGCGTAGCTCTTTCAATACTTGCCGATAATCAGTAGCCATAAGGCCCCCTCTTGATGTATACTGAGGGGCGTCGGGGCTTATTCCGACGCCCTTGTGGACGCTGCTCAGTCAGCGCATATGGCCCTTAACACGAGTGCCATTATGTTGACCTCCCAAGGATGAATCCCACCTCTTCCAATCCAACGACGGCTAAATCTCAGGATTGGAGTGGTGCGATTACGAGTATCAATGGATTCATACTCCATTGTCAATGGGGATTAACCTTTTCTCTGTGGATATCGGGGTGGGCGTACAATTCCCGCATGAAGAAGCCGTGGACAAATCCCGCGAAGTTACCACCTAAAGCAGAAACGATGAACACGCCCGGAGACTTCGGAGTGTTCACCGAGACGATGAAGAGGATTATTCACATGAAGCCGCCAAGGGCGCAGGTGAAGAATCCTAGACGCTCTTCTTCTTCCCCCGCCCCTGCCCATTCTTAGACCACACTCGGCCTTTGCGTGAGTGCCTTATAGGTGAGACGCTTGCCCTGTATGCCCATCATGCAGGTTGCGAAGCGGGCAAAGTCATCCGCATCCTTACGATTGTTGTAACGAAACACCTGCTCGGCAACATAGGCGTCAAGGTGGAATGGTTCGACGCTGATATACGTTCCGCGAAGCCCGCGCTTCAAAAGACTCCAGAAATTCTCAATGCCGTTCGTGTGGACGTGCCCATTCACGTACTCGATTGCGTGGTTCACAATCTCGCGGCTGTAAGCATCTGAGGCGAACTGATACGTGGAGAATTCATCGGTGATGATGTCCGCACCGGGCTTGATACCCTCAGCCATAGCGGGCTGAATCTGTTGCCGCTTGCGATTGGCGATGACGTGAGCTTTGACCGGGCCGCCGCGCTCAAGCATTCCGAACACGATGGTTTTGTTGCCGCCCTTGGCATTGGCCTCCACACGTTTGTGCTTGTGCATGTTGATAACCTTGCCGCCCACGAACGTCTCGTCAATCTCCACCGGCACTCCATTGCCGCCCAGCTTATCGCCAGCATCGGTCATGGCCTCACGCAAGCGGTGGAGCATGTGCCATGCGGACTTCTGAGTGATGCCGAGTGCGCGAGAAACTTCGTAGGAGCTAATGCCATTCTTGCAATTCGAGATGAGCCATGCGGCGGGCAGCCACTTCTCTATGCCGATGGGAGAATCCTCGAAAAGGGTTCCAACTTTCAGGGAGAACTTGGCCTTTTCATGCTTCGCACGGCAGAAGTAGAGACGCGACTTCTCCATGTACAGGACATCCGCCGATCCGCAGCGCGGGCAAAGCACAACGCCATCGCTCCAGCGCAGTTCGATCATAAAGCGGCGGCAATTCTCGTAGTCCGAGAAGAAGGTGATAGCGTCGAGGAGTGTCTTTGGCGTTTCCATTCCTCTAAGATACACAACTGAATCCATTCAGTCAAGTGTATTGTTACCGACGGAAGTGCTTTAGAATGCTGGGCTCCAGGGCGGGAGGCCTCCGCAAACGACTCATTCTAAATGGCTTCCATGCAAAGTGTTCCATTGTAAGGGCTTATGGGCTGCTTTCTGGCTGTTTGGCCGTTTCGGTTGCGGCGAGCTTCGAGCGACGAGGTCTTGAGCGTCGAGGAAGCGCGGGTTCCGTTCAGGTGCGAGGGCTGAGGGGTTCGAGGAACGAGGGTTTTGGAGGGCGCCGAGCTTTGAGCTATGGAGCACAGAGATTTACGGGCGCGGTTGGCGTCTGGAGGATCCTGTACCGTCTTGAGTTGTGAGTTTTGAGTACTGATTTAATTCTACAGAGTTGAGAGATAGAACACGCCAGGTTTTGAGAATTAGTTTTGCTCGTGTTTATGCGGTGTTTGGGGGTTTTGCACAGGCTGGGGGGCTTGACAACAATCGGGGTGGAACGGAATCTGCACTCAAAAAGGAGAGCCTCCGCCGCAGCGAAGGCTTTCCCAACCCAAGCGAAATCTACGGCTCCCAGGGCTGGCGTCCGCGCTTCGCGCCGAAGTTTTTCATCAGCGTCTCCAACCCGACCCTTACCCCGGCCACCATACCCGCCATCTGCTTGATTGGGATACGGATCCCTCGGGCCACGGTCTCGGCAACCTCTTCCGTCGTATCGAGCGCCGTCGTCATCATCCGATTGACATGGTCGACCTGCCCCCGCGTTCTTTGGTTCGCTTCGGCAACCGTGCGGTTTACCTGCGAAAGTGTCTCGCCGACCTCGTCCACCTTCTCGCGGACGGTATAGCTGATCTGGGTTACGTTCTCCGACATCGTCCGAATCTTCGGCGAGAGGTCGTGGATCAGGTCCGTCGTCTGCTGCATGATTGGAGTCGCTCGCGAATGAACGTCGCGCGCGAGAGCCTTGAACTCCTTAATCGTCTTCAATGCTGTCAGTCCCGCGACCATCGTCACAATCGCCTGCGCAGCCATCGCCACCGCGATCACCACGATAGCAATGACGATCCACTTTTCATCGCTCGAAGGCATTCCCGCATCGGGGGTCTGCCATAGGACCATCGACAAGCTATACAAGGCAGTCATCAAAATTCCTCTCAGTTTTCAGGATACGCGGGAAGATGGTCGGACGCGCGGAAGGGCCGGCGCGAACCGGCCCCTCGTGCATGTGCGCAACCGTTTACGACTGTTGCGGTGGTTCGTTCGCCGTTTGCGTGTACGCCTGCTTGCCGGCCTCGACCGCCGCCGTTACCTTGTCGGTCTGGTTCTGGAGCAGGTCCTTGCCCTTGTCGACATACTCGGTCCACTGGGTGCGGCCCTTATCGTAATATTCCTTGCCTTTGTCGACGTACTGTCCGGCAACCTGCTTGCCCTTGTCGACATACTGTCCAACGGCCTCGGTGCCCTGCCGGTAACACTCCTGCGCCTTGTCGCGAGCTTCGAGAGCGCCCGCTACGAGGTCGTCCCGCGTTTCTTTGCCGGACTTCGGCGCGTACAGAACACCAACCAGCGCGCCAATGCCGAGGCCCGCCAAAAACCATCCAAATCCGCTTACGCCGCTATCGTTGTCCGCCATCACATTCTCCTGTTTTTAGATGTCCAAGGCCCGGCCGGTAGTGCATCATCGCATCTTATCCGGCTAACTGTCTCAGTTTGTGGATGCCTCTATCCGGCCCAAGGTTGCGCGAAGTCTTTCGCAACCGTTCCTTCGGCTAGATTTCACCGCGCCGCCGACCGCAGCCCGAGCCCTCAAAAACAAGCGCAACGACTGCCTTCAGTCTACGCCAACCCAACCGTGGAGCATTCCGGCTGGGTTCTGGGTTCTCGGTTCACGGTTCTCGGTTCTCGGTTGTCCGCCCGTCACCCAATGCCGGCGCTGCCTCTACACTCTATCCTCTACGCTCTATCCTCTATCCCCTGCCTTTTACACAACGCTAACCAGGCTTCTCGCATCGAACAGGCGCGGCCCTTTTCTATCGCACACTTCGTTTTGCTCGGCATCCGGCTCCCGGACACCGTGCGACTTCACAGCCTCCGCGTCGTCTATAGTCTTAGCCGGGAATTTTATCTTCGGCAGTGCTAGACTCCGCTTTGCAGCAGCGCTCTCAACCCTCCAACGCTTCCGAGGTGTGGTTTTGCTCCAGAACAAGCCCAAAGCGGCGGGATATCTCACGTTCACCCTGCATGCTCACCTTCCCTACGTGGTCAACCACGGCACCTGGCCGCACGGGATCGAGTGGCTGCACGAGGCGGCCGCCGAGACCTATCTCCCGCTGCTGCGGGTGCTGGGCAACCTGGAACGCGACGGCATCGCGCTGCACTGCAACCTGAACCTCTCGCCGATCCTTCTCGAACAGCTTGCCCACCCGGTTTTCAAAGCCGAGTTTCCGAAGTACGTCGAGCGCAAAATCATCTCGGCGCGGGAGGACGAAGCGTTCTTCGCCAGCACCGGCGAGCAGCATTTCGCCGACACCGCCCGCTTCTGGCATAAGTTTTTTTCCGACACGCTCAGCGATTTCAACGCGCTCGAATGCGACATCGTCAGCGGCTTCCGCCACTTCAACGACGCGGGCCTGATCGAGATCATCACCTGCGGGGCCACCCACGGATATATGCCGCTGCTCGGGACCGACGAAAGCGTTCGCGCACAGGTACGCACGGCGGTCGACGTACACATCCGGCACATCGGCAAGCATCCGCGCGGCATCTGGGCGCCGGAGTGCGGCTATCGCCCCGCGGGCTTCTGGAACTACCCCGTCGAAAGCGCCAACGGCTTTCCCACCCCAGCCGGCTACAACCGCATCGGCGTCGAGCAGGCACTCTCGGAGAGCAATCTCGAATACTTCTTCGTCGACACGCATCTTGTCGAAGAGTCCGCGCCGGTCCAATCTCCTTACCGTTTGCGAAACGGCTCCGTTACGGGAGCAGCGCCCAAAGCGCTCGTGGACAAGGAGGCCCGCAGCCTGTACCAGCCCTACTTCGTCGACGGCCCCTACGACAAGAAGTACGCCGCCTCGGTTTTCCCGCGCGACCCGCGCACCGGTGTCCAGGTGTGGTCCGGCGAGTGCGGCTACCCGGGCGATGCCGCGTACCTCGACTTTCACAAGAAGCGCTGGCCCGGGGGGCATCGCTATTGGAAAGTGACCGGCCCCAAGGTCGACATGAACGACAAGCAGCCCTACTGCCCGCAGGAAGCCGCCGAGCGCACCAAGTCGCACGCATCGCACTTCGTTCATCTCGTCTACGAGGCGCTGGAGCCCAGTTTGAACGCCGGCATCCCGCCCATCCTGTGTTCACCTTTCGACGCCGAACTCTTCGGACACTGGTGGTTCGAGGGGCCGCAGTGGCTTGAAGCCGTCGCGCGCACGCTGCACGACTATCCCACGGGGCTCGAGTTGATCGACTGCTCCAGCTACCTCGACCGCTTTCCCCGCGCGGGCTTTATCGCGATGCACGAAGGCTCGTGGGGCGCGCAGGGGACGAACCATGTGTGGATGAACCCCGAGACGTCCTGGACCTACACCCACATCTATCCCGCGGAAAACTTTACCCGCGACGTGTGCACCTCGGGCGCGTGGCGCGAGACGCCGCAGGGCGAGCGCATCGTCAAGCAACTGTGCCGCGAGTTGCTGCTGCTGGAATCTTCGGACTGGCAATTCCTGATCACCACGGGCGCCGCGCGCGACTATGCCGAGGCCCGCTTCAACAACCACAACGACCAGTTCAACGAGATCAAGGAAATCTGGCTCGGGTATGGAGCGACGGGCGGCATCAGCGGAGAACAGGAAGAGCAACTGGCCGCCATCGAGCTGCGCGACAGCATCTTCCCCGACATCGACCCCAGCTTCTGGGCCGCCGGCTCTCGGCAGACCCGCGCAGTAAGCTAGTGTAGTGCGCCGCTCTCCGCTCGCCCTCTGGCACCTGCTGTCGCTCGACGCCCCTACGGTCGCGGCGCTGTGGACGTGGTTTGTCGCCCGTTGCTGCGGCATTGCGCTGCCCTTTGCTTCCATTGCCGCAATGTTTCTCGCGGTGTGGATTCTGTATGCGTCGGACCGCCTGCTCGACGCTCGCGGCAATACCGCGGGATTAGAAGAGCGGCACCACTTCCACCACCGACACCGCCGCATGTTCATCCCCTTCGTTGCGATCGCCGCGGTTGGGCTGGCCGCTCTCACGCCGGGACTCTCGTCCGCAGCTCTGCGCATCTATGCCCTGCTGGCGGCGCTGCTGGCGGGCTGGTTCCTGGTGATCCACACACGTCTCGCGCACGAGCGCCGCCTGCCCAAAGAACTCGCCGTGGGGCTGTTCTTCTCCGCCGCGGTCTTTATTCCGACTGTCGCCCGCCGCCCCGAGCTGCGCTTGTCGCTGCTGGCGCCGGCTTTCGTCTTCGCGGCGGTGTGCGCACTCAACTGCATGTGCCTCTACCGCTGGGAGCACCCCAGAGACCGCACCAACGCCAACTGGACGACCCGCATCGCCACGCACCACCTGACGCTGGCCGCCGCCATCATCCTCGTCGCCGCATTCGCGGGGATTGCGCCGCTGGTATTGCCGAACCTGGCGTCGAAGCTTCTTGTTCCCGTCGCACCCTCCACGTGGCCCATTGCGGCGGCGTGTGTTCTGAGCACGCTCCTGCTTGTGGCCCTCAACCGCGGCCGGGCGAAAATCTCGCCGCTGAACCTCCGCGCCGCAGCCGATCTCGCGCTGCTGACGCCGATCCTCTTCCTGGGACTTCAATGACGCGCGCGCCCAACTTCGATCCTGTCGCCCGCATCTATCGCTGGGCCGAGTACCTTACCCTGGGCCCGCTGCTGCAACGCACCCGCACCCATTTTCTGCCGCAACTCGCCGACCGCCGGTGCGCACTGGTCCTGGGCGACGGAGACGGCCGGTTTCTCGCGAAACTGCTCGCCGGGAACCCGACGCTACACGCAACGGCCGTCGATAGCAGCGAGGCGATGCTGCAATTGCTGCGCAGCCGTTGCGGAACCGGCCGCCTCGAAACCATCCACGCCGACGCCCTGACGGTCGGCGCTCCGCCTGGAATCGACCTCATCGTTACGCACTTCTTCCTCGACTGCTTCACGCAGGAAGAAATCGACGCCCTTGCGCTGCGGCTGGCCCGGCCCGGCGTTCTGTGGCTTGTCTCCGATTTCCGCGCCAGGGGTTTGATCTCCCGCGTATATGTTCGCAGCCTTTACTTCGCTTTCCGGGTGCTCACGGGGCTGCGCGTCAGTCGGCTTCCAGACCCCGGCACGGCGCTCAGCGGCGCCGGCTTCCACCGCGTCACGCAGCATCAAATTCTTGGCGGCTTGCTGTACACCGAGCTCTGGCAGGGCGAGGAACATTTTTCTTAAGAGTTGCCAGTTGCGAGTCGCGAGTCGCGAGTTCTCAGGGGCGATGCGTCGTCACGGACAACCGAGAACCTGCGCCAACGGGCTACAATCGACGTAGGCTCAATTGGCGCAACCCCAATCCCAGCACAGCCATCTGTCTCTATAGCCCATGAACGATTCACACTCAGAGCGTCCGGCGCAGCATCTTCCCGAAGATCCGTTGCCCGACCCCGAACCCGCCGCTCCGTCGCTCTCCGAGCCCGATCCCGGCGTTTATCACCATGAACCTGCACCCCAGGCCAGCAAAGACAGCAAATGAACCTTTTCATCCTTCGTCACGCCAGCGCCGGAACCCGCCGCGTCAACCCTCTGCTCGACATCAAACGCCCACTCGATAAGGAAGGCAAGCGCCACTGCCTGCACCTCGGCGCCATTCTGAACGCGATGAAGCTCAACTTCGACCTCATCGTGTCCAGCCCGCTGAAGCGCAGCCAGCAGACCGCGCAGCTTGTGGGTACCGAGACCGGCTACGAGTCCAAGATCCTCATCTCGAACGCGCTGGAGCCCACGGCTACGCTGGAACAATTCCAGCGCCTGCTGCGGGAGTGTGCGCAGTATGAAAACCTGCTCGTCGTCGGCCACAATCCCACCATTACGACGTTCGTGGGAGCGCTCATCGGTACTCCAGTTGTCGATACCGCCCGCCCGCGTGTTCGCATCCGCAAAGGCTCGCTGGCCCGGCTGACCATGCAGCGCGGCACCGCGACGTTGCAGTGGCTGATGGAGCCTCGCATCGTCCGCGCCCTCTACACCACCTCGACCAAGAGTTCGCGGCGAAAGACTTCGCGGAAGTAAGCCGCTTCCTTCTTCAGCGACCACGCTTCCAGTTCCGCGCCGCCGCGCTCGGGCAGCAGTTCCAGCACCACGCTCTTGGGAAAAATCTTCGTGCGTACTCGGACGGGAGCGGTAGCCTGGTCCTGATTCAGCGCCTCGGTAAGCCGCAGCAGCACCACAGCGCGGGCCACATGCACGTGTTCCTCCACTGGCACCGAGCGCATCACGCGGTCCATCGGCTCTGGCCGCGTCTTGCCGAGATAGCGGGCGATGGCCGCTACAATCGCCCGCTGCCGCGGAGAGAAGCCGAAAATTTCCGAGTTCGCAATGATGTACTGCGTATGCCGGTGATGGCCCTGGTGGTTCATGTACTTGCCTACCTCCTGCATCATGGCGGCGGCTTCGAGCCACGGCCTGTACTCTGCCGGCAGCCCATGGACCGGCTGCAACTGCTTGAACAACTGCGCCGCATGTTCGCGCTCCGGCTCCATTTTTTTGGGGTCGACGCCGTAGCGGCGGCAGACCTGCAGGACGCCCTCCCAGCGCTCGGCCTCCATGGTGCCATGCACGGAAGCGCGGGTGTCGGCGTTGCCCAGCATCTCCGCCAACATGCCGTCGCGCAAGCCCAGCGGCGAGTAGCGGAAACCCTTCAGCCCCAGGCGCTCCAGCAGCATCGCGAACACCTGCGCGCCGCCGGTGATGATTTCCGACCGCCGCGGCCCGATGCCCGGCACAGCCGCCCGTTGCGAGTTGTTCAACTTCAGCAGCTTGTCCGCTATCTTGCGCACCGACCATGTGTCCGCCGTCAACACCCGGCCGCTTCGTCCAGGGGTCCCGTGCGCCCGCGAGATCTTGACCACCTTCAGCACCCGCTTGGGAGTGGCCGCGATCAGCATCGCCTCGCTCGCCTCCGCCAGCGCCGCCGCGGTCCCCGAAGTCGCAATCACCAGACCCACCTTGGGCGATCCGAGCTTGCGTCCGCCGCGCCGCAACTCGCGGCCGATAAACTTCCGCAGCCGCGCAATATCTTCCTTGCCCGGAGGGTCGTTGCGCAAAAATTCCTGCTGCAGGCGGACCGCGCCCAGCGGAAGGCTCACCATCTCGCGAATTTTTCCGCCTTCGGAAACGGTCACCTCGCAACTGCCGCCGCCAAGGTCGATCAGCAGGCATTTGCCGCGGGCGCCCGCCTCATGCGTCACGATCCCGAGGTGGATCAGCCGGCCCTCTTCAAGCCCCGAAATCACCTCGACATTCCAACCCGTCGTCGACTTCACCCAGGCCCGGAACGCCTCGGAATTTCTCGCATCGCGCATGGCGCTGGTGGCGACAACCCGCACCTGGTCCACCACATGCGCCTGGACCGCCTTGTGGAACCGCTTCAGCGCCTTGATGGTGTTAGCCATCGCCTCCGGCGAAATCACGCCCGTTTCAAATACGCTCTCGCCCAGCCGCGTTACCTCGCGGTCTTCGTGCAACGTCTTAAGTTTGTGCGCCTGCACCGACGCAATGGCCAACCGGCAGGAGTTCGACCCGATATCGATCGCGGCAAATGTGGGCATGCTTGTTGAAACTCCTTGCAGATTTAAGTCGTCCGAACCACAGACGCTATACGAGCAAGATACAACCTCGGGCACGAAGGGGGTTCGGGCCACTATCCTCGACGACCGAGCAGCCACACCATGCTTCTGAGCCCGGCACAACCGCTTCCGCAAGTCTCACGCTTTCGGAGCGCTCCTGCGCGTCACGTCCTTCCACTGCTCGGCCTGTGGCTGGCAATTTTCTTCGCTTCGCTTTTTTCCCCGCCGCTGCTCGACGACGCCGACGCGACCCACGCCCAGGCCGCCCAGGCGATGGTCACTACCGGCGACTGGGTCACGCTACACGTCGACGGTGTCCGCTACCTCGAAAAGGCGCCGCTGCCTTACTGGCTCGTCGCACTCAGCTTCGGCATCTTCGGATTCAACACGTTCGCCGTGCATCTTCCGCTGGCGCTGGCCGTGCTGGCGCTGGCCGCGCTGGGGTACCTGTGGGGCCGCCAGGCCTTCGGCGTCCGCACCGGCCTCTATACGGCGCTTGCGACGCTCACTTGCACCGGCGTTTTTCTGTTTACTCGAATTCTGATCCCGGAAGCCCTGCTCTCGCTGTTCCTCTGTCTCGCGCTCTACACCTTCCTACTCTCGGGTGAGCCATCTTCGCGGCTAAGGTGGGCCAGCCCCTACATCATGTGGGCGGCGCTGGCCCTCGCCGTGCTCACCAAGGGCCTCGTCGCCCTCGTCTTCTTCTTCGGGACAGCCTTCATTTACTTCGCACTCACCGGCACATGGAAAGGATGGCGACGGCTGAAGCCATTTTCCGGCCTCGCTCTCTTCCTGCTCATCGCGGCCCCGTGGCACATCCTCGCCGGTCTGCGAAACACGGGAGGAGAAAACGGCCACGGCTTCTTCTGGTTCTACTTCGTCAACGAGCACTTCCTGCGCTTCCTGGGCCGCCGCATTCCGCGCGACTACAACAAGCTGCCCGGCTCTCTCTACTGGTCGCTGCATCTGGTCTGGCTTTTTCCGTGGAGCCTGTTCGCTCCACTGGCCGCGATCTTCGGCTGGCGTCGCCGTCGCAACCTGCGCAACCTCGCGGAAACAGAGACCGGCCGCACCATCCTGCTGCTCAGCATCTACTCCGCCCTGATCCTCATCTTCTTCGCCGTCTCCACCAATCAGGAGTACTACACCTTCCCGATTTACCTGCCGCTGCTGCTGCTCATCTGCGCGGCTCTCGCCAGCGCCGAGCGTACTTACGGCGCCGACCGCACCCTCCGCCGCACCGTCATCGGCGGACACATCGCCTACACCGTCGTCGGCCTCGCCATTGCCGCCGCTCTCGGCTACGGCCTGTGGAGCGCCCGCTTCCTCGCCTTCGTGCCCGACATCGGCGACCTGCTCGCGCACCGCGGCGTGGGCGACTACACGCTCTCGATGTCCCACTTCTTCGACCTTACCGGCCCATCGTTCGCCGCGCTGCGTCTCCCGGCAACCCTCGCCCTCGTCGCACTGGCTGTTGGCCCGGCGGCCGCGTGGATCCTGCGCCGCCGCCGCGAACACTTTGCGTCCACCGTGACGGTCGCGCTGACCAGCGCGGTCTTCCTGATCGCGGCACACGCCGCCCTCAACCGCTTCGCCCCGATGCTCTCCTCGCACGACTTCGCCGAAAGAATCGACGACCTCCGCAGCCGGAACCTCATCGCTCCCGACACCGACATCCTGCTGTTCGGAGACCAGGCGTACGGCTCCTCGATCCCCTTCTACCTCAACCAGGAGGTCGGCCTGGTCGACGGGCGCTCCAGTTCCATGCTCTTCGGCAGCACGTTCGCCGACGCGCCACACATCTTTCTCACCTCGCAAGACCTGGTTGCGGAATGGGGCCACGGCCCACGCAAAATCCTCTTCGTTCCCGAGGAAAAGAGGGACGAAGTCGACCGCCTGCTTGGCCCCAACCAGACGGTCCTCAAAGAAACCTCCGGCAAGCTTCTGATCACAGACCGGCCACTGAATACGACACCTTAGAAACTGTCCAGAAACTTCGCCCGATGACGGATGCGATTTCGAGGCGCAGGAAGGAAATGCTTGTCCCAGGGGCTAAAAGCCCCGAATTTGTGGCCGCTTCGATGTCCGGGATAAATCCCGGACCTATCCCAGAAGCAAGAGCCACAGCAAATCGGCCTTGCACTGCCAAGTTCCTGGACAGGTTCTTAGCTAAAACCGCGTTGACATACGCGAGACTCTGCCGCGACGATGGAATAATACCTATCTATCGAAATTCTGGTTCTGAGCAAATAAAATTGTCACCCTGAGCAGGCGAAGTATCTGCTGTTTTTCTGTCGCGCCGCACGTCCCCGGACAATGCGGCATCGACATTTCCGAGCGGCGTCCCATGGTCCCCATGCAACACCAACCCGAGCCGGCCCACGCCATCCGCCGATGGAGCGCGGCCTCCATCGCCGCCCTGATCGCCGTGTGGGTGGTGCTACAGGCCAGCGGGCTGTTTTCCCCCGGCCTGCTGGACGACGTGGATTCCATCTACATCCAGATCGCGCGCGAAATGCTGCAGCGCCACGACTTCGTCACACCCACGATCGACGGCATCCGCTTCTTCGACAAACCGCCGCTGATGTACTGGATGGCCGCCGGCTCGATGCGCGTCTTCGGCATCCACGACTGGGCGGCGCGCATCCCGCTCGCGCTGGGTGTGCTCGCGCTGCTGTTCGCGGTTTATGCGCTCGGCATTCGGCTGTTCTCCGCTGTGTCGTCGCCCCGATATCCCGACCGCGGCGGCCTTTATGCGGCGTTGGCGATGGCGACTTCGATCGGGCCGTACCTCTACACGCGCTTCTACATTCCCGACATCCTGATCGCGCTTTGGATGACTCTCGCCATCCACCTGTTCCTCATCGCCCTCGATCGTGCCGATCCGCTTGCGACCAAGGCTTCGGGTGCAACGCGAAGCCCGCTGCTTCCCATGCTCGGCTTCGGCGCCGTTCTGGCCCTGAGCGTCCTTACCAAGGGCTTCATCGGCATCGTCTTTCCCATCGCCTTCGTCATCCTGTACCTGGCGATCACGAAGCAACTAAGTCTACTCGTAAAACTCCACGTTCCCGCGTCTGGCGCGGCTTTCGTCATCATCGCGGCCCCGTGGCACATTCTCGCGGCTCTGCGCAACCCGGCGATCGCCATGCCTCCCGGCCTTGGCCTTCCCGCACACGCCGGCTGGGCGTGGTTCTACCTCTACAACGAGCACATTGCGCGCTTCCTCTCGCGCCGCATTCCGCACGACTACGGTCAAACGCCGATCTGGCTTTTCTGGCTGCTCGCCGTGCTGTGGATGATGCCCTGGGCCGCGTTCCTCCCCACCGCTATCGGCCAATTTTTCCCTGGACTCCGCCGCCAATCGGAAGCCGCACTCAGCCTGTTCCTCTGGGCGGCGCTGGTGCTCGGTTTCTTCACGCTTTCCGCGCGGCAGGAGTACTACTCGCTGCCCGCGCTGCCCGCGCTCGCACTGCTGATCGGCGGCACGCTCGCGTCGGCCGACGCGCACCGCGACTCCGACACCAACCGCAGCATCCTCCGCTGGTCGCTGTGGCTGCTGGTTCCGATCACGACCGTTGTCGCCGTCAGCTGCGGCTACTTCGCGCTTACCGCGCCGACACCGGCTCCCGGCATCGACCTCAATCACGTGCTTTCCTCGAACCCGGAGATGTACAACCTCTCGCTCGGCCACGTCTTCGACCTCACGTCCGAAGCGATGGGCTTCTTCCGCGGCCCGCTGCTGACGGTCGCAATTTGCATGGCCGCGCTCGGCCCGGTTTCGCACCTGTTCCGGCGCCGCGGACGCACGCTGGTCGCCAACATCGTCATCGCCGGCGCGATGTGCGGAGTCCTGATGGCAGCCCACGAGGGCCTCGCGCGCTTCTACCCGATCCTGGGCTCAAAGGATCTGGCCCTCGCCATCAACCAGGTGCGCGAGCCCGGCGACCTGATCCTGCTCGACGGCGAACTCACCTCGGGGTCAACGCTGCTGTTTTATACCGGCCAGCCCGTGCATCTGGTCAACGGCCGCGTCAATGGCCCGTGGTTCGGCAGCTTCTGGCCCGACGCCCCACATATCTTTGAGAGCGAAGCCAGCCTCCGCCACCTCTGGGCGGGTCCGCAACGTGTCTTCCTGTTCACTTATGGTCCGGCGAAACGCACGGCGGACCTGCAAAGCTTCGGCCAGGTTATTCCGCTCGCATCTTCCGGCGGCAAGACGATCCTCACCAACCGGCACTAACTGGAGCGGATTCCTCTTTGCTATAGAGCTGCCCCGCAGGCCAGGGCTGAAGCCCATTCTCTCGGTGCGCCTTTACCGCGGGCTGAACAGGCTGCGGAAAAACTCATCTGTCTTTTGTTAGGTTAATTTTCTTCCACATGGAATTAGTTTATGAAGGTTGTATGCGTGGTCAAG
>Ga0207933_1001967_pt1 | contig 14122 bp, 14 predicted proteins | sample NGESurdeep092012_4_FD_184488 | JGI IMG/M metagenome (GOLD analysis project Ga0207933, IMG submission 184488) | Arctic peat soil microbial communities from Barrow, Alaska - NGEE Surface sample F53-3 deep-092012 (SPAdes) | ecosystem: Environmental > Terrestrial > Soil > Wetlands > Peat ... | reverse complement strand
TCTGTGTTGACGCTTTTCATCTTCGCGTAAAGCCGGTTGTAAGCCTCGTTGCCGATGACGACAGAATCCGTCACGCAACCGGGCGTCGTGCGGATTTTCTCGGCGAGTTCGGAATTTTTTTTGTCGCTGGAAATATTTTTAGAATCGCGGATGCCCAGATCCTTCCACGCGGCGATGACTTTTTCGTTCACATAAACGCCCGCGATGGACAGCGGCCCGAAGAAATCGCCCTTGCCGCTTTCGTCCACGCCGATGCGCGGCAGAAGCAGGTCGGGATTCAAAATGGTTTCGTAGCCGAACTTGACCTCCTTGAGAATCTCCGGCTCCAGCACGAACTCGACAAATTCCGCCGTGCCCTTGCCTTGCACGACCAGCTTGCCGCTCTCGTAAAAAACGATGTTCGTCTTGTCCGACTCGAACGCGAACCGCGCATACGGCACTTCGCGTGGCTTCCAGTTGCGCGCCGACAACGCGGCCCGCAACGCCGACGCCTGTTCGTCGGTCAGCTTGCAAGTGTGGATGGTGGGCGGCTTCACGCGGAAAATTTTAACCACAAAGACACCAAGGCACAAAGGTTTTGAAACGAATTTCACGAAGGAAAACAAATTGCATTCGTGAAAATTTGTGAAATTCGTGTCTGAAATTGTTTGGACAAAAAATTCCAGCCCTAACAAAATCCGTTTTGTGAAACAATTAAAACACATCGTTCGTGCTTTATGAAAAAGCCCGAAATTAGTAGATACGCGTTTGCGATGTTTGATGTTCTCGGTTTCTCATCGTGGATTACGACCGTTGGACTTCAATCAGTTTTAGATTCATATCATCAGCTCATTGAGAAAGTGGTAATCAAGCCAAATGAAAAGGGAGGGTTGAGTGCCGTGCAAACTTCCGAAGGTGCTGTCTTCGCACTCACTGGACCGCCAAGTTATGCTTACTTCAGCGACACAATATTGCTCTGGCATCCACTTGTGCCAGCATTCGTTGACGACTTCGTAACGCGATGTAGCGAGTTGATATGCGAAGCCCTAGCCATGAATATTCCTTTGCGCGGAGCTATAACTCTTGGAGACGCTGTTCTTGATACCGAATCGAATTTCTTTCTTGGCAAACCAATCGTTGAAGCAGCAAAGCTAGAAAAAGCGCAAAATTGGATAGGACTTACTTTTGGGAATTCAGCAGTTTGGTCAGCTTTTCTTGCGCAACTGCACGGAACAACAATCATCGAGTATCCACCACCGACAAAAGATACTTTGAAAGAATATGCGTCGCCGATTGTAGTAGATTGGCCGCGTCGGTGGCGAGACAGACATGGAAAATGCCCTTCATCTAAACTGCGTGAATTGAATAAAGACCTAAAATTTTCGTGTTATTGGGAGAACACAATCAAGTTCGCAGAATTTTCACAGGCCAGGCACGACTGGCATTTACGCCCAGAGGAGATTGCACCTGATGCAGTGTTGCGACTTGTGTCGCGCAAAGAGGCGCGACTTTAGCACAATTATTTTCTTCGCGTATTTCGCGGTTCGGCAAATTTTTGAACTTAAAACTAAAAACTAAAAATTCAAAACTCGTCGCCGCGTTGCTGGACTGGTTCGCCGCGCACGCCCGCGACCTGCCGTGGCGGCGCACGCGCGATCCTTACGCGATCTGGGTTTCGGAAATCATGCTGCAACAAACGCAGGTGAAAACGGTGATTCCCTTTTGGAACCGCTGGCTGAGCGAATTGCCGACGATTGAAGCCGCCGCCAAAGCGTCTTCGGAAAAAATCCACAAGCTGTGGGAAGGTCTCGGCTATTACACGCGCGTCCGCAATCTGCAGAAGGCCGCGCAGCAAATCGTGGCGCAACAAACATCTCGTAGGAGACGAGGTGACGAGTCTCAAACTGAAAATAAATTAGAGACTCCTCACGTCGTCTCCTACAAATTTCCAGAAAATTTCGATGACGTGCTCGCATTGCCGGGAATCGGACGTTACACCGCCGGTGCGATTTGCAGCATCGCATTCAACCAACCCGCGCCGATCCTCGACGGAAATGTCATCCGCGTGCTGACGCGCGTTTTTGGCATCGCCGAAAATCCAAAAGAAAAGGAACCGAATAAACTGCTCTGGCAGATTGCGGAAGAGTTGGTTAGTCGCGCGAAGAACGCGAAGATGGCGAAGGGAAAAGATTCTTCGCGAACTTCGCGTTCTTCGCGCGAAACAAATTCGTGTTCATTTCTAAATCAATCGCTGATGGAACTCGGCGCGCTGGTCTGCACGCCGCGCAATCCGCAATGCCAGATTTGCCCGGTGAAAAAACTTTGCGTCGCGTTCAAGGAAAATCGAATTGAAGAATTGCCCAATCCAGGCAAACGCAAACCGGCGACAGCACGGCGGTTCGCCGCCTTTGCAATTGAAAGCAGCGGACGATTCCTTGTGAAACAAAGGCCGGCCGGCATCGTGAACGCGCATTTGTGGGAATTTCCGAACTTTGAAATCAACGGTGACAATTCCGCTGTGAAGGATGTTTTCAAATCGCAATTCGGTTTCGCGCCAAAAAGCATTTCGCCGCTTTGCACGGTGAAACATTCCATCACGCGTTACCGGATTACGCTGGAAGCATTTGCCGTTTCGTTGAAAAAACCGTCCGTAAAAACTGGCGACGTCTGGAAAACTCCGAGGCAAATGCGCCGTCTCGCCTTCACCGCCGCCCACAAAAAACTCGCCAGTTTTGCGGCGAACCGTATCCTGTCCGGCCGATGACTTATTTTGACCATAACGCGACCGCGCCGGTGATGCGCGAGGCGCGCGAGGCGTGGCTTCAGGCGACGGAGCATATTTCCGGCAATCCGTCCAGTCCGCACGGAACCGGCTCGCGCGCGAACGCCGCGTTGCGCGAGGCGCGCGAAAAGCTCGCGCATTTTCTCGGCTGCCACGCGGATGACATCGTCTGGACGAGCGGCGCAACCGAGGCGAACAACACCGTCATCCATCACTTCGCCGAAAAACTCGGAGCGACGGGTGAAGTCTGGGTTTCCGCCATCGAGCATCCATGCGTTGATGAATCGTCGAAACATTATTTTGGCAAGCGCGCGAAAACCATTCCCGTCACGCACGACGGCGTGATTGATCTGGACTGGCTCACGGTGGAACTGGCCGATACGCGGCCCGGCCTCATCGGTGTGATGGCCGCGAACAACGAGACCGGCGTCATCCAGCCGTGGCGCGAAATTCTTTCCATCTGCCGGAGCTACGAAGTCCCGTTCTTCACCGACGCCGTGCAATGGCTCGGCAAGATGCCGGCAAAGGATTTGGGCCAATGCGATTTTGTCAGCGGAGCGGCGCACAAGTTCGGCGGCCCGCGCGGCATCGGATTCCTGAAAATTCCGCACGGGGGCAAAATCACGCCTCTGCTGCTCGGCGGCAAACAGGAGCAAGGCATCCGCGCCGGGACGGAAAATGTCGCCACGATTTTATCCATGCTCGCCGCGCTGGAAGTCCGCGAAAAACAGATTGCGAACGGCCAGCATATTTTGCGCGGCGTCTGGCGTGAAAATTTTGAGAAGCAACTTTTGCGGGAATTGCCGGGCGCAATCGTCGTGGGCGCGAAGTCGCCCCGTTTGTGGAACACGGTTTCCGCATTGATGCCCGACGGCGCGCAATCGCGCTGGCTTTCCAAACTGGACAAGGCGGGTTTTGCCGTTTCCACCGGCTCGGCCTGCACGACTGGAAAAGAGGAGCCTTCGCACGTTCTTGCGGCAATGCACTTCAAGACGGCGGAGGCGCACCGCGTGCTGCGGTTTAGCAGCGGATGGGAAACCAACGAAGACGACTGGGACTCACTGGCAAAGACATTGGCGAAAATCCACGGCGACGTTTAATTTGGGTTGAGCAACCGCACTTCGCGTTGCGGGAACGGGATTTCAATTTTGTTCGCGCGGAATTGATTCAGGATTGCCTCGTAAATTTCCACCTGCGCCGGGTTATAATCTGCTACTTTCACCCACGGTTTAATTGTGATTTGGATGGAAAAATCCCCCAATGCCGCGATGCCTATGAACGGCAACGGGTCTTTGAGCACTCGCGGATTGGCGGCTAGAATATCACGGACAATTTTCAACGCGCTTGCCATCTCCGTTCCGTAACCCACGCCGACGCCCAAATCAAGCTGCCGGATGTGGCCGTAGTTGTGCATGATTTCACCGACGAGTTTGCGGTTGGGAATCATGACGTGCGATCTGTCGGCGTGCAGCAGCATCGTCGAAAACAATTCGATGTGCTTCACCTGTCCGCTCACGCCGGCGACTTCGATATATTCGCCCACGCGAAACGGCTTGGTGAAAATGATCACCAGCCCGGCGACCAGATTGCCGAGAACGACTTGCATCGCCAAGCCAATGCCCACGCCTGCAACACCGATGCCCGCGATCAACGCCGTGACATCCATTCCCGCCGTGCCGAGCGCGACGACCAGTGCCGTGACAAAAATCAACAATCGCACGATGCGCACAATGAGTATCCGCATCGGCGGCTCCATTGACTTGCGGCTTAACCGGCCGTCCAGAAGTTTGCCGATCCACCGCGCGACAATCAAACCCACCACCACCACGACCAACGCCGACACCAGCGCACCGGCATGACTGATGACGTATTCGATGAGCTTGTCTTTCCACGCGAGCGCGCTGCCGGAATTTACAGGGTCATTTGTCGGATTAGCCATAAGCTGCCTTCAATTGAACGCCATTCGTTAAACGAAACAGACGGAGTTCGTCAACATCTGAATGATTGACGCCGCCAAATTTTTCGCCAACCCTGCCGCCAGCATGACCATCAAAACGCGCAACCGGCTCATCGTGCTTTTTATTTTGGCGTTTCCATTTGTAATTCTTTTTGGTTTTTTGGCTTCACAAGTTGTCGGCCCGCTCCCGCCAATCCAACCGCTGCCGAATCCAAACGGCTATGATGATTTTGTGAAAGCCGGGAAAATGACGGCAAGCAACACTTCCGATTTCGACAAGATGAATGAACAGGAATTGCAAACGCTCGTGGACGGCAATTCAAACGCGTTGCAACTCGTGCGGTCAGGATTGCGAATGCAATGCCGCGTTGCATTGGATTATTCCCCCAATTCGTCCACGCTTTTAGACCAACTGGCTGGCATGAAGCGGCTGGCGCAGGCTTTTGCGGCCGAAGGCAGGCTGGCTGAAATGGGAAATCGTCCAGGCGCGGCGGCAAAATCTTATCTGGATGCGATCCATTTTGGAAATGAATCTGTGCGTGGAGGCGTTTTGATCAACGAACTGGTTGGCATCGCCATCGAAGCCAATGCGACAAGCCATTTGACGAACCTCGTTGAACGACTTGACGCAAAGTCCTGCCGCGAAACTGCCGCGACTTTGGAGGCCCTCGATTCGCAAAGGCAAACGTGGAATGAATTCATGCAGCAGGAAAATGACTGGTCGCACAGAGCTTTCACCGGCGTTCGCAACGAAATTGCGCGGTTGATGGCACGCAAATCTTTGTTGCCCGCCCAAGCGGCCGCCGGACGAAAATGGAAACAGCAACAAATCAAAACACGGCAATTGATAATTGATTTTGCAGCGCGCGCCTACGAACTGGACAAAGGCAAACCGCCCGTAAGCGTTGCCGATCTGGTGCCGGATTATCTCAAAGCCATCCCGCAAGACCCGTTCACCGGCACGAACATGGTTTATTCGCCCCGTTAGTTTCCCGGCGGCCGATGTGAATCGTCTCAATTCAATGGCCTGGTTGCACCCGGACAGCACACCAGCCACGCGAGAAAAATTCTTGATGAAATGCAGATTCAATGTAAGCTAAATCTGGTGAAACTCGCCGTGTTATTTGTTTGCGCCGCCCTGCTGACTTCGTGCCGGACCAAAATTGAAGCGCCCGCCAGCGCTCCGGCGGCCATTTCCAATCCGCCGGCAAAAACGGTTCAAGTCCCGAACGGCCGGGATTTGTCCGTTGCCCAGCGCAATGAAAAAGTCCGCATGGATTGCATCCAGAACCGACGGATCATCTCCGGCAAAATTGTGAAGGTGCTGCCGGACGGACTCGTGGTTGACAGCGGATACGCGGATCTGTCACGTCCCCCGCTCAACAAATCGTGGCTCGTTCCCGGCACGGTCACGGCCACGCGCCCCGCCAACCTTGTCGAAGCCAGCTATCCGGATGCCGTCTGCGTCGGCCTGGTTTTTCTGACCGACCTGCCGAAGTCGCGGGGCGTCAAACCCAAACTTTATGATTATGTCAGCCTTGAGGGTTTTCCCGTCGGCCAATACACCTATACTTCCGTCGGCGACATCCAGCGGACCGTCCGTAAATTCACCACCAGGCTTGAGAACGCCACCCAGTGGCATTTCGAACAAATTGAAAAGCAAAATGCGCCGTCGAAATGAAGTTTGGATTTAGATCTGCAAAACGGTTCTCCCGCAGCGTTTTTTTCGCCGGAGTTTTTGTCGCGCTTGGCGCAGTGGTCATTTCCCGCGCCGCGGGAAAAATGTCTTCCGCGCCTTACGGATTGAATTCGAGGCCGCCGTCGAAACCTTATCTGCAAATGCCAGACAACGAAGACGGCGCAATCCCGCGATTGCTGTCCCAGACCGGCGCTTTCAAAGACATGGCGGCGCTCGTGCCGGACGTTGCGCTGATCCCTTACGATGTCATCGTTCCCTTCTGGTCCGATGGCGCGCAAAAGCTGCGCTTTATTTCTGTGCCGGATGAAAAAATAAGATTTGCGCCAACGGGCGAATGGGTTTTTCCGCGAGGAACCGTTTTCGTAAAAACGTTCGAGCTGGCCACGAACGAGTTGAATCCCAATTCGCTGCGCCTGCTCGAAACGCGCCTGCTCGTTTGCGACACGAACGGCGACGTTTATGGCGTCGTTTATAAATGGCGCGCGGACGACAGCGACGCCGATTTGCTGGCCACCAATTTGACCGAGGCGATTCCCATCCAGACGGCGACGGGCGTGCGGACGCAAATGTGGTATTATCCGAGCCGCGCGGACTGCCTCACCTGCCACACGGCCAACGCCCATTACGTGCTCGGCGTGAAAACGCGGCAGTTGAACCGCGACTTCACTTATCCGTCCGGCGTGACCGACAACGAACTGCGCGCGTGGAACCATCTCGGGTTGTTCGACACAAATCTGAACGAGGCGGATTTGGGAAAATTTCCAAAGCTCGCGCGCCTCGACGATCCGTCGCGCAGCCTCGCCGACCGCGCGCGTTCGTATCTCGACGCCAACTGCGCGCAGTGCCACCGGCCCAAAGGCACCGTCGCCTATTTCGACGCGCGCTACGACACGCCGCCGACCGGCCAGAATTTGATTGACGGCCCGGTGCTGATTGACGAGCGGATTGACGACAACCCGCGAATCATCAAGCCAAACGACCTTTGGCGCTCGATACTTTTCATGCGCACGGACACGACCGAGGCGTTCAAAATGCCGCCGCTCGCGCGCAATACGATTGACCAGCAGGGAATGAATTTGCTCCGGCAATGGATTGAAAGCCTTCCCGGCCCGCCGGTTTTGCCGCCGCCAGAAATTTCACCGGGCGGCGGAAATTATGACCAACCGGTGAAGGTCGCTTTGAAAAGTGAACCGGGCGCGAACATCCGTTACACGCTGGATGGAACCGTGCCGACTACTTCAGATTTGCTTTACCGAAAACCGGTGCATCTGACCGGCCCGACGATTTTGCGTGCGAAGGCGTTCGCGCCAGGCTTCACCAAAAGCATAACCTCGCAGGAAATTTTCATCGTCAGCCAGTGACAACTTGCATCCGTCAATTTTCCGTTTCAGGAAACTTGCAACGACTCGACGGCGTTTCGGAAAATCAGTTTCTCATTCGTGCCGGCCTCGGCCAGCGCCTCGGCGACCAAATGATGTTTCGGTGACAGCGAACAAGCCGGGTCGGTGACGGCGGCATCGCCGGTCAGCAAAAATGCCTGGCAACGGCAGCCGCCAAAATCCATTTCCCGGCGCGGACAGCTTTGGCACGGTTCCGGCAGCCAGTCCGTGCCGCGAAATTTGCGGAAAGTTTCCGACTCATACCAGATTTTTTGGAGGGAGCGTTCGCGCACGTTGTCGAATTTCAACCCGTAAATTTCGCGCGCTGTCTGGCATGGCAGAACAGTGCCGTCGGCGGCCACGGTCAGAAAAACGTGCCCCCACCCGTGAAGACACGGTTTGGGAAATTGCTCGAAATAATCCGGCAGCACATAAAGAATTTCCATGCGGCCTTTGAGCCGCTCGCTCGCGGCGCGCGCGACGGCCGCCGCGTTTTCCACCTGCGCGCGCGCCGGCAAAAGCGCCGCGCGATTTTTCAAGGCCCAGCCGTTGAACTGAGTGTTTGCCAGTTCCAGCCGTTCCGCGCCCAGATCTTCCGCCAGCGCAATGATGGATTCGATGCGTCCGATGTTATGACGTTGCAAAACTACATTGACCGTCAGGGAAAAACCGGTGGACTTGACCAGCCGGGCCGCGCGGATTTTTTTTTCAAACGACGGCGCGCCGCCGGCCATGCGGTCGGAATTTTCCGCGTCGGCATCCTGAATGCTGACCTGCAAGCTGTCCAGGCCGGCATCGCGCAATTGCCCGGCGAGTTTCTCCGTCAACAAAGTGCCGCCGGTGCTTAAATTGGTGTAAAGCCCGAGTCCGCGCGCGTGCCGGATAATTTCCGGCGCGTCGGTGCGCAGCAACGGTTCGCCGCCGGAAAAATTGGCCTGCACCACCCCCAAAGCCTCCGCTTCGGTCAGAACGCGCTGCCATTCCGCCGTGTCCAATTCAGTTTTGTGGCGCGCGAAATCGAGCGGGTTGCTGCAATAGGGACATTGTAGCGGGCAGCGATACGTCAGCTCGCACAGCAGGGAAAATGGACGCGGCGTTTCCATGTCATCACTCGTTCAAGGCGACGAAACTTTTTTCCGCCAGCCGCTGTAAAATTTCCTTCACGTCTCCGTCAATCGTGTTCGCCTCGGTAGCATATTGCGAGGCGAGAGTTTTGACAATTTCCGCGACCGCACGCCGGCCGTCGCAGAGTGCGATCACATCGTGCGCGGTTTTATTGAGCACGAGCACGCCTTCGGGATAAAGCAAAAGATGTTTTTCGCGCACGGCGTCCCATTTCAAACGTGCCTTGCCGGCGAGACGCGGCTTGGAAGTGTCGGCGATGGGTGTCATTTTATTTCGCGATTCAGGACATACGCGAGGTGCATGGCGTCGAGCATGGCCCAGAGCAGTTCGCATTTGAATTTCAAAGCCGCCACGGCTTGTTCCTGCAACTCGCGGGTGCGGCAGCGTTCGATGATCAAGCGCAGTGCGAAATCCGCGTCGCGCGGCGCTTGCGTCAACCGTCCGCGAAAATAGCGCAGACCTTCTTCCTTCACCCACGGATAGTGTTTTTCAAACGCGGCGATGCGTTTGGTCATCAACGATGGCGCAAACAATTCCGTCAGCGACGATGCCATCGCGATGATCCATGGCTGCGTGCGGCAGAAATTGACATACGCATCCACGGCGTAGCGGACGCCTGGCAGCAGGCGCGATTGCGCGAGCAGTTCTTCGCGCTTCAGCCCGACGGCTTCGCCCAGCCGGAGCCATTTTTCGATGCCACCAATGTCGGCGTCCGTGCCGTCGTGATCCATGATGCGTTGAATCCACGCGCGCCGCAGTTCGCGCTTCGGGCAGTTCGAGAGAATCGCCGCGTCCTTGACCGGAATTTGCGTCTGATAATAAAAACGATTCGCCACCCAGCCTTGCAATTGCCGGCGCGTGAGTTTGCCTTGGTTCATCAAAACATGAAACGGATGCCGGTCGTGATAGGTTTTGCCCACGACGCGAAGACGGGCGACGAATTCATCCGCCGGCCAGGGCGAATTGCCGGAATCGCGCTTGGGATTTTTCATGGGTGAATATCCATTCCATCATGGGAAATTTCCAGGCCAGCTTGTTCGACTGCTCGTCGCTCTGGCGAGTTCTTTTTCAAAATGGGATTGGTGTTGTTGATGTGAGTGTAAATTTTACGCGGAACTTTCAGCGTGCGCAACCATTCAAGACTGCCGCCTTCACCGCCAATCCGCACATGACCCATCGCGTGCGCCGTGCGTTTGGACAGGCCGGGCGAAATCATCTCGCGCTCCGACCAAAATGTGCCGTCCCCCAGCAGACAGTCGCAGCCAGCGACGAATTCATTGACAGATTTATTGATGACAGGCAGGCCGGGAAGATAAACAAAACTTTTGCTATTCGCTTCGAGCCGGAGAGCAACGACTTCGCCGCGTCGCGCCGGACGGCGGGAATATGGCGGCGCTTTTTTGGTTTCCAATTCCAGCGCGCAAATGCGGATTCCCGCAATCTGAACCGGAAAAGTCGAATGACGAATCCGGCAATATTTTTCCAACGTCGGCAGCAAAGGAAATTCTTTAGTCAGCAAATTTTTAACCGCGCTGGTGCAAATCAATCGCAACGTTTTTTGCTCGCGCAATGAAAGAAGTCCGGCGACATGATCCATTTCTCCGTCGGTCAAAATCACGGCTTGAACCGCGCTGCCGCGCAAATTTTTACCTTGGGGCGAAAGCGGGGCGAAGGAGGCGAATTGAAAAACTACATCCGGCGAGGCGTTGAGCAGCAGCCAATTTTTACCGTCGCTGGAAACAGCCGCTGAAGATTGGGTGAGAAAATTTCCGCTCGTGCGCGCGAAACGGCAATTGGCGCAGTTGCAGTTCCATTGCGGAACTCCTCCGCCCGCCGCAGAACCGAGAATTCTTATTTGCACGGCTGTAAAAGAAACCGGGCGGGACTGGCGCAACTTTTTTGAGTCCGCAGCTTTATTTGCCGGCGTTCACGTAGGCCGTGACTTCCATGCTCAAGCTGATTTCTTCAAATTCAGGTTTGATCCATTTCATATTTTTATCTTTTGGTTGATTGCTTGAACAACCATAACCGATCTCCGTTGTTTTTCAAGGAAAATTTTGAGTTTCGGCTTCCGACACTTGCTGTTAGCCTGTTTTCATGCGCGAGCAATCCTTGGATTTTTTACGAACTTTGGTCAATACGCCCAGCCCGGTCGGCCATGAATCCCGTGGCCAGCGGGTCTGGCTCGATTACGTCAAATCGTTCGCCGAGGAAACTTTTTCCGACGCCTACGGCAACTGCGTCGCCGTGCTGAACAAAGGCGGTTCGCCGCGACTGATGATTGCTGCGCACGCCGATGAAATCGCGATGTCGGCCAGCTATATTTCCGACGAAGGTTTCATTTACGTCCGCAAAATGGGAGGCGTGAACGCGGCCATCACGAAGGCGCAACGCGTGGTCATTCATTCGTCGCGCCAGGGCGTGGGCGCGGTGAAGGGCGTCGTCGGCAACGTCGCGCCGCATTTGTCGCGGCAGGACGACGACAAGCCCAAGCCGCCGAAGATGCACGATTTGTTCATAGACATCGGCGCGAAAAATAAAAAGGAAGCTGAAAAACTCCTGCAGATCGGCGATCCAATTACGCTGGCCGATGAATTTGACCTGCTGCGAAATGATCTGGCCGTGGCGCGGGCCTTCGACAACCGCATCGGCACGTTTGCCGTGGCCGAGGCGATGCGGCTGCTCAAGGAATCTGGCAAAAAATTGCACGCGGAAATTTGCGCCGTCTCCAACGTGCAGGAAGAAGTCGGTTTGCTCGGTGCGCGACAGATCGCGTATTCACTCAAGCCCGACATCGCGCTGGTCGTGGACGTGACGCACGCGACGGATTATCCGACGGTCAGCAAAACGCAGCACGGCGACGTGAAAATCGGCGGCGGCCCGGCGATCACGCACGGCGGCTGCAATCATCCCGAAGTCGTCGCGCGCATCGAGGGCGTCGCGAAGGCGAAAAAAATCCCGCTCCAGCACGAGGCGTCGAGCGGCGCGGGCGGCACGGACACGGACGCGATTTTCTGGACGCGCGGCGGCATCGCCAGCGCGCTGATCAGTTTGCCGAACCGCTATATGCACTCGCCGGTGGAAGTGGTGAGCCTGAAAGATTTGGAAAAAATCCCCGAACTGCTGGCGGGCTTTGCGCAGTCGCTCAAGGCCGGCGAGGAGTTCAAGGTGAAAATTTAATCCGCTGCTCGAAACTCCGCAAAATAATTCCATCACGGACTGAACCATGAACACGGCGAGCGTTTGCTGGCGGCAGTTGTTGACGCAGGCGGCCTGCTGCCCTTTCTGTTTTGCTCGCGCCAGCGCCGGCGGCAGCATCGCCGCGAGAATGGCGATGACCACAAGCAGTTCAATCAGCGTGAAGCCGCGCGACGAGCGGTTCGGAAATTTTCGAGACATGGCTGCGCCGGCGGCTCTCAACGCGCGAATTTATTTCGAGTCCGGCACGCAGACGACGCCCCACGGGCCGCCGGGCGATTTGACGCGCGCGATTTCCTTGTCTGTCGCAAGGTCAACCACCGAGACGTCGTCCGACGGGCCGTTCGCGGAAAAAAGATATTTTCCGTCCGGCGACAGTGCGATGCCCCACGGACGTTTGCCGACGGGAATCGTGTTCAGCACCTCGTAAGTGTTCGCGTCCACGACGACCACCGTGCCGCCGCGCCCGGTGCTGGCATAGACTTTTTTCCCGTCAGGCGAGACGATCACGCACTGCGGGCGCGAGCCTTTTGGAAGGGTGATGACTTGCAAAAGTTTTTGGTTCACCGTGTCAATCACGTTCAATTCGCCGACGGATTCCGACGGCACGAACGCGCGCGAGCCGTCCGGCAGAAACGCGATGCTGCGCGGGCGCGGGTGAACGACGATGTGACCGATGATTTTGAAAGTTTCCGCGTCTATCGCAAACACATCGCCGCCGGTTTCGCAGGTGATGTAGAAAACTTTTCCATCAGGCCGCACGCCCGCGCCCTCGGGTTCGCGGCTGACGGGAATGAACGTCAGATTTTTTCCGGTTTCAGTGTCGAGAACGGTTGCCGCACCGACATCTTCGTTGGAAATGTAAATCCGTTTTCCGTCCGGGCTTATGCAGAACTGTTCCGGATCGGAGCCGATGGGGATTTTGCGCAGGAATTTTTTTTGCACGGCGTCAATGATGCCCATGCCGTCGGCGGCTTTGTCAGATTTTGCGTTGTCATCGTCATGGCCTTTTACGAAAACCGGATTGCCGTTGGTGTCGAGCGTGGGTGGCGCTTCTATCGGCGTGCCGCTCAACGCGACATAGACGGTCTTGCCGTCAGGAGTGGCGTGGATGCCGCGCGGACGTTTGCCGACGATGATGGTGTCGGTGACCTTGAAATCCGCGCCGTTGATGACGGTGACGGTGCCGGAATGTTCGTTGGAAACAAAAATCTGATAGTCGTCGGCAGCGCGGCTGCTGGATGCCAGCATCAACAGCGCACCACAGGCCGTCGTGGCGAGTAGCGCTGATCGAAGATTAGATTTCACACTTGAAGTTTTAACACGAACTTGTGGGAAACGCCAGTTCCGAAATGGAAATCATGCCGTCGCGTCGTTTCAATCCGGGCGACGCCGGCTGGTTTTTGCAAAAACCGCATCGTTACACCTTGGCCGGAACTGTCCGGCGGTGTGTCTGCAAATTTTCCGCATTGCTCGAAAAGACGGCCGCCGTGAATCTCAACGGAAGTTGCCGGCCATTACGCCGCAGCGGAGGTCAAATGACTTTGATTCTGCATTTGAAAAAATCCGCGACGATTTGTTTTTTTGGAAGGATTTCTTTTGATGCCGCCTTGACTTTGCCCTGCCCAGAGTTAGATTCAAATTTATAATATCCTAAATTATTTTTGCAATTCGTTCAAATGGTAGCCTCGATGAATGTCCTGTATATGCCGATAACTGCCCAGGCCGGAAATCTATCGGCAAGTTGCCGGACAAAGTCGGTTCAGGGGGGAATATAAGCCCGGACACAGGTGTTGACGAAGTTCAAACTGATCAGAAAATGAAACCCCCGCCCTCCAGTTTTTTTCGGACGCTGCCCGTCATGCTGGCCGCACTGACGCTATTGCCGGGACCGGCCAAGGCGGCAATTGCCCTGCAAGACGGCTCGACAACCATCACCTACGCTGCCACGACGGCTATCAACCTGCCATTCACCGTCACGGCGGGAGCCAGCGTGCTGGTGG
>Ga0207933_1001965_pt1 | contig 14141 bp, 16 predicted proteins | sample NGESurdeep092012_4_FD_184488 | JGI IMG/M metagenome (GOLD analysis project Ga0207933, IMG submission 184488) | Arctic peat soil microbial communities from Barrow, Alaska - NGEE Surface sample F53-3 deep-092012 (SPAdes) | ecosystem: Environmental > Terrestrial > Soil > Wetlands > Peat ... | reverse complement strand
ATTTTTCCACGATCCGCAACCCGATAAAATTTCTCATCTTTGCGTCGTGGGCGTTTGTGATTTTGTTCGGCTACGGCGTCAACGCCTTGAGCCGCCGTCATATTGAAGTTCCGGCGGGCAAATCCAGTTCGTTTTCCGCGCAACTCAAAAACTGGTGGGCGAAAGCCGGCGGCTTTGACCGCAAATGGATTTTCGCCTGCGCCGCAGGCATCGGCGTCAGCCTGCTCGGATGGTTCATCTATGCTTCGGAAAAACCAAGCCTCGTTCGCTACCTTCAAATCGTCGGGTTCGGCGACACGGACACGGCGACGGAAATTGCCGCGTTCAGCATCCGGCAGGCTGGCTGGTTCATTTTGCTTTTCGCGGTGGCGGCCGGACTTTTAATGCTCGTCATCGTGGGGATTTTTTCGGGCAAACGCGCCCGGCTCGGCGGAATTTTGCTCGGGGCGTTCCTGATTTTTGACCTGGGCCGCGCGAACCTGCCGTATGTCTGCTATTGGGATTACATCGAAAAATACGAAGTCGGCTCGCTCAACCCCGTCGAAACTTTTTTGAAAGACAAACCTTACGAGCACCGAGTCGCCATCCTGCCGTTTGAACCCCAGCAACAATTGCGCTCTTATGACAACGCTTTTTTTGGAAATGGCATTTATCGGATTGAATGGACGCAGCACCACTTTCTCTATTACAACATCCAGTCGCTGGACATCGTCCAGATGCCGCGCATGGAGACGGATTTGAAAGATTATTTGGTAGCACTTTCTCCGCACACGGAGGCAGAAGCCCCGCTCTTTGCGCGCAAATGGGAGCTTACTAACACGCGCTACCTGCTCGGAGCAGCAGGATTTTTAGATGTGATAAACCAGCAACTCGACCCGGTTCAACACCGCTTCCGCATTGCCCAACGCTTTGACCTCGTGGCCAAGCCCGGCGTCACGCAGCCAACAGGATTGGAAGAACTCACCGCAACCATCAGCCCAGACGGCAACCTCGCGCTATTTGAATTCACCGGCGCGCTGCCCCGCGCAAAACTTTATTCCAACTGGCAGGTCAACACCAATGACACGTCCGTCCTGAAAACACTTGCCGACGCAAATTTTGATCCCGCAAAAACCGTCTTGATTTCCACGCCGCAAAAAGATTTGCCCGCTGTGGCGACAAATGAAAATTCCGGCATGGTCGGGTTCAAAAGCTACGCGCCCAAGGACATTGTTTTCGACGCAAACGCCGTCTCGCCTTCCGTTTTGCTGCTCAATGACAAGTTCGATCCCAATTGGCGCGTGACCGTGGACGGCAAGCCGGCAGAACTGCTGCGCTGCAATTACATCATGCGCGGCGTCTATCTCGCGCCCGGCAGCCACACGGTGGAATTCCAATTCAGCCTGCCGAACAAGCCGCTCTACGTCACGCTCGTTGCCATCGCCACGGGAATCTGCCTGGTCGTCCTGCTGGTTTTCCTGCAACGCCGTAATCCGGCAACTTGATCCACACCTTTACAAGCCCGTCGGATGATCAAGAAATTCCAGCACCGGCTTGAATTTTTTAGAAAAGAAACAAAACGCCATTACGCTGGACATTTCGTTAGCATAATGGTGGTCGTAAAGGACGTTCAGCCCAGGTGGTGAATTACTTTTTGGATGATTTCTTGAGCGGGACGGTCGCAATGGTCTGGAGGACGCGGCCGGCGATCTTGTAGGGGTCACCCTGCGAGTTCGGGCGGCGATCTTCCAAATAGCCGCGATAGCCGTCGGGAATGAAGCTTTGCGGCAGGCGGACGGACGCACCGCGATTGCCCACGCCGTAATTGAATTTGTCAATGGACTGGGTTTCATGCAGGCCGGTGAGGCGGAGATGATTGTCCGGGCCATAGACGGCGATGTGCTCGTTCTTGTATTTGTCGAACGCGCCCATGAGAGCCTCGAAGTATTCCTTGCCGCCGGCTTCGCGCATATGCGTCGTGGAGAAGTTGGTGTGCATACCGGAACCATTCCAGTCAACGTCCTTGCCGAGCGGCTTGCAATGCCAGTTCACGTCCACGCCGTATTTTTCGCAGAGGCGCATGAGGAGATAACGGGCAACCCAGACCTGGTCGGCGGCGTTGCGGGAGCCTTTGCCGAATATCTGGAATTCCCACTGTCCCTTGGCGACCTCGGAATTGATGCCTTCATGGTTGATGCCGGCGTCGAGGCAGAGCTGGAGATGCGTGTCCACAATCTCGCGGGCGATGCAGCCGACGTTCTTGTAGCCGACGGCGGTGTAGTATTCGCCCTGCGGCGGGGGAAAACCGCCACCGGGCGGGAAACCGAGGGGCGCGCCATCCTTGTAGAGAAAATATTCCTGCTCGAAACCGAACCAGGCGCCGGGATCATCAGGGATCGTCGCGCGGGCGTTGCTCGGATGCGGCGTCTTCTTGTCGGGCATATAAACTTCACACATCACAATCGCCCCATTCTGCTTGGTGGTGTCGGGATAAACAGCCACGGGCTTGAGAAAGCAATCGGAGGTTCTGCCTTCCGCCTGGCGCGTCGAGCTGCCGTCGAAGTTCCACCAGGGAAGCTCTTCCAATTTTGGGAATTTCGCGAATTCCTTGATGGTGGTTTTGCCGCGGAGGTTTGCGACGGGTTCGTAGCCGTCGAGCCAGAGGTATTCTAATTTATATTTTGCCATGTGAGAGATGTTTGTTGTTGTTCAATAAACGTGAATCCAACTGCGTCAAAGCGGCAGTTGAACCTGTGGCGGGATTTTTAGCAGGGCGAGTGCCACGCCGCAAGAACTTTGCGGGAAGTTTTTGAAAAAGCGCCCTTTGCCCGGTCAAACAAGGGTTTTCCGGCGAAACAACCTGTTCACAAGAAAAAGACAACCTGCAAATTCCTGTCGAATTTTTGCCGCGCTGCGCAAATTCATCGCATTAAATTTTTTGTGCTGAAAATTTATGGCGTAACTGAAGGGGCGATGAATGGTGGCTGCAACGCGAACCTTCAACTAACTCATTTTAATCCTGCTTTGACCGCAGCTTCGGGGTCAATCTCTTTAATGGCAAGGGCCGCACAATTTCTTTCAGATTTGCTTTTGTCGTTGAGCAGTCCAATCAATTGAGGAATCGCCGGCTTGGCGTCTGTTCCACAACTTCCAAGCGCCAATGCAGCACTTCCTCGAACATTGTGAACAGGGTCGTTGAGCAAATCAATCAATTGAGGAATCGCTGACTTTGCGTCTGATCCGCAGCTTGCAAGTGCCAATGCAGCATCTCCTCGAACCATGCTGTCAGAGTCAGAGAGACACTGTATTAATGCAGGAATGGCTTGATCTGATTTTGTGTGCATTTGAGCGAGGACATAGGCTATGCCTGCGCGTATTTTGCGGTCAGGGTCTTTTAATTTCGGCAGAAGCCAATCAACCGGCACGTCGGCATTTGTCCCGATGCAGTTTAATGAATAAAGAATGTCAACGCGAGCAGCCCGATTTTGTTCGTAGATTTTCATCAAATCGGGAACAGCGTTCGTGGCACTGGCGCCCAAAACTCGAAATCCATCTGATGCTTCTCCACCAGTTGAATCAATATTGTGTTTCTTTGAATCTTCTTCACGCAACAATCGCAATAGAGTTGGTATGGCATTAGTTCCTGCTTGCTTCACAATTTCATCCGCTTTACGCACATCTCCTTCACTTATTCCTTTCCCATCAGCAGTTTTTCGAAAATCGTATTCTTTCAACCAAACACTTAATCGTTTTCCTTGATAGACCGGGTCGCGTGTTGATTGAACAAAGAAAAACACCATTCCGCTGATGACGATTGCAGCCAAAATTAGCGATGTAACAACGATCTGTTTTCTTCGCATGATTTTGAGATGCTAAACTTTCCTTTGACGTTGTCCATATTGATTTGAACCCACTTGACCGCGTGCGTTTTGAAAATTTATTCGCTTGCGGCGGGGAATTTTCGCATCATGCGCGGGATGAAATCCATGACGGGTTACGGTCGCGGCGAATGCGCGCGGGACGGTTTCAAGATCACCGTCGAGCTGGGCGCGGTCAACCGCCGGCAGTCGGAAATTTCCATGAACCTGCCGCGTGGGCTGGAGATGCTCGAAGCGCAGGTGCGCGACGCCATCAACGCGGAGGTCGCGCGCGGGCGGGTGACGGCGAGAATTTCCATCCACGCAAGTGAGGGGAAAAATTCCGCGCAAATGCACATCAACAAACCGCTTGCGGAAGCTTACGCGACGGAACTCGGCAAATTGGCGAAGCATTTGAAATTGTCCGGCGGCGTTTCGCTGGACCAGATTTTGCGCGCTCCAGGCGTTTTTCAGAGCGATGAAGAATTGGTTGATGCCGAAACAATCTGGCCCGCCGTGGAAAAGGCGTTGAAGCCGGCGCTGGCGTCGCTCGTGAAAATGCGGGAACGCGAAGGCGCGCATCTGGCGGAGGATTTGACGGCGAGAATTGGGATCATGCGGCAAAGCGTCGGAAAAATTCAGAAGCAGGCACCGCAGACTGCGGAAAATTATCGCAGGCAATTGCACGAGCGAATCAAAAATGCCGGTTTGGAAAACATCGCGCCAGACGACGAACGGTTGATGAAAGAAATTGTTTTGTTCGCCGACCGTTCGGACATTTCGGAGGAATTGACGCGGCTGCAAAGTCATTTCAAACAATTTGAAGATTGCCGGAAATCCAAGGAGCCGGTCGGGCGCACGCTGGATTTTCTGGCGCAGGAAATGAACCGCGAGATCAACACCATCGGCTCGAAGGCGAACGACGCCATCATCTCGCGCGAGGTCGTGACGCTGAAGGCGGAACTGGAACGGTTTCGCGAACAGGTGCAAAATGTTGAATAGTCCAAAGTCCAAGGTCCAAAGCCCAAAGTCACCGGCGCAAAAAAAAACCGCGCCGCTGTTGATTTTGATTTCCGCGCCGTCGGGCGGCGGCAAGACGACTTTGTGCCAGCAATTGCTCAAGGCGCGCCCGGACATGACGCGCGCCATCACCTGCACGACGCGCGCGCCGCGCAAGGGCGAGATGGACGGAGCGGATTATCATTTTTTGCAGGCGGGCGATTTTTTGAAGCGCGTGCAGGCGGGGAATTTTCTGGAGCACGCCACGGTTTATGGCAACAGCTATGGTTTGTTGAAATCGGAATTGCTCGGCAAATTGCGCGCGGGCAGGGACGTTTTGCTCAACGTGGATGTGCAGGGCGCGGCAACCATTCGCGAGCAGGCGGAAGCCGAGCCGGAATTGAAACGCGCGCTGGTGACGATTTTTCTGACGCCCCCGACGCTTGCGGAAATTGAGGCAAGATTGAAAAGACGGGGCGCGGACGACGAAGGGGTGATTCAAAAGCGGCTTGCAGTCGCGCGGCAGGAAATCGCGCAGTGGAAAAATTTCGACTATCTTTTGGTCAGCGGCACGAAGCCGGAGGATTTGCGGCGGACGCTGGCGGTTGTCGAGGCGGAAAAAATGCGCGTGGCGCGTTCGGAACCGCTCGAAATTTAAGTTGGAATCCAGGCATGAGCGCTACAAAAAAAATCGTTTTAGGCGTGACCGGCTCCATCGCCGCGCACAGGGCGGCGGATCTGGCGTCGCTGCTCACGAAGGCGATGTGCGACGTGCATGTGGTGATGACCGCCGGCGCGCAGCATTTCATCACGCCGCTGCCGTTCAAGACGCTCGCGCGCAATCCGGTCGTCACAGATCTTTATGACGAGGAGGAAGGCTGGCAGCCGGCGCATGTTCGCCTTGCGGACGAAGCGGATTTGCTTTTGATCGCGCCTGCGACGGCGAATGTGATTGCGAAGATGGCGAATGGAATTGCCGATGATGCCTTGAGTTGCATCGCACTCGCATTGAATCCCAAGGCGAAAATTTTGATCGCGCCCGCGATGAATGGAAAAATGTGGCTGCACCCGGCGACGCAGGCGAACGTGGCGACGTTGAAAAAGCGCGGCGCGGAATTCATCGGGCCGGACGAGGGAATGCTATCCTGCGGCTACGAGGGCATCGGCCGTTTGTGGCCGGTGGAAAAGATTGCCCAAGTGGCGTTGGAAGGTTAATCGTGAATCGTTGAACGAACATGAATCTTCCGATTCAACGATTTAGTCTTTCAACGAATTGACGAATTATGAAACCAAGCCATGCCGAGTGGCTGAAGCGGCTGCCCGCGCTGTTCGAGATTCCGGCACCCGACCCGGCTCGTCTGTTGCGCCGCATTGTAATGATGGAGCGCAACATCATGCTGCCGGTCAAGGCGGTGTTCATCGGGATGATTCTGTATTCCTTCCAATCCACCCGCTGGTTCGGTTTGCCTTTGAGCATGCAGGACGTGGCGACGGAAACGGTGCAGTTCATTTTCTGGTTTTACATTCTGGCCAATGTCATTTTTGCCGTGGTGCTCTTTCGAGCGGAAACACTGCCGCTGGCGGTGGTGCAATGGACGGTGGTCACGAGCAGTCTGGTGGATGGATTGTTTATCGCGGCGCTGGCGTCGTTGTCGGGCGGGCTGGACAGCATCTTGTTCTGGCTGTTCGTGGCATTGATCGTCCGCAATGCGGTAAGCGTGCCGCCGGGCTTTTCCCAAATGTTTCTGAACGTCGCCATCAGCATCTGCTATATGATGGTCGGCGCGCTGGACATTTTTGTGATGAGCAATGAAACGACAATGAACGAGTTCGACGTGACGCCCGATGACTGGGGCCAGCCGTTCGTGCTGCGGCTGATGGTCTTGCTGCTGATGGCGGGCGGCTGTTACGGCACGCAACTGCTGCTGGAACGCCAGCAGATCGCCGCCGAGGAGGCCGGCGAATTCGCCGCGCGCGAAAGCCAGTTGCGTTCAGCCGGGCGGCTGGCTGCCGAGATCGCGCACCAGATTAAAAATCCGCTCGCCGTCATCAACAACGCCGCGTTCTCGTTGCAACGCGCCCTGCGCGATAACAAGCCCGTCGCCCCCGCACAAATCGAGATCATTCAGGAGGAAGTGGCGCGTGCCGACAAAGTCATCACGCAAATCATGGGCTACGCGCAATTGAGCGAAGGCCGCGTCGAAAGATTGAACGTCATCGAGGAACTTGAACGCGCCATCGCGCAGGTTTTTCCGGTGGCCGTGTCGGACAAAATAAAAATTCACCGCGACTTTGGCGGCGATTTTCCGCCGCTGCTCATGCAACGCGGCCATCTGTCGGAAATTTTCGTGAATCTGCTGCAAAACGCGCGCGAGGCGTTCGGCAAAAAGGGAAACGTTTTGATCACCGTCAAATCAGACCGCGATCAATCAGTGGAAATTTCTATCTGCGACGACGGGCCGGGCATTTCATCAGACAAACATGGGCGCATTTTCGAAGCTTACTACACCACCAAGGAAAAAGGGACGGGACTGGGCCTCGCGATTGTGAAGCATAATGTCGAACTTTACGGCGGCAAAGTATGCGTCGAATCCAAGCTTGGACAAGGCGCGGAATTCATTCTAACTTTCCCGGCGAAAACAATATTACAATCGCCGCAAACATGAGTGCGCCGCTGCCACCCGTCCTCGTCGTGGACGATGAGAAAAATATGCGCCTGTCGCTCCAGACCGTGCTCAAGGACGAAGGCTACGCCGCGCGCGCCGTCGAATCCGCCGAGGAGGCGATGGAACTTCTGGCGCAGGACGAATTTTTCATGGTCATCACCGATGCGCGGCTCGGCGGCATGAGCGGCTATGAATTTCTCGGCAAAATCCACAGCCGCTGGCCCGACCTGCCCGCCATCATGCTCACGGCCTACGCCACACCCAAGCTCGCGGTGGAAGCCATCAAGTCCGGCGCGATTGACTATCTGGCCAAGCCGTTTGCGCCCGAGGAACTGCTTCACGCCGTTGCGCGCTGCGCCGAGCGCCACCGGCTTCTCCGCGAAAACGCCGAATTGCGTTCGCGCGCGGAACATGTTTTCAGCCTGGATGAAATCGTCGGCGAATCGGAAAAAATCCGCGAAGTCCGAAAATTGATCCAGACCGTCGCGCCGACAGACGCGCGCGTTTTGATCCTTGGCGAAAGCGGCACGGGCAAGGAACTTGTTGCGGGCGCGATCCACAGTTTGAGCAAAAGACGCGACGCGCATTACGTCCGCATCAATTGCGCCGCCATTCCCGAACAACTCCTGGAAAGTGAATTGTTCGGCCACGAAAAAGGCTCGTTCACCGGCGCGGTGAAGCAAAAATCCGGGCGAGTTGAGGAGGCCGACGACGGCACGATCTTTCTGGATGAAATCGCCGACATGAGCAGGCCGCTCCAGGCCAAGCTGCTGCGGTTTCTGGAGGACGGCTCTTTCACGCGCGTCGGCGGCACGCAGGAATTGCGCGTCAACGTGCGCCTCGTCGCCGCGACCAACCGCGACATCACCCAGGCCATCGCCGCCGGCCAGTTCCGCGAGGATTTGTTCCACCGCCTCAATGTCGTGCAGTTCAACCTCCCGCCGCTGCGCGAACGCGACGATGACATTGTGCTGCTGGCCGGGCATTTTTTGAAACTATTCCGGGCCGCGATGAACAAAAGCGTGGACGGCCTTGCGCCAGCCTCGCGCCAGAAACTGCTCGCGCACCGCTGGCCGGGAAATGTGCGCGAACTGCGCAACGTCATCGAGCGCGCCTTGATCCTGGAAACCGCGTGCGAAATCCAGCCGGCAAACCTGCCGGATTTTCAAGTCGCATCGCGCCTCCAAAAGGATGCGCCGGGCCGGCCCGCCTCCGGCGAATCGCTCGACGACGCCCTTGCCCGGATAGAGCGCGAACTGATTTCCGGTGCGATGGAGCAGAACAATTTCAACCTGACACGCGCCGCCGAACAGCTTAAACTCACACGCCATTCGCTCCGCTACCGGATGCAGCGGCTGCAAATGAACCTTGGCGACGGCGCGGCCGGCGAAACATCCGTTGACACGACAGCGACATTTTTGAAAGCTGATTGAATATATGGATGATCTACCACCAGTAGGAACATTTTCACCGGCATGGGTGGACTTTTTTATCGTATTAGGCGTCATCGCGCTGGTTACCATCGGCGCATTCATGTGGGCGGTAGTATTTCACAATAATGGAAGACCACGGCGCAAACGTCGCCGCCGCCATCGCCGCCAGATCAATCCCACACTCGCCCAAACCGGAGGACTGCCGCCGATCCGCGAAGAGGAAAAATCATCAGGGCAGACGCCGCCCACAACCCAGCTCTGATGCAGCACAGCCGCGCCATCACCCGCAAAAGCGCGTCCAACCTCGCGCTCGCATTCATTTTGCTCCCGCGTGAAAAGCGGGACGCCATGTCCGCGCTCTACGCCTTCTGCCGCGAAGTGGACGACGTGGCCGACGATGAAAATGCTCCAGTTGAAAAGCGCCGGGCGCAACTTGCGGAATGGCGCGGTGACGTAAAGCGCGCCTGTGAAAACCAATCGCCCCAATTTCCGGCCAACTGCGAATTGCAGCCCGTCATCCAGAGATTTTCGCTGCGCTTTGAATTGTTCGACGAAATTATTCGCGGCTGCGAAATGGATTTGACGCGAAATCGCTACGAAGATTTTGACGAACTGGAATTATATTGTCATCGCGTCGCGTCCGTCGTCGGACTTTTGAGCATCGAGATTTTCGGCTACAAAAATCCGGCCACGCGCGATTACGCAATTTATCTGGGCAAGGCGCTTCAACTCACAAACATTTTGCGCGACGTGAAAACCGACGCCGGACGCGGGCGGATTTATCTGCCGCTCGACGCGCTGAAACAATTTAACGTCAGCGAAGGCGAGATTTTGAACTCAAAATACTCCGTTCGCTATCTCGCTCTGGCCGCAAACGTCGCTGACCGCGCAAATAGTTTTTATCGGACGGCGCAAAAAACCCTGCCGCTGGAAGACCGCAAGGCGATGGTCGCCGCCGAACTGATGGGTTCGGTTTACTGGCGGCTTCTGCGAAAACTTGAACGCGGAAAATTCAACGTCTTCGGTGCGAAGCCCGTAAAATTAAGCCGGACGCGCAAGCTCGCGCTGATTCTCGGCGCGTGGCTGCGTTTCGTGGCCGGATCAACCGCATCCGGCTATGGCCAGTTCTGAAAAACGCCGTCTGATCGTCAACGCCGACGACTTCGGCCTTTCCGCCTCCGTCAACACCGCCGTCATCCGTGCGCATCGCGAGGGCATTTTGACCACGGCCAGCTTGATGGTGAACGAAGCCGGTTTTGGTGAAGCAGTGAATCTGGCAAAGGAAAATCCGAAACTCGGCGTCGGACTGCATTTGACTTTGTTGCAAGGCCATTCCGCGCTGCCGCCGGAAAAAATTTCCGGCCTCGTCAATTCTCGCGGCGAATTTTCCGGCAATTCCGTCGGCGTCGGACTGGGTTATTTTTTCAAGCGCAATCTGCACGAACAGCTCCGCACCGAAATCCACGCGCAGTTTGAAAAGTTTCAATCAACCGGCCTGCCGCTTGACCATGTCAACGGCCATCTGCATTTGCATCTGCATCCGATGATTTTCAAAATCCTGATGGAGGACGCGGAGAAACTCGGCATCCGTCAAATGCGTCTGACGCGCGATTGTTTTTCCCGCAGCCGCAAAATTTCCAGCGGCCATTTGTTCTATAAAATTTCGCACGCGACGATTTTTGAATTCTTATCCAGCCGCGCCCGAAAACCTTTGCGACAACAGGGCATCAAACACGCGCAGATCACCTTCGGCCTGCTGCAAGATTCCCGTGTGGATGAAGATTACATTTTGAAACTGCTCCCCGAACTGCCGCCGGGTGATTCCGAGCTTTACTCGCATCCGTCGCTCGGTGAATTTAGGCATGAATTCGACGCCCTCGCCAGCCCGCGCGTGAAGGAACAGATTAAAAAGCTCGGCATCGAACTGATTCGTTATCAGGATTTGTGATATGTTGAAACTGCTTTTGATTTTGATTGTCGGTCTCGTTTTTGAATCCACCGGCGTCATTCTTTTGAAAAAGGGCATGAACGTCATTGGCGAAATGCACGGTTACAACGCCGCCGAGGTTTTTCGCATCGTGAAAGCGGGCGCGACAAACCCGCAAATCCTGCTCGGCGTGTTTTTCGAGGCGCTGTTCTTCATTTGCCTGTTGATTCTGATGAGCAAGAGCGACATCAGTTTTCTCTGGCCGCTCACCGCGTTGAGTTTTGTGTTTGCCACGTTTGCCGCCATGTGGTTCCTCGGCGAAAGCGTTTCCGCCACACGCTGGATCGGCGTGATTTTGATTATGATTGGCGTGGCGTTCATCAGCTACAGCGAACACGCGAAGGAAAAACCCGCGCCGCCGGCCAGTCATTCGCAAAACGACGCAGTGGGAAATCAACTGATTCAGTAGGACAGGCGCGACGCCTGTCCTACGCGATGATTTCAGCCAGCACATCGGCAAGCCGCTCTGCTGCAAATTTGGTTTTCTTCTGCAACTCCATCAACCGTCCGATTTTTCCAGGCGATTTGGCGATGGCCAGAAATAATTTTCCGAAATCCAGATTTTTGTCCGGCTTGGCCAGCGCGTTGAAATCCAGTGGCAAATCCTCGTTGGCCGTGTCGGAAATCACGCGGACGGTGGCACAAGGAATTCCACGCTCGCGGCAGACGGCGTGGATTGCCGCTGATTCCATCTCGACGGCATCTGCGCCGGTTTCGGCGCGCAATTTTTTCTTTTCGGCGATGGTTGTGGCGATGCGGTCGGTGCAGAAGAATTTTGCGGGCTTCGCACCGGAGGCGATCAACTTCTCTTGGAGGGACGAGCTCCGCGAGTCCCCAATCAAATCCGCAATCTCTTTTTCAGTTTGGGACTCGTGGAACTCGTCCCTCCGATTTAAGAGTGCAAAAACGACTTCGCCGAGTTTCAAATCTGGATTCAATCCGCCGGCGAAACCGCAGATCAGCACCAAATTCAGTTCGTAGGAGACGACGTTAGGAGTCTCTAACCTTTCTTTAATTTGAGTCTCGTTACCTCGACTCCTATGGGAATTTAGAAATTCACGCAGGGATTTTTCGGCGTTCTGGCGTCCGATGCCAACGATGAGAATAGAAATGTTAGCTTTGCCCGCCGCGATTTTCCGAAACGGCGCGGCTTCTTCTTTCAGGGCAAAGCAAATGAGCGTGGACATTTTTGGAACGCGGATTGCAGCGCCCAAATTATTTTGCAGGCTTCAAATAGCTGATGCCCGTGATCGTAAGCAAGGGCAAAACATGCGCGAGATCATGCTTGTCAATGACGACAATCCGCGTTTTGCCGAGCGCGATTTTCAAGTGGTCGGCCACTTCGTATTTCTCGCCATCGGCCATTCGGATTAAAAACGGGATGCCTTCCTTCACCGCTGTTTGAATGTCATTGATATTCATGTTTTCAAGTTTAAGCGATGATTGCCTTTAGTCAACCGCCGCCGCGATTTTCCGAAACGGCGCGGCTTCTTCTTTCAGGGCGAAGCAGATGAGCGTGGACATTTTCAGGCCAGCGGGTTTTCAATCATCAAACCAAATTGCCGCGCCGGTTCAAAATGGCGGACGTTGTTGGTTGCCATCACAAAATCATTTGCCAGACAGGTCGCCGCGAGCAATGAATCTTCGCAGGTCATTGTCCGATTGATACTTTTCAACTCGGCAAGTAATTGTTTCCAGCGAACCAGAATTTCCAAATCAAGCGAAATCAAGCTTTCGGCGAATTGGTCTTCAGCGACTTCGATCCGGCGCATCAATTCTTCCTGAAACAATTCCGGCGCAAACCGTAATCCATGTCGCATCTCGGCAATGGTGATGACACTGATAAAACAATCATCTTCATTTTTGGCGAGCCACGACGCCAATTTCAAAGAAACTGTTCTTTTGTGAAAAGCAGAAACAATGTCCGTGTCGAGCAGATAGCTCATTTGAACGGAAGCGCGTGACGTTGAGTGCGCGGAAACGAAACCGTTTGTTTCCGCAAATGCGCGAGCAGGCCTTTTGCGCCGCGCCGTTTTTTTGGACGGGGAATCAGCAGCAAACTTCCCTTGCCGTCATTGAGTTCCCGCGCACCGCACGGGCCGCCGGATTCGAGGCCGAAAGCCTTGCGCCATTTCAACGGCAGCAATGCCTGCCCTTTGCGGCTGACGGTCACGGTGGTCAATTCGCTCATAAAGTAAGGATTCATTACCAAAGCCATTCTGTCAAGAATTTTGGTGGGGCGAGCGTCCTCCCGAGCCGGACTTGGCCAGTCGAAGTGTGTTCGCGGCTCGCGGGGACGCTCGCCCCACCAGCGAGAAATTTGCGCAGGGATTTTTCGGCGTTCTGGCGGCCGATGCCGGTGAGCAAAATTAAAATGCCGGATTTGCCCGCCGCGATTTTCCGAAACGGCGCGGCTTCTTCTTTCAGGGCGAAGCAAATGAGTGTGGACATTTTTAAGAAGCAGGTAACGGTGGCGAATCTACCGCACAAAAATTATGATGAAGATATGCAAAGCAAGAAAATGAATCTGCCGCTCCATTCACGGCAGCTTCAATGTCATCTTTTGTAATTGCATACGTCGCACCCGGAAGTCCGTGTGCAATTCCATTCCGCTTTTGTGATAGTGAATTGTAGGTCGTTAAAACACTTGCAACCGGCAAATCGGCCAAAGCCTCTTTAATTTTTATACCAGTCAATCGTTCAAACAATTTCAAGCGTTCGTGAACTTTTTCATATTTCTCAAGCAAAAGTTCCATGACAGGCCGCTCAATTTTCAAACGAATACATCTGCTTTTCAAAAAATTCAAAAGATGCTGTTCCAGCAAAGCGCAAAAAAGCAAAACACACAATTCGTTAGAATGGTCGCTTTGGTAACATTCAAAAATCATTTCGAGCAAGCGATGTTCGGTTGAAAAAAGAAGCATCCGACGTTCAACCATAATTCCACATTTCTGACACGGATGGTTTGCCTTCGTTTCCATCTTTGAGTCAACATGACCGCACTCTGAACACATTGTGTGTAAAGTGCAGACTGTGACAAGCGAGCGAACAGCATGTTTCTCGTTTTCCCGCGCATCAAGGAATTGAACCGCAGTCATATTCACTTAATCCCCGCCAGCCGTTCCTTCCAGATTTTGTAAAGCTCCACGGTGGCGCGGACGTCGCGCAGGCAGTATTCGGCGATGTCGCGGAATTTTCCGGCGGCCAGCAGCGCGCCCAC
>Ga0207933_1001964_pt1 | contig 14146 bp, 9 predicted proteins | sample NGESurdeep092012_4_FD_184488 | JGI IMG/M metagenome (GOLD analysis project Ga0207933, IMG submission 184488) | Arctic peat soil microbial communities from Barrow, Alaska - NGEE Surface sample F53-3 deep-092012 (SPAdes) | ecosystem: Environmental > Terrestrial > Soil > Wetlands > Peat ... | reverse complement strand
ATTTACCGGCGCCACCTTCGGTCCGCGCGGAATCGGCCCGAAGTACTTGATCAACATCGCATGCAGCGCCTTCGGATCGAAGTCGCCCGCAATCGCGATCGACGCGTTGTTGGGCGTATAGAACTGCTGGTGAAAGTCGCGGATATCGGCAATGCGCGCGGCCTCGACATCCGCATGGCTGCCAATCACGCTGCCATAGTACGGATGGCCCTTGGGGAAGAGCAGATGAATCACCTGTTCGCCGGCCAGATCGTACGGCCGTCCCTCGCCCTGTCGCCGTTCATTGCGCACCACATCGCGCTGGTTCGCCAGCAGCGTGCGATTCAAGCCCTCCATCAGGAAGCCCATGCGGTCGCTCTCCAGCCACATCGCCAGCTCCAGCTCATTGCTCGGCATGGTCTCGAAGTAGTTGGTGCGGTCGAAGGAGGTCGTTCCGTTGACGTCGGTCGCGCCCGCCTCCTGCACGTCCTTGATATGCGCCTTCTCGCCAACGTGTTCCGAGCCCTCAAACATCATGTGCTCGAAGAGGTGTGCGAAGCCGGTGCGCCCCGGCCGCTCATTCAGAGGGCCAACGTGATACCACAGGTCCACTGCCACCAGCGGCAGCCGATGGTCCTCATGCGTAATCACAGTCAGGCCATTAGGTAGCGTGTACTTCTCATATTTGATTACCGGCAGCTTCAGCTTGCCGTTTTGCGCTATCGCCGGCATCGCGGCGGTCAGGGTCACAGCCAGCGCTAGGACCGCAAAAAGGCCTCTCTTCAGAGCATCTTTCATAAACAGTTTGTCTCCTTGGATACGATAGGGCCGGCACGACGAACGCATGCCCCCGTAAAATAAGGGCAGCGACGAATTCTAACTCGAAAATGAGCTTCTCTGAACAGTTCGACGTATTGGTCGTCGGCGCGGGCCATGCCGGCTGCGAGGCCGCCGCTGCGGCTGCGCGCATGGGACTGCGCACGGCACTCTTCACCCTGAACCTCGACCTCATCGCCCAGATGTCCTGCAATCCCGCCATCGGAGGCGTCGCCAAGGGCCATCTCGTTCGCGAGGTCGACGCCCTGGGCGGCATCATGGGCGAGGTCGCCGACGCCTGCGGCATCCAGTTCCGCCTGCTCAATACCTCCCGCGGCCCCGCCGTCTGGAGCCCCCGCGCCCAGTGCGACAAGGCCCTCTATCGCGTCCGCATGCGCGAGAAGTTGGAGTCGATCCCCAACCTCTTCATCAAGCAGGCCGAGGTTGTCGACCTCATCGTCGATGAGGGATTAGGGATTAGGGAACAGGGATTAGAAAATCCCCAGCCACTGGCAGTCACCGCCGAACAAGCCACCACTGTCCCCCTAATTCCTAATCCCTGTTCCCTAATCCCTGCTTTACCCCGCGTCAGCGGGGTAAAGCTTCGCGACGGTCGCACCATCCACGCCCACGCCGTCGTCGTCACCACCGGCACCTTCCTCAACGGCCTTATCCACTGCGGTGAGCAGCAATACACTGCGGGCCGCTCCGGCGAAGCTGCCAGCGTCCTGCTCGGCGAGAATCTCAAGAAGCTCGGCCTGCGCGAGTGCCGTCTCAAGACCGGAACCCCTCCGCGCCTGGATGGACGGACGATACAGTGGGAGCGGTTTGAGGCCCAGCCCGGCGACGTCGACCCCACGCCCTTCAGCTTTCGCAGTGCACCGGCCGACGGCTCTCCGCACTGGACGCCGCCCCTCCCACAGGTCTCCTGCTACATCGCCACCACCACCCCCGAAACCCTCCAGCTCATTCGCGACAACGTGCACCGCTCGCCGATGTTCACTGGCCAGATCGAGGGCATCGGCCCGCGCTACTGCCCGTCGATCGAAGACAAAATCGTCCGCTTCCCCGACAAAACCTCGCATCAGTTCTTCCTTGAGCCCGAGGGCCTGAACACCCATGAGGTCTATATCAACGGGATGAGCACGTCGCTCCCCATGGAAGTGCAGGCGGCGATGGTCCACTCCATTCCCGGCCTAGAAAACGCCGAAATGCTGCGCCCCGGCTACGCCATCGAGTATGACGCGATCGATCCAACGGAGCTCGACCGCACCCTGCGCGTCAAGAAGTTCACCGGCCTCTACCTCGCCGGCCAGATCAACGGAACCTCAGGTTACGAAGAAGCCGCCTGCCAGGGTCTCATGGCTGGCATCAACGCCGCGCTCTTCGCCAAGCAGATGAAGCAGGGGTCAGGGCTCAGGCCTCAGGGCTCAGAAAACCTCTCGGCAGGATTAGAAGTTGCAGGCTCGCTGGACCCTGGACCCTGGGCCCTGAACCCTGAGAGCTTCACCCTCGACCGCACCGAAGCCTACACCGGCATCCTCATCGACGACCTCATCAGCAAGGGTACCGACGAGCCGTACCGCATGTTCACCTCGCGTGCGGAGTTCCGCCTGCACCTGCGAATCGACAACGCGGACACGCGCCTCACTCCGCACGGGCGCAGGCTCGGCCTCATCGACGACGCAGCCTGGGCAGCCTTCCAGGCGAAACAGGCCCGCCAGGCTGCTCTTACAGAACTCCTTGAAGTAACTAGACTTACAGAAGGCGACGCCACGCGATTGAGCGCCCTGGAGCCTGCGCCGTCCAAGGGGGATTACCTTGCGCAGCTTCTCAAGCGGCCCACCATAACACTGGACCATGTGTTATCCACGTTGTTACCACGTTTTCACCACAACGAAACCATGGTTCCTTGGGTGGTTGCGCTGGAGGCGGCAGACTATGAAAACAAAGGGGTTCTGCCAGCGTGGGTCCGCAACGAAATGAAGACGGTGGAGATAAGTATCAAGTTTTCCGGGTACTTAGCGCAGCAGCGGAGGAGCATGGACCGGCTGCGGCGGGATGAGGCTCGACAGATACCGCATACCTTTGATTACACAAGGGTTAGCGGGCTTTCGCGGGAGATGGTGGAGAGGCTGGGACGGGTGCGGCCCACGACGCTTGGACAGGCCAGCCGCCTGCCGGGCGTAACCCCTGCCGCTCTCTCACTTATCCAGTGTTTTCTGGAGATTCAGGGCCGCGCCAAGAGCGCTTGAACCACGAATTTCGCCATGGTTTCGTTGTGGTGAACGCGTGGTTTTTTGTGGTTTCGTGCATGGTCGGGTGCGTGGCTCTGAAGACCTAAAGTGACACTTGAACCCGGGGTTAACCAGCTTGGTTCGTCCTTGGTTCGGACGGGAATTCGTCGGGGTTGCTCGGGAAGCTCGGGCGGTTTTCACTTCACCAAAGTTACTTACGTGCGTACCGTTTTCCTGCCACTTTTTGTGTAGCAGTCCCACCAAAGTGGCATAAGCTCATTTACGTGAGCTACCCCCTGAAAAAAGCCGCGCTCCCGCTTCTATCGGTCCTGTTGGTACTGCCGGTGGGCGTGCGCAGCGCCTTCGGGGCTCCGCCGGATTCGCCGCAGCCGCCTGCATCGACGGCGCGCGTTCCGTATGTGTTCAGCAACTTTGCGTGGTGGACGGACGATCAGCTTCGCGCCGAGCTCAAAGAACGCATTCCGAGCCTGCAGGCCGACCTGACTTGCGGCTCTGCCCAAGAGGCGAAGGTTCGCGACGCGTTGACGGCGATGCTGCTGGCCAAGGGAGTTCACGCCACCGTCATCAGCACGGACCCGTCCGACGTTTCGACCAAGGTTTCGGATTTTGTGGCGACGCTGCCGTTCTTCATTCCGGGACGATCGGACCAGCGGCCGCACATCGTGTTCAGCATTTCAGCGCCGGAGATCGTGATCGGCGCGATTCAAGTGGCCGCGGTTCCAGATTCGCAGAGCGATGTGCTGGGGCGGATCGCGCACCAGATGGAAGGCAAGCCGTTCGATTCCAACACGCTCGACTTTCAGGCGCATCAGCTTGCCGAGCCGATGGAGCACAGCGGATATCTGTCGGCCTCGATCAGCCTTGCGGCCGGTCAGCCGGAGCTTCACGGAAGCCAGTACATGGTTCCGCTGGAGGCCAATGTCGATGCGGGGCCGCAGTATCACGTGGGCATGGTGAGCGCCGATGGCGGACCGCTGCTGCGTGGACGCGACCTGTCGCCTTATTTCGATCTGCTGCCCGGAGAGGTTGCGACGCCGTATGCGTTTCAGCGGCTGGAGAACTCGATCATGACGATCTATTTCCAGTCGGGCTTTACGTCAGTCCACTTCATGGATACGCCGATCCTGGACCGCGATCATGCGATTGCAACGTACCGGCTGCAGGTGCTGACCGGGCCGCAGTACAGGCTGCGCACGCTGACGGTGCATAATCTCTCTCCTTCACAGGAGGCCGAGGTGCGGACGATGCTGGCGCTCGTACCGGGAGATGTGTATGACCAGCTGGCGATCGACGAGCTTCACCAGAAGGTGCAGGACAGCGCGACTCTGCATGGGCTCGACTACTCGTTTGAGCCGCAGACGGATCGGCAGCATAATGTGATCGATCTGACGCTGGACTTCTTCAAGGACTCGGCGCAGGCGAAGTTGCAGATTAGTGGGGCAGGGAGTTAGTTTTCTGCGATTGGGTAAAAGCAAAAAGGGTTTCATCGCTCGATGCGATGAAACCTTTTTTGCTGCTACTGCGTTGGTTAACCCAACTCTAAAGACTATTTTGAATGATCGGTATCAATGCGCTGGTTGTACCACCAAAGGGCTGAAGCCACGAGAACGGTTGGGCCGCATTAAGATCTGTAATCCAGAAATCACTAGGGTCGGCATCTCCAATATGCTGTCCGCTGAGCCCTTCTCGTTCCTGAAGTATGCCATCGACCAGCATCTCTTCCTTGGGGATTAGCCATCCATACGAGTTTTCGGGATACAGACCGATACAGACCAGATAATCAAAATTATCATTTTTGATCTGTTCGAACATAAGGGTACCCGTTTCTCCCATGAGAGAAAGCTTTACGCGCAGAGCTTTCCCGTTCGCGGTCAGAGCCATACCACTTTTCGTTACCTGAAACCCGGCTGCTTCGATTAGAGAGGTCGCAAACTCGCGCCCCACCTTACCCTTTGTGGGAGCCGATTTGTTTCTAATCCAGTTAAAAGGGCTGTCCTCCCAGAGACCGTCGTCTTCTGGATATTGAAGGCTAAGGGCGGCAGAACGCTGCGACAGCAATTGGTAGCTCTTCTATGCCTCTTGCAGTTTTAAAAATCCGTTCGGATGATTATCCTCTTCGAATGTCGCTTTAGGCGAGATATATTTCTTCAGCCGCTTTTCCATTACACGAACCGCTTCCGGGTTACTGTCTACGAGTAGGAACTTGCGACCGTTCTTGGCCGCCGCCTCTCCCAGAGTGCCGCTCCCTGCGAAGCAATCTAGGCAGAGATCGCTCTCGTTTGAATGCACCTTGACGATCCGTTCTACGATGCCCAATGGCTTCTGCGTCGCATACCCTGTTTTTTCCGCTCCGTTAGTGGGAACGATTGTGTGCCACCACACATCCGTAGGCGTCTTCCCTCTCGCCGCTTTTTCTGGGCCTACGAGATCGGGTGCCATGTAAGGAATGCGGTCAACAACGTCCAAATTGAACGTGAACTTTGTGGGGTGCTTCGTATACCACAGGATATTGTCATGCTTTCCTGACCACTTTTGCTTTGACCGTGCCCCGTAGTCGTATGCCCAGATGATCTCGTTCTGAAAATTATCTCGCCCGAACAATTGATCGAGAACAATCTTGCAGTAGTGAACCTCTCTTGCGTCGATGTGGAAGAACATCGAACCGGTCGGGGAGAGTACCCGATACGCCTCCTCCAATCGAGGCTCCAAAAAATCTAGATAGTCGCTGAAGAAGTCGATGTATCCAGTTGAGCCAACTTTGATTGTCTTGTAACGCCTCCCCCCAAAACCAGTTCTATCTCCCTCTTCATCTCGTACTGTGCTGATGCGGTGACGGACTTGCGTTTTACCGGTGTTGAATGGCGGATCGATATAGATTAGATCGATGGATGCGGCCGGAAGGTCTTTGAGAATGGGAAGATTGTCGCCACAAACGATTCTGTTCATTTGATCGAACCTCCGATGGTGTCGAACAAAAATTAACAGAACCCGTAAGAGCTGACAAGGCGCTAGGTTGAGTCTTGAAATATCGGAAGTCACCGCAGAGAGAGAGCAAAGCTTACGAAGCCCCTTTTCGTTGGGAGTTTTGCGGCATCCTTCGGCTTTGCTCAGGACAGGCTCTGAAGCCGTGCCCTGACGATTCCCAGCTTTCCATCGGCTTCTTCGCCGTGATGAAGGAAAGCAGGTCCTTCGCTTTCACCCCAGCGAGCAAGCTCGCCGGTGACCCCGATGCGCTCAGGATGACAACTGGAAAAGCAAGGGCAGAAGCAACAGCAAAAGCAAAAACAACAGCTGGTCTCGACGAGTCTCGAGTTTCGCGTTGTGAGTTTCGAGTTAAAACAGGTTCTTCCCCTTCGACTTCGCTCAGGATGACGATGCGAGAGGCGAGGGCAAAGCAAGCGCAGACGCAGATCCTCCGCCTGCGGCGAAGGATGACAACCAAAAAGGCAAGGGGGCTAAAGCAGAGCGCTATGGGGTGACAACCGGAACCTGTCCAGGCAGAACTGCAGGTCTCTCCACTACGCGAACGATGAAACCGTTCGCTCCGGTCGAGATGACAGGTTTTATGGGGATGCAGGAACGTCGCAAGTGCATACTTACTTGACTCGCGAAGTCCCTAATTCGCTAACTTCCTACATTCCCCTAACTTCCTAATTCCCTAACTTCCTAATTCCCCAATTTCTAATTCCCTAACTTCCTAACTCGCGGGCTCGTCGCCCGCCTTAGTAGTTGAAGTTGATCTCTTCTTCCTCTTCGACTCCGTAGCGGCGGAGGAGATTGGGAAGGTTCTGCGAGAAGGCTGCGCGGGGCATGACGACGTCGCAACCGGCTTCGACGGCCTTGGCCTTCAGGTCGCCCTGCAGATGCGAGAGGAAGCCGATGACCGAGACGGAACGCTTCAGCTTGGTTTTGATCTTGGGGATCGTGGTCAGAGGCTTGGCGTTGGCGTTGTTGAGGTCGAAGACGATCAGCGAGGGCTTGTTCTCGTCTTCGCCGTTGGTCAGCTCGGCGAGCGCGTCCTTCTCGTTCTTGACGAAGGCGACCTTCACGCCCAGCTTGCGCGCGGTCTCGTTGATCTTGGCGGTGAGGAAGAGATCCTCGATGAAGAGATAGATGTGGGTCTGCGCGTCCTCGGCAACCGGGATGGGACGGGGACCGGAGAAGTCCAGCGGCTGACTGTCGCCCTGATGGCGGTGGCCGCCGCGGCGGGCGTGGCCGTGGAGCTGGATGGTGGAGGGCGGCGCCTCGGCGAAGTCGCTGTTGCCGACGCGATAGCTGTGGTCCATGGGGCCGACGAAGCCGCGGTCGCGCTGCTGGCCGCCCTTGTTCTTGCGCTTGAAGCCGCCGGCGAGGTTGCCGAAGTTGTCGGGAAGATTGTTCTGGCGATAGCCATTGCCGCCGCCGTTGCTGCCGAAGGTGGCGCCACCGCTGATGTCGGCGCGGAAGTCGTTGCCAGGGTTTTCGTTGCGGGGACGGCGCTCGCGGTCGCGGAACTTCTTCTTCCAGCGCTTGCCGGGGGCCTGGCCGGGCTGCTGCTGCTGCTGTCCGCCCTGGAACTGGCCGCCCTGTCCACCTTGGGATTGGCCGCCCTGGGATTGGGCCTGGGAACGGCGCTGGGCCGGAGCGGAGGCGGAGGCGGCCAGCGCGAGGCTCTCGCCTTCCATGACGATGGGGGCGGAGGGGGCGTCGGGGCCGTCGGATGTGGCGGAGGACGCGCCTTCGGAGGATGCGCCGGCTGGGGATGTCAGCTTGTTCTTCCGCTTGCGGCGGCGGCGGCGGCTGCTCTTGCTCTGGCCCATGCCGGGAGCCATGGCGCCGGCGCCGTCACTGCCAGCGCCCTCACTGCTATTGCCTGGATTACTTTCGAATTCGTCGTTGCCGCCGAAGTCGCCGCCGTCAAACTGCTCTCCCGCGTACTGGCCGGGAGCGTCTGCTACATTGTTTTGTTCTGACATGGTTCCTGTTGGTTTCCCCTTACTCATGTGTACCCAGGGCCCGGAAGATGCGGACCTCGAACCACGCGCCTCTGACGAGCAGAGCACGGGCCGTAATCCGAACGGGAGAGTCTGTGAACAGTCTCAAGTCCTGGCTCTTGGAACGTTTGGTTACTGCAAGCGGCGAAGTTGTGATCTGGTTCCGATCTGCGGCGCCTCGCGCTCGCGTTCTGAACCCGCCGAATCCTCGACCTTCCAGTCAATGGTCTTTACTGCACTCTCTATACCGCAGCCGAATATCAGGCTTCGGTCAGGACGGCTCTCTGCCGGTTCCCAATCCGGCTCGACTGCCCTGCGTCTCGATTTTCAGAGAGAGATCCTATTTGTACTCGGGCGTCTCGCGAGTCGTGCAGCCTTCACAATCGGCTCACTCAAAATCGCCGACGGCTCATGGACTCTGCGCCCGGAACTTCTTAAGTTTACCTCTGCTTGAGTTTCCGTGCAAGCCGTTTTGCAGGGCTTGCGTTCCACCTGATCCTCTTTGCGGGCTGCAGACCGTTGCAGCGGGCTGTGCGAGTCTGAGGCGCGGGGGCGAGGACGCCAAAAAAGCCATTGGGCCACCTCCCCTCCCCGGAAGATGGCCCTCAGACCCCTACAGGCCAGTCACTGGCCTCCGAAAACGCTCCCCTCGGAGCTGTCCTGCGGGCCGTGCCTCTGTGTTGAGGCATCTTGATTCGCCGCCGGACATTCGCCGCTCTGGCCCGAAAACGGGATAACGGAACGAACACTTGGTAGATAAGCAATTGTCGTTCCAAAGCGGATGCCGCCTAAGTGCTATGAAAATCAGGGGCGGGATGCTGCGGTCTACCCAAAACCGGAGACTGGGTGGGGGCTGGTTCCGTTTTTCGGAAGAAGGAGGCGATTGAGAGGCGGAGACGCGGCGATTGACCAGCGGTGGCCGGGCTCCTATATAATCTGCATGCAGTCTGGCCCCGGACCGCGCCCGCGACCCTCCCCTACTTTAGTGGTAGAAGCATGAGCAAGCTGGCGGTTCCCGCAACTCTGATGAGGAAGCGGGTGGGGATGGCCTGCCACAAGGCGCTACCTGGCGCGAACTGAAAGATTCATTATTCTCCGCAACCCTGGTTTCAATCCTCGAAGGAGCTTCAATCACAGCATGAACCGCAAGCTTGTTATAGCCGCAGCGCTGGCCGCCGGCCTCGCCATTCCTAGTCTTGTCGCACAGGCTCCCGCCGCGCAGAAGCCTGCTGCCGCTCCGGCAGTGCAGCCCGAGGCCATCCCCGCCAAGATCGCCGTCATCGCGTTTGAACAGGCCGTCGTCGCTACCAATGAAGGACAGCGGTCCGTCGCCGAGGTGCAGAAGAAGTACGAACCGCAGAAGACGAAGATTGACGGCGAGGCTGCCGAGGTCGACTCGCTGAAGAAGCAGGTGCAGGCGCTTCCCTCCACAACGTCGGATGAGGAGCGCGCGAATCGGCTCAAGGTGATCGACACCAAGGAGAAGGAGCTGAACCGCGACGCGGAAGATGCGCAGAACTCCTACCAGACCGACCTGCAGGAGGCGTATGGCAAGGTGGCGCAGAAGGTTGGCAAAGCGGCTGTGAGCTACGCGCAGGCGAACGGCTTCACGTTGATGCTCAACGTCGGCGGCAACCAGCAGACGCCGAATCCGGTGCTGTGGTTTACGCAGCAGACGGACATCACGCAGGCTGTGATCAATGCGTACAACGCGAGCTCGGGCGTAGCGGCACCGCCGCCGGCTGCTCCGACACCGCACCGCGCTGCACCGGCTGCGACGCATCCCAGCACGACGCCCAAGCACTAATCGGAACGTAACTTTGATCGATGACGGAGACCTTCGGGTCTCCGTTGTTGTTTAGCGAAGAGCGGTTAACGTGGATCGACCTATAGGTCAACGTGCTGGGGGGCACAATGGGTTGAAAACCGGGAGCAAGTGTGGGCGCTACTGGCAGACAGCAGATCCTTCGACTGCGCCTCTCGCGATGAAGCTGCGAGAGGCTCCGCTCAGGATGACAATTTCCAGCTTGTTCAATCAATTACAAGCTACCGGTATGTCGATACCATCTAGCGCGTACGGGCGGCGCGCGCAGCTTCGAGCACACGTGCGATGCAATTGACAACAGGATCGACATCGGCGAGCGATGTTTGCCAGTTGGAGACGCTGATGCGCATGGCGCGCATGCCGTGCCAGTTGGTTCCGGTGAAGTAGGCCTCACCGGTGGCGCGAATGGCGACCATGATGTTGTCGGTGAATTTGTCGTGGTCGACCTGGGTTGCATTCGGCGCAGGATCGAGGAAGCGAACCATGCCCTGGTTGATGAGTGGATCGCAGAGGGCGAGGGCCCCGGGCAGTTGGGCGATGCGCTCGACGAGGGCTTTTGTGATCGCGCAGCAGCGATCGATGAGTTCTGCTATACCGTCGCGGCCGAGCTGGCGCAGAGCGGCGTAGGTGGCGAAGCCGCGCGCGCGGCGCGAGAACTCCGGCGTCCAATCGACTTGATCGCGCGCGCCTGCGCCTTGCTCGAGATAGGCCGAGTGCACGCCGAAGGCTGCGTAGTGGGCGGCGGGATCGCGCACGAAGGCGTAGCCGCAGTCGTAGGGGACGTTCAGCCATTTGTGGCCGTCGGTGCTCCAGGAGTCTGCGGCAGCGGCACCGTCGAGGAGATGTTGATGCTTCGGCGAAGCGGCGCACCAAAGGCCCATGGCGCCGTCGATGTGGACCCAGGCGTTGTGCTGGTGGGCCAGAGGAATCAAGGTGCGGAAGTCATCGAAGGCTCCGCGATTGAGATCGCCCGCCTGCAAGACGACGATGGTTGGCCGCGCGGAATTTTCTTTGAGTGCGGCTTGCAAGGCGTCGGCGCGGAGACGGCCGTCGTCGTCGCAGGGAAGAGTCTGGATGCACGCCGTTCCGAGACCGAGAAGACGCGCGGCTCGCGGGACGGTTACATGCTGCTCGGTGCTGGTGAGAATGCTGAGGGCGGGCGCGGCAGTGAGGCCGTCGCGCTCGACATCCCAGCCAGCGCGCGCGAGGACAGCATGGCGCGCGGCGGCGAGACAGGTGACGTGTGCCATCTGGCAGCCGGTGACGAGGGCGAAGCTGGCCTCGGCGGGAAGGCTGAACAGCGACTTCAGCCACGCGCCTGCGACCTCTTCGATAACGGCGGCCGCTGGGCCGATGACGTAGAGGCCGGCGTTCTGATCCCACGCGGAGGTGAGCCAATCTGCTGCGAGAGCCGCGGGAAGGGAGCCGCCGATGACGAAGCCGAAGAAGTGTGGGCCGGCCGAGCCGACGATGGCGCCTTCGGCGGCGCGGATGAGGTCTTCGACGACCTGCAGCGCGTCAGTGCCTTGCTGAGCGAGAGGGGCGTCGAGGCGGCGGCGCAGATCGTCGAGTGTGACGGTGGCGTCGACGCTGCGCTCGCGAAGGCCGTCGACGTGATCGAGCGCATGATGCAGAGCCGCCGTCAGCGGTTCAAGGAATACAGAATTTCGCTTCATCGCAGGCGATGGTACACCGAAGCGAGGTGCGCTGCATCCCGCAAATCAGAGATGCGCCGTCCCGACCCTTGGACGTGGGCAGAAAAATGAATCGCGATTGGTCTTAAGGATTAATTTTGAGCGAGGCGGGCAGTTGGCGCAGCCAACCTTACCAGCTGAAGCCGCCGGAGGGCGGCGGCCAGCTGCCAGCCATCTGACGCATCAGAACGATGCGGCCAAAGTGATACGCATTGTGTGCGGTGAGGTTTTCAAGCTGCTCTCGCACCGTCATCGTCCGCTCCGGATGACCGGGCGGCGAAGGGCAACGAATCACGCGCTCGAAAGCTGCCGCATCGCGCCCGTTCTCTGCCGCTTCAGCGCTGGTGCGGGCGAATCGAACGCGCAGCTCGCTCCAATTTTCACGCTCGATATCGGCCTGCGAAAAAAATCCCGCCGCAGCGGAGGCGGGATTCGGAGTCGGAATTCCACGCACCCAGTCGAGCGAGAGTTGCTGCCAGAACGTGATGTGCCAAAGCTCGGCATAGATGGAGCGCGGCACATGCGGGAGTTCACGATGCGCCAACGCATCGTCGATGCCTTCCAGAATATGACTGGGCGGCGCTGCGAAGCTGTCGCCGGTGAGCGTGCGCTCGAGCTCGTTTGCGAAGCTGGGCTTCATCGTGTTACTCCTCGCCTACCTTGAGCACGGCGAGGAAGGCTTCCTGCGGGATGTCGACTTTGCCGATGCGCTTCATGCGCTTCTTGCCTTCCTTCTGCTTGTCGAGGAGCTTGCGCTTGCGGCTGATGTCGCCGCCGTAGCACTTGGCGATAACGTTCTTGCGGATGGCGGTTACGGTCTCGCGCGCGATGACTTTGGAGCCGATGGCCGCCTGGATGGCGACCTCAAACATCTGGCGCGGAATCAGCTCGCGCATCTTGGCGACCAGCGCTTTGCCACGATCGTAGGCGAAGTCGCGATGAACGATGATCGAGAGCGCGTCGACGGGCTCGCCGGAGACGAGGATGTCGAGCTTCACCATGGGCGAGGCCCAGGAGCCGGCGAGATGATAGTCGAGCGAAGCGTAGCCGCGGGAGACGGACTTCAGGCGATCGTAGAAGTCGAGAACGATTTCGTTCAGCGGGAGCTCGTAGGTGAGCATGACGCGCGTCTCCGAGACGTACTCGAAGTTCTGCTGGCGGCCGCGCTTGTCTTCGACGAGCTTAAGGATCCCTCCGACGTACTCTTCGTTGGTGAGAATTTTGGCGGTGATGACCGGCTCTTCGATCTTTTCGATCTCGCTGGGATCGGGCCAGCGCGAAGGATTGTCGACGTCGAGCACGCGGCCGTCGGTCAAAGTGATCTTGTAGCGAACGCCGGGCGCGGTGGTGATGAGGTCGAGGTTGTACTCGCGCTCAAGGCGCTCCTGAATGATTTCGAGATGCAGAAGGCCGAGGAAGCCGCAGCGGAATCCGAAGCCCAGGGCGACGGAGGATTCGGGCTCAAAGTTGAAGCTCGAATCGTTGAGGCGCAGTTTTTCGAGAGCGTCGCGCAGCAGCGCATGTTCATGCGAATCGATTGTGTAGAGGCCGGCGAAGACCATGCTCTTGATGTCTTCAAAGCCGGGCAGAGCTTCGGTCGCGGGATTTTCGACGGAGGTGATGGTGTCGCCGACCTTGGTGTCAGCGACGTTCTTGATGGTTGCGACAAAGAAGCCGACCTCGCCGGCGCTGAGCTCCTGGAGCTCGACGGGCTTGGGCGTCATGACGCCCATGCTCTCGATGTCGAAGACCTTGCCGTTCGACATGAGCTTGATTTTCTGGCCCTTTTTGAGGCGGCCGTTGATGATGCGGGCGAGGACGGTAACGCCGCGGTAGGGGTCGAACCAGGAGTCGAAGATGAGCGCCTGCAGCGGGGCGTCGGCGTTGCCCTTGGGCGGCGGCAGCAGATGCACGATGGCTTCAAGAATGTCGCCGACGTTCTGGCCGGTCTTGGCGCTGACGGGAACTGCATCGCTTGCGGGCAGGCCGACGGATTTTTCGATCATCTCCTTGGTGCGCTCGATGTCCGCCGAGGGAAGATCGATCTTGTTGATGACGGGGATGATCTCGAGGCCGCCGGCGATGGCGAGGTAGGCGTTGGCGAGCGTCTGCGCTTCGACGCCCTGCGAGGCATCGACGACGAGAAGCGCGCCTTCGCAGCTGGCGAGCGAGCGCGAGACCTCATAGCTGAAGTCGACGTGGCCGGGGGTGTCGATGAGATTGAGCTGATAGGTGTCGCCGTCGGAGGCCGTGTACATCATGCGCACGGTGTGGGCCTTGATGGTGATGCCGCGCTCGCGCTCGAGGTCCATCGTATCGAGCACCTGCATCTGCATCTCGCGCGCGGACAGCGAGCCGGTGAGCTCCAGCAGCCGGTCAGAGAGCGTGGATTTGCCGTGGTCGATGTGCGCGATGATCGCGAAGTTGCGGATGTACCTGGGGTCCATGCTGTGCGGCCGAGGCAAAAGCCCGGAATCTCTAGGCTACCACCCCGCAGAGCACCTGACGTTCGAAGAGGTTGGGAGCGCCGGGGCGGGAGATTTTAGATTTTAGGAAGATGCCTACTTTCTCGCGCGCGGGCGTGGCAGTTCTACCACGAAG
>Ga0207933_1001963_pt1 | contig 14149 bp, 12 predicted proteins | sample NGESurdeep092012_4_FD_184488 | JGI IMG/M metagenome (GOLD analysis project Ga0207933, IMG submission 184488) | Arctic peat soil microbial communities from Barrow, Alaska - NGEE Surface sample F53-3 deep-092012 (SPAdes) | ecosystem: Environmental > Terrestrial > Soil > Wetlands > Peat ... | reverse complement strand
CCGGCCCGCGCGCGCCCGCATTATCAGGAGCTCCGCTCTGCAGCCGGGCAGCTACCGGCGCCCAGAATGGCCGTCGTGTCGCAGCGGCTGCAGCTCGACTTTGAGTCGAAGTACTTCACGGAGGCATTGCAGCCGCCGATCGTCGTTACCTGTGAAGCAGCGCCCGCGGATCGCATGCTCGCCGCACGCAACGTGGCCGAGGTCGTCGTGGCCGGCGACAGCGTGGTCTCCCCCGCCCGCATGGTCGACGCGCTCGTCGCGCTCGGTCAGCGCCGGCTCTTGTGTGAGGGCGGGCCGACACTGCTCGCAATGGTGGCAGCCGACGGCGTTCTCGACGAATTGTGTTTGACGATCGCGCCCATGCTCGTCGCCGGACCGTCGCGACGCATACTCGACGGACCACTGCTTGACCCTGCGCCGAAGATGGCGTTGACCCAGTTGCTGCAGGACGACGACGACCTGCTCTACGCGCGCTATGAGGTGCGGCGATGAAGCTTCCGGTGATGCCCCCCGTCAAACCGATGCTGGCGAAATCGCAGCCGGCGATTCCGGCGGACATGGTCTACGAACCGAAGTGGGACGGATTTCGCTGCATCGTGTTTCGTGACGGTGACGAGATCGAACTGGGCAGTCGCAACGAAAAGCCGTTGACGCGTTACTTTCCCGAGGTCGTTGAAGCGGTGCGCGCGAGCCTGCCGCAGCGATGCGTCCTCGACGGCGAGATCGTGATCGTGTCGGGGAACTCGCTCGACTTCGAAGCGCTACTTCAACGGATCCATCCGGCCGCGTCGCGCGTGAAGAAGCTTGCCGTCGAGACTCCCGCAACGTTCATCGCGTTCGACCTGCTTGCGCTCGGTGACGAGTCGTTCGTCGAAGAACCGTTCGCGAGGCGCCGCCAGGTGCTCGAGGAAGTGCTTGCCTCGACGTCGTCTTCGGTATTGCTGACTCCAGCCACTGATTCTCTCGAGCTGGCGAATCGATGGTTCGAGGTCTTCGAAGGTGCCGGACTCGACGGCGTCGTCGCGAAGTCGCGCGATCTCCCCTATCGCCAAGATCAGCGCATCATGGTGAAGGTCAAGCACGAGCGCACCGCCGACTGCGTGGTCGCGGGTTTTCGCTGGCACCGGGCATCACCGGAAGGCACGGCGGTCGGCTCGCTGATGCTCGGCCTGTACGGCGACAACGGAGTGCTCCAGCACGTTGGCGTGTGTGGCGCATTCTCCGCCGTCCGTCGCCGCGAGCTCATCGCCGAACTCGAGCCGTACCGCACCGAAGATGTATCGCATCCATGGGGTAACCCCATAGCTGAGGCAGGTGAGGCCGAGCGTGGCGAGCCAGACCGGCGTCCCGGCGGTGTCACTCGCTGGAACGCGGGCAAGGACCTCACATGGGTCCCGCTGCGGCCCGAACTTGTCTGCGAGGTCGGCTACGACCACATGGAAGGCGGCCGGTTCCGGCACACTGCACAGTTTCGGCGCTGGCGCCCCGATCGCGAGCCCGCGTCGTGCACGTACGACCAACTCGACAGGCCGGTCAACTTCGATCTCGCGAGCGTGTTCAGCGGCAGCTAGAACAGTCCTTCGAGATAGTTGTCGAGGTCGCCAGCGCCCGAGAGCGTCGGCAAAGCCTGGCTCGGAGCGCGGACCGTGACGGCGTCATAAAAACTGCCGGCGACGACATACTGCGTTTTGCTCGGGTCCCCGTCGAAGGTGACGGTAATCGTCGTGTCTGCGCCACCACCAGCGTCCGGTGGGCCGCCCGCTTCAGACGGAAGGGCATTGAGAAGCGCGGCAATGTGACGCGCAACGTCGGCGCCGACGTGAAGGCTGACCGTGGTTGGCGGCGGCGGCGACATGATCACGCCGGTGCGTCGTACCAGCGTGGCACCCGTGACGGTGGCCGGCACGTGCGCGGTCGCCGGGCGCAGTGGCTGCCAGACGTCCGACACGTCCACGTGCAGATCGGTGGCACCGACCGGATCTGGAGCCACTGCGATCTGGACCATCGCGCCTTCATCGGCAGCCCCCGCCTTTGCCCGATAGATGACGACGTCGGCACCGATCGAGCCGTCCCACGTCAGCCCGTCAGGGAGATGGTGCTGGACGTACGTCAGCACGGTGTCAACGGTTTCGGGCACCGTCCACGAGTCGGCGACATCGAGCATGTCGTCGTCCAACGACATTTGCGCTACTGTCTGAGCTCCGACGGACTGCCCACCCAACTCCTTCGAACCCTCGGGTACCACCACTTGGGCAAGGAGCCGCCGAGCCAGTTCCGTGACGGCCTGCACTCGTGAACGCTCTGCCGCGTTCGAGGGCGCCGGACTCCCGATGCTGACCAGGGCCGTCGGGCTCGAAAGACCGCTGGCGACCGAACTACTGCGAGCCTGCGAGGAACTGCCCGACGCGCAGCCGGCCAACACCAGCCCACCGGCCACCACGATCGCAACCGCTCCTAGACCTCGCACGACCATCAGACGCCCGCGCGCGGAGCGTGGTTTCATCCGCGGGCAGCCGCGCACAACGTCAATCAGCTTTGGGTTTGGAGCGGCGCGCTCGGCTCGGTTGCACCCGCGAAGGCTCGCCCTCCATCTTCGGGAAGTTCGGGGGGTAGGGAGCGTCCCCAAGCCCGCGATCGCGCTCGTCTCGATCGGCCATCTCGATCAGCGGCGTAAGGTCATGCGCGACATCGTTGATGCCGGCGTGCAGGTCGCCAATCTTCGCGAAGCGCTGCGGCACCGAATCAATCGTGAAGTCGTTAGGGTCGACGTCCGCCAGTTCTTGCCACGTCACGGGCGTCGACACCGTCGCGCGCACATTGGCCCGCACGCTGTACGCCGCCGCGATCGTGCGATCGCGCGCGTTCTGGTTGTAGTCAAGAAACACCTTCGCGCCGCGCTCCTCCTTCCACCACGCGGTCGTCACCTCGTCAGGTATCCGTCGCTCGATCTCGCGCGAGAATGCCAGCACGGCACGGCGAATCTCGGTGAACGTCCACCGCGGCTGCAGCCGCAAATAGATGTGGATGCCGCGACCGCCTGATGTCTTCGGGAACCCGATGTAGCCGACCTCATCAAGCAATTCGTGGACGGCGACGGCGACCCTTCGCGCGTCGTCGAAGTCAGTGCCGGGTTGCGGATCGAGGTCGATCCGCAACTCGTCGGGATGCTCGGTGTCCGCCCGCCGGGAGGGCCAGGGGTGGAAGACGATGGTCCCCAGGTTGGCGGCCCAGGCAACGGACGCCACCTCGGTCACGCACAACTCGTCGGCGTGGCGACCCGACGGAAACGTGACACGGGCGGTCTCGAGCCACTCGGGGTGGTGCTCCGGGACCCGCTTTTGGTAGATCGCCTCGCCCTCGACGCCGTCGGGGAATCGCTGCAGCGTGCACGGCCGCTCGAAGAGCGCATGCACGATGCCCGGACCTACCGACAGGTAGTAGTTGACCAGGTCGAGCTTGGTCTGGCCACGACCGGAGAAGTAGACCTTCTCGGGGTTGGAGACGCGAACCGTACGTCCCTCGATCTCGAGCTCTATTGCCGGGGAAGGAGCCACGAGAAGACGCTACCGCCCGTCAGCGGTTCGTAATCTTCACCGACCCACCGGGAGTGGCGCGCTCACGTAAACTTAGGGGCATGTACAAGGTTGAGAAGACAGACGAGGAATGGCGCGAGCAGCTCACGCCGTCCGAATATGCCGTGTTGCGCAAGGCCGCGACCGAGCCCGCGTTCGTCGGTGAGTACACCGACACCAAGACCACTGGCGTCTACCACTGCCGGGCCTGCGACGCGGAGCTGTTTCGCAGCGACCACAAGTTCGAGTCACACTGCGGCTGGCCATCGTTCTACGCGCCGACCGAGGACGACGCCGTCGAGCTACTGACCGACAACAGCTACGGGATGCACCGCATCGAGGCGCGCTGCGCCCGGTGTGGATCGCACCTGGGACACCTCTTCCAGGGCGAGCAGTACGGCAACCCCGTCGACGACCGGTTCTGCATCAACAGCATCAGCGTGAGGTTGGAACCCACCGAGTAGCTCGGCGGGCGCTACGGGAGTGTCGCGACCAGCTCGGCTACGGCGCGCCGCGGACCGGTGAAGAACGGGGTCTCGAGGCGGGTGTGCGCCCGCGCTCGAGCACCACGCAGGTAGCGCATCAGGTCGACGATCCGGTGCAGTTCGTCGGCCTCGAATGCGAGCAGAAACTCGTAATCGCCGAGGGCAAACGCCGCGACCGTGTTCGCCAACACATCGGGATACTCGCGCCCCATCACGCCGTGCTCGCGCAACATCGCACCGCGCTCGGCAGGGTCGAGCAGATACCACTCGTTGGTCCGGTTGTACGGGTAGACGCAGACGTAAGCCTTCGCATCCATCCCGGCGAGGAACGCCGGAATGTGCGCCTTGTTGAACTCCGCATCACGATGGACGCCGATCACCGACCACACGGGATCACTGGCGCGACCCAACCGGGTGCGGAGGAATCGCAGGTACGCGTCCTGCAGATCCTCGGAGTTCGGCGCGATCCACCAGATGAGGTAGTCGGCGTCGTGCCGAAAGCCACTGACGCTATAGAACCCGCGCGTGACGACACCCTTGCCGGCCAACTCCGCCAACAGGTCATCGACCTCTGCCGCGGCCAGCTCGCGGCCCGAATCGGGTAGCGCCCCGACGCCGCGCTGCGAACGGAAAACCACGTACATCGTGTACGCCGTCAGCGGCGCCTCAGAAACCGGCGACACGCCCTCGCTTGCCACATCGACATTGCTCATGACGCCCATTCTCCCTCGCGGAACAGCTTCGCGAGGACCTGGGTCGCCGCCGCCGTCCCGCTGCCGATGCAGGCAGGAATCCCGACGCCGTCGAACGCCGCTCCACAGGCGACCAAACCAGGCACAGCGGCGAGGGCTGCCTTGATGCGGGCGACTCGTTCGAGATGGCCCACGCTGTACTGCGGCAGCCCGCCGCCCCAGCGCGTGACGACTGCGTCGCGCGGTACGCCCCGGACGCTGACCGCCGCGGCGAGATCGCGCACCGCGCCCGCAACCAGCTCGTCGTCGGATCGCTGCACGTCGCCGACATCGCCGTAGCGCCCGATGGAACAGCGCACCAAAACACCGGCTGCTTCGTCGTACCAGCCCCACTTCTGAGTGGAGAACGTCGCGGCCTTGATCAGCCGACCGTCAACAGCCGGAACCAGAAAACCGCTGCCAGTTAAGGGTTTCTCTAGCGCAGCTGCCGAAAATGCCAGCGTGACGATCGCCATGCTCGCGTAGTCGATCGCCGCGAGATCCTGCGCCGCCCATGGTGCCGTATCGGCCAGCAGCCGACCGGCTGGCGTTGCCGGTAACGCCAGCACCACGGCGTCCGCACTGATGGTTGTCGGGTTTGTAGCCGAGCCTGTCACCAACTCCCAGCCGGCGGGCAGCCGCAGAAGCTCCCGCACCGTCGTATCGAGCACGATCTCCGCGCCAGCAGCTGCCAAGGAGGCGGTCAGGGCCTCGGCGAGCTGCCCGACTCCCCCGGCAAGGCCAGCAAACACCGGTCCCGCCTGCGGTTGCGTGGGGCGCGAACGCAGCGCGTGGAACAACGATCTTTGATCGGCCATCGCCGCGATCTGCGGCAACGTGGCCCGAAGAGACAACTCGTCGGCCCGGCCGGCATAAACGCCGCCCAACAGCGGCTCAACGAGGCGGTCGACGACCTCGTGCCCCATCCGGGCACCGATGTACGAGGCCACCGAAGTGTCATCGCCGATCGCCGTCGTCGGCAGCGTCACATCGAGCGAAGCCCGCGCGACGCCGGCGCGCGATACAACGCGGGACGCCGCCAGCGAGCGCAGGCTGACCGGCACCCCCATCACGTGGCCGGCGGGCAAAGGCCGCAGCTGTCCGCGAGTCCAGATCGCGGCCTGGGTCGTCGTCGGCGAGATCGGGTCGAGCCGCAGCGACTCCATGAGGGCCACGCCCTCAGGACGGCGAGCAAGCACCGCCTCAGCACCTAGATCCGTCTCGACTCCGGCGACCTCACCACGCAGCAGCTTCCCGCCCGTGCGCGGCGATCCCTCGAGCACAGTGACCCGGACCCGACCGTCGAGCAATAACGCACGGGCCGCTGCCAGACCGGAGATCCCCGCCCCCACCACAACGACGTGCGGCCGCGGAGCGGCGGCATCGATTGGTCCTGGCGTGTCTGACGGGAGCGCGCTCACGGGGTCACCATCGCAGACTGTGGCCCGATCGTGATCAACGGGCGGGAACCGCGCGGTTGCGGGGGCGATCTCATCGCTACCGGAACTTACCCGGCCATCGGGAGGACACCATGCGCCAGTTCAAGGGTTCGCGAATCATGACCGTCGTCGGTGTGACAGCGGTGCTCGCCGTCCTCGCCGCCGGTTGTTCAAGCTCAGAAAAGAAGTCGGCCTCGGCACCCGCGGCCTCGGCACCGGCGGCCGCGACCTCAGCCGCTGCGGCCGGCAGCGGGAACCTGGGCGACGTGACGGCTATACCCGAGCCAGCTGCCGCCGGTAGCGCGGCGGCCCCGGCCGCCTCTGCGCCCGCAGCCCCTGCCAGCGCCCCCGCAGCGGCTGGCGGCGGCTCCGGGCAGAACGTGTCGCAGCCGTTGCTCACCGGTCGGCAGGTCATCTACACCGCTGACATCACCGTGCAGACCAAGGACATTAAGACAGCGGTCGACCAGCTCACCCAACTCGCGAACGGCAGGGGCGGCGTCGTCTTTGGCGAGCAGGTCAGCCTGGCGTCGAAGGATCCCAACAACCCCGGCGCCGCAAGCGCGACCGTCACCTTAAAGGTGCCGCCGGACACGCTCAACCAGGGCATTCTCGATCAGATCGGTCGGCTTGGCACCGAGCTCAGCCGCAACGAGACGGCAAGCGACGTCACTGCGCAGGTTGTCGACGTCAACTCGCGCGAGGCAGCGGCGCAGGACAGTCTGACCAGACTTCGTCAGCTGTTCCAGCACGCTGGCAACGTCGCCGACCTCGCGACTGTGGAAAACGAGATCGCCCAGCGCGAGGCTGACCTCGAATCGCTCGAGGCACAGCAGCGCACGTTCACGCAGCAGGTCGCGCAAGCCACCATCACCGTGAACCTCGTCGCAACGCCGAAGGTCGCGCCCCTCGTGGCCCCGGTCAAGAAGGCCCACGTCGTCGGGTTCGTGCGCGGCTTGCGCGGCGGCTGGCACGCATTCACCCGCACCGTGACTGGCATCACCACCGCAGCCGGCGCAATGCTGCCGTTCCTCATTGTCCTACTCGTCTTGGGTCTTGCCGCATTCATCGTGCGACGCCGCCTGATGACGACACCACCGTCAGACGATGCGACTCACGTGCCGAGTGCAGGACCGGCAGCGTGATGAACCAAGTCGACTAGCCGCGACAACACGTCGGGGTCGGTCGTCGGCAGCACGCCATGGCCAAGATTGAAGATGTGACCGCGCGCGGCTCGGCCGCGCGCGATGACATCAGCCGCGGTCTGCTCGATGACCTCCCAGGGCGCGAACACCATTGCAGGATCGAGGTTTCCCTGCACCACCCGGTCGCCCACGCGTCGCGCGGCAACGTCGAGCGGTACCCGCCAATCAACTCCGACGACGTCGGCGCCCGCTTCACCCATCAACGCCAACAACTCACCGGTGCCGACACCGAAATGAATTCGCGGCACGCTTAGGTCGGCGAGTTCCGCGAGGACGCGTGCACTATGCGGCAACACGTACGTGCGGTAGTCGTCCGGCGACAAGATGCCGGCCCAAGAATCAAACAGCTGGACGGCGCGGGCTCCCGCGCCGACCTGAACGCGCAGGAAGCCAACGGCGATCGTCGCCAGCCGGTCGAGCAATTGGTGCCACAGCGCGGGCTGCGAGTACATCAACGCTTTGGTCTTCAGGTGCTCACGCGAAGGGCCGCCCTCGACGAGATAGCTGGCTAGTGTGAACGGTGCTCCAGCAAAGCCGATGAGCGGTGTCGCGCCAAGCTCAGCCACCGCCAATCGCACTGCGGTGTCGAGGAAATCAACGTCAGCAGGCTCGAGTGGCCGCAGCACATCGACGTCCGCGCTGCTTGTGAAAGGCGACGCGACGACCGGGCCGACGCCGGGAACGATGTCGAGGTCGACGCCGATCGCTTTCAACGGGACGACGATGTCGCTGAAGATGATCGCCGCATCGACGCCGTAGCGGCGAACCGGTTGCACGGTGATCTCGGCGATCAGCTCCGGCGTCGTGCATGCCTGCAGCATCGGGATGCCTTCGCGAGCCGCGCGATATTCAGGCAGCGCGCGACCCGCTTGCCGCATGAACCAGACGGGCGGATGCGGGACCGGCTCGCCACGGCACGCACGAAGGAAGACGCTGTCGAGCAGCACGTCGGAGGTCACCGGACCCATGATCCCATTAGCCGGCGGCGAGCAATACAACTGCACCCACTAGCCGGCTGCAAGCAGCACGACTCCGCACATCGCCAAGCCCACGCCGATGTCTTGAATGCGCCGCATGCGCTCGCCCTCGATGAACCGCGCGAGCAGCACCGTGACCGCCGGATACAGCGACGCGAGGACGGCGGTCACGCTGACCAGCCCGTGACGGCTCGCGTACCCGTAGAGGCCGTTCGCGCCCAGGTCGGTCCAACCCACGATGGCGATCAAGGGGACCTCGCGCCGACGCAACCCGCCGTAGCGTGGCTCGGCCGGCGCAAGGCCTCTGTTTCGCACGAGGTAGCCGATCGCGAGCAGCACGACAATCGAGACGCTGGTGGTCCGCATCGTCAGGAGCGTCATCACCACGTTGTGCCTGGACGCCTTCTCGATGAGCACAAAGACGAAGCCAAAACCGACGGCCGCGACCAGCGCGAGCACGAGCGGTCGGGTGCCGCCGCCGTCCGGCCCACCGCGCCCGGAGATCTCCGGTCCGCTCGCGAGAATCACGCCCCCGACCGCCGCTGCGATACCAGCGATCTGCAGGCCCGACGGCGATTCACCGGAGGCGACCCCAAAGATGACCGGCACCACCGCCCCGGTGCCTGCGATGGGTGCAACGATGCCCATCGTTCCCGTCGACAGTGCGCCATAGAAAGCGACCAGCGAGACGAGTCCGACCCCACCTGCAGCCGCAGCCCAAGGCAAATATCCAAGCGGGACGCCGAAACTGTGGGTCACGGCGGCGATGACCACCATCGTCAGGGCGGCGACCACATGGGCAAGCGCGACCACGATCAGCGGGCGCACCCGGCGGCTCACGACGCCGCCCATGAAGTCGGAGGTGCCCCAGACGAGGCTCGCGAGGAGCGCAAGCAGGGCCGTCACGACCCTGAGGTTACGGGAGCAGGCCCACCCGGGCGCCGGTCGGCGCGCCGTCTCCCGGGCCGGCGCAATCCCACCTACGCTGCCAGTGTGGTTGCCAGAGATCCGCACAGCGAACTGCCCGCAGGCTTTGCGGAGGCGGTCGCCAGCCTGCATCCGGTGCGGCTGCGTGCGGAGATCAGGCTGTCAGAGGCACCCGCCCCACAGCGACTTGCGCCGTTCGCGGTCGCCCTCACGGCTGATGTCACCGGCGCGAATGGCGACGAGGAAGCCGCCACCGGCCGTTTTGTCGTCCTGCACGATCCGGCCGGCCAAGAAGCCTGGCAAGGATCGACCCGCATCGTCGCCTATGTACGCGCCGAACTCGAACCGGAGATGGCCAGCGACCCTTTCCTGGCCGATGTCGCCTGGACCTGGCTCACCGAAGGTCTGTCCCGGCGCCTCCCCGAGCGCGGTTACCGGGCGCTTGGCGGCACCGTGACCCGCGTGACATCGGACTGCTACGGGACGATGGCCGGTCGGCCGCTCGTCGCGCATGTCGAATTGCGGGTGTCGTGGACGCCCGACACCGACGGCCTCGGACTGCATCTCGAGGCGTGGGCCGATGTCCTCGCCGCCGCCGCGGGGCTGGCTCCGTTGCCCCCGGGGGTCGCCGCACTGCCGAGCCGCCGCCGCTAGACAGGCTGGCCGGGTCGATCTTTTATCGAATTAACCGGCGATCGCGGGACGGTTGGTCGACGCAGCCCTGACTTCACCAGCGGTTGGCACGCTGGCCAACGCACCGCGACCCATGCGCAAGGTGAGTGTCGTGCCCTGACCCGGCCACGACGCGACGTCAAGTGAGCCGCCGGCGAGCCGAACCCGCTCGCGCAGCAACCCGAGGCCCACGTGGCGACCGCGCTCCGGTCGAACCTTGTCCGGCTCGAAGCCGGGGCCCTTGTCCTCGACGACCGCGATCACGCTCTGCTCGTCGACGGTGAGCGAGAGCCGTGCATCGTCGACGTCAGCGTGCTTGATGACGTTCAGCAACGACTCCTGGAAGAACCGGTACAGCGTGACGGCGGTGACCAGGGGCAGCGGGTACGGCGAGTCGGGCCACTCGACCTCGACCTGGAGGCCGTAACGCAGCTCCATGTCGTCGCGCAACGCGATGACGGCCTGCGCAAGGTCGCCGTCGCGCAAGGCCGGCGGCCGGGTGCGGGCCATGACAGCGCGCACCTGATCCTCCGCCTCGGCGACGAGGTTGCCGACATTGGCGAGTTCGTTCGCGTCGGCGGGACCACCTGACAGCACGCTGCGAGCAAGCATCAAAGTTTGGGCGACGGTGTCATGCAGTTCGGCCGACAGCTGTCCGCGCGCGGATTCCTCGGCGGCAACAAGTCCAGACAGCAGATCGAACATGCCGGCACTTGCCGTCTCGGCGGTACGCCGGTGCCGCGCTGCCACGTCGTCGGCCACCCGCACCCGCAGGTGCAGGGCGTCGAGTGTCCGCGCGAGTTCAAGAAGCTCGACGCTGGTTGCTACCGCGATCCGGTCCTCAGCATTGCCGATCGACGTCGCCGACGGATCCTGCAGGCGGCGAATCGCCTCGTCGCGCAACTGGCGAACGGTGTGCGCAAAGCGTCGTCCGGCCAGCGCGCCGACTGCGGTCGCCACGGCTGCGGTGAATACCGCGACGGTGAGCGTCAGCACAGCGGCACTGTCCAACCGACCCGCCGCGTTCAACCCGACGGTAACGACGCCGAGCGTCGCGATGCAACCGACGCCCACGAGGCCCCCCGCCCAGACTGCGAGCGGAAGGCCGTCCTTGACGCGCGGCAGCCTCACCTTGCGTACTCCGACTTCGAGACGAGTCCGGTGGTGGTCCAGTCTTCGACCCGACGAGCCGGCGCCATGTCTGCGGCGTCCATCTCGGCATCGAGGTCACGAAGCGACGGGTCCGCGGCGAGTGCGATCGCACCGAGCAGCGAGGCAACGGCGCGCTCGACGGAGTGCAGTTCGTCGACGATGTCAGTGACTGCGTCCTCGCCGGCGTTCGCGCTGGCCAACCGGGCAAGCCGGGTCGCCGACTCGCGAAGCATGCCAAGCGCGGGAGCCGTGTCAGCGCCGATGTCACCCAATGAGCGGGCGGCCATGTCGGCAGCGTCGGCGCGAGCCAGTGCTTCGTCGCGCGATGCCGAGAGCTCGGCAACCGAAAGCCATGACTTCGCCTGTCCGACGAGGACGGCGGCGAGCCCGGTCTCGCGACGGCCGAAACTGCCGCCGCCGACTGCGCGATGGGCGATCAGGACGGCCATCGGCTGATCGGCGTTGCCGACCACTGCCGAACAGAATGGGCGTTCGTCATCGGTTCCGATGAGTACGCCGCCGGCACCAAGGGCGCGCAGCACCCACGGCGCGTCGAACGCCGTGGCGTCGTTGCGTCGGTTGGTGTGGCCGCTCTCGTCGCCGGTGTAGACAACCGGACCCTCGTGCTCGACGACGACCAGTTCGACATCGGCACCGCCAAGAACACGGGCGGCAGCGGTAAGGACGACGCGGGCCGAGACATCGATCGAGTGCGAGATCGCCTGCTCCTGGCCGCGAGCGAGTTCTGCGAAGAGCCTGGCCTCGGCGGACTTCGTGGTCTGCTCGTCGAACGACATCCACAACACCAGAACTGGCACCAGCAGACCCAGCAGGCCGAAGGGTGCATGGACGGCGAGCCATGCACCGAGCAGGCCGATGCTCGTGGTCGCAGCGGCGTGCACGCTGTGCAAACCGGCGTCCTCGAAAATCATTGGTACGAAGCGCTCGCCACCCATGATCGACAGCGGGATAGCCGACAACACCTGGTTGCAAAACCACCACACGACCATGCCGATAAGTGCAGCGCCAACCCCACCGCCAAGATGGACGACGACGAGCGCGCCCATCATCGTGGCAACGAAATACTGCGTGAGGTTGTACTGCACCTTCAACGCTGACTTGCGGGTGATGAGCAACGTCGGCAGCAAACCCGCGACGACGGCGACGACCGACCACCAGCCCGGAGCAAGCAGGAAAGCGGCAGCGACCACACCGTCCGTCAATGAGAACGTCACACGTTGCCGAGCAACCGTCACATTGATGAGCGCGGTCTCGCAGATCGCGACGGCGATCGCCAGCATCGGCAGGCCGAACCAGCCCGGACTGCCCCACGGCAGATGGGCGGCAAGGACAACAGCGCCGCCAAGGAGCGCGACGCTGATGCACCGGAGCCGGTTAGCTGGGCTCACGCGCTGTCACCCCAGTACGAGGCTGACCACAGCCGCGAAGCCCACATCCGCGAGCCCCACATCCGAGCACTCCACAGGCGTGCGTCGAAGGTCACGTCAGACCAACGGCGGGCGTCGAAGCTGACAGCTGCCCAGCGACGGGCATCCCATCCGGCGGCACTCCAGCGACGGGCGCTCCAGCGGCGTGCGTCGAACGCTCCGCCGGTGAACAGGTCGCCCCACAACGGTGCGGTCGAGAACCATTGGCGGATGTTCAGGTTCTGCTCGCCCGTGTCGTTCGACCCGTAGTTGCCGCTCGGGACTGCGACCAGGCCTTGGCCGTCAGACTTGCCACCGGCGATGCTTGATGCGGCATCGCGGATCGCGGACTTGACCTGAAGCGGGCTGGCGTTCGGGTGCGACTGCAGGTACAGCGCAGCCAGACCACTGACGATTGCGGTCGACTGGCTGGTACCCGAGCCACGGAACAAGCCGTTGGCCTGGCGGGCATTCGGGAACTCCTGGTCGATCTCCGAACCCACCGGCATTTCGCCGAGGATGTTCACGCCTGCAGCGACGACGTCGGGCTTGCTGACGCCGTCCACGTTCGCGAAACCACTGAACGGAGCGACGATCGGCGAAGCGCCGGTCGTGTCTGCGGCGCCAACCGTGATCGACGCGGGGCCAAAGCCTGGGTCGCCGACAACGCCCGGGGTGTTACCGGCGGCCACCACGACAGTGACGCCAGCGGCGCGGGTGAGCAGGACGGCGAAGTTCAACGGGTCGATGCCGTAGCGGGTCGCCGGCGGGTCAACGCTGAGCGAGAGGTTCGCCACGTCGACTTGGTCGGAGTGGGTCGCGACCCAGTTCAGTCCGGCCATGACGGCGGCCAACGACGTGTTGCCGTCGGCATCCGCAACCTTGACGACGTCGACCGTCGCGCCAGGCGCGACACCGAGACCGTTGCTGCCACTGCCCGGAACTTGGCCGCCGGCGATCAGCGAGGCCATGAACGTGCCGTGACCGTAGTTGTCCGTGAAGACGCCGTTTTCTTGCACGTGCCCGTGCGGCGTGTTCAAGCCGGACGTGTCAACGGCGTCGACGAGCCGGCCAGACGCCCGGTTCAGGGCAGCGGTGTCAGCAACGCCGGTGTCGATCAGGGCAACTGTGACGCCACGACCTGCGCGCGGGTTGCCGGCGAGGCCGCCGAGCGTGCTCGAGGCAATGACCCCGACGCTCGGGACGGAGACCGGTGAGAGCGGGCCCGCCGACGTGGCCGAAGGGTCAGTTCCGGGAAGCGTGATCGGTCCAACGATCGGCGGAACGACCGGCGCAGTAACCGGCGGGAGGAGTGTGGGCCCGTTGCCCGGTCCGTTCGAGCCCGCGTTGTCAGAGCCAGAGTTGTTGGAGCCGGAGTTGTTAGAGCCCGAGTTGTTAGAGCCCGAGTTGTTAGAGCCCGAGTTGCTGGAACCCGAGTTACTGGAGTCCGACACGTCGCGGTCACCGAAGGAGTTGCTCTCCAGGTGAGCGGTCACGTTGGGCTCTACGCCAAGGACGCCAGGAGTCGCGGCGAGCTGCGCGAGCTGCGCCGACGTCCCGTC
>Ga0207933_1001962_pt1 | contig 14150 bp, 11 predicted proteins | sample NGESurdeep092012_4_FD_184488 | JGI IMG/M metagenome (GOLD analysis project Ga0207933, IMG submission 184488) | Arctic peat soil microbial communities from Barrow, Alaska - NGEE Surface sample F53-3 deep-092012 (SPAdes) | ecosystem: Environmental > Terrestrial > Soil > Wetlands > Peat ... | reverse complement strand
ACGCCCGCGTTGTCGGAATGGTTTCGCCGCGGCCGCTGGGGCACTCTGGCCGCGGTTGCCTGGCAACTTCGCCGGGGGGGCAGCATCTCGTCCAAATCCATTCTGCGTTCCGCCCTCTGGCCCTCGCTGCCCTTTTGGTTTCGAACCTGGACCGATCCTCACATGCGCGGCTTCTCGCTGGACTACTGTGTGCTGCGACCGGAGATCGTCCGTGCCATGGATCTTCGACGGCGCGCGCTGCGCGATCTGAATACCTTCAGTCCCGGCGGTCATGGACAGCTCGCCAATATGCTCCTGCTGGGCGATGTCAGTGACGCCAATATTGCGTCACAGGCCGGGTGGCGGCTCGACTACCGCGATCCGACCTTCGACCGCCGGATAGTCGAGTTTTGCCTGGCGGTGCCGCTGGAACAATTCCTTCGTGGCGGCCAACTGCGCTCCCTGGCGCGTCGCGCGATGGCTGACCGGTTGTCACCATCCACCCTAGCGCGAACCAAGCGTGGCCTCCAATCCGCGGACTGGTACATGAGCCTAAGCAGCTTGCGGCGGGAGATGTTAGCCGAAGTCGCCCTGTTGGAGGGCTCACCCCTGGCCAGCCGCATGCTCGATCTGCCACGGATGCGCCAGTTAATTGGCAGCTTTCCTAGCAGCGGTTTCGACCAGGACCGGGTTCGGACGCCATATCACGCCGCTCTGACGCGAGGCTTTTCCGTAGGCCGCTTTCTTCGGCGTCACGATCCCCATCTGCGGCAACCCATCAATGCAGGTGCATCCGCCACAACGTATAACTGAGCATCTCGTGCGTCAGCCGCCGCATCGTTTCCATCGCGGTGAGCGGGTGCTCCTGAGGACGAGGAGAGGTGTAGACGGTGAGCCCGAGGCTGGCGCAGACAGCGTGAATGCGAAAAAGGTGAGTACTGTCGGACACAGCGACAATGCGGTTCAGATGATTCTCCCGCGCGATCCGAGCCAAGCGGCGAGCAGACTCTTCGGTGTCACGGCTCTGCGTCTCCGCGATGATCCGGCTCTCCGGGACGCCATGCGCCATTAGGTAATCGTGACCGACAGCACCTTCGGAGTTGGGCGGCCCTCCGCCGCCCAAAGTAATGATGAGCGGCGCAAGATGTTCCCGGTAGAGCACGAGAGCGTGATCCAGGCGCGCACGCAACACTGGAGAAGGCCGCCCGTCATATTCGGCCGCGCCAAAGACGGCAATGGCATCGGCATGCCGCGCCTGGTCGTGCGCAGCATAACTTTCAATCTGGCTGTAGACCCAGAGAAACCATCCCACCGCTGCTGCTGCGAAGCACAGCAGCAGCAGCAGCAGCAGCAAGCGCATCCGGCCGCCGCCCGCGATTGCTTGAGCGCGAAGATTGGATTCGGGAACGATCATGCGCCTTCTATTTCTGCAGCGCGAACGCGATCTGATGGGTGGGGATCGCACCCTCGCGCAAAATCGACCAGGAGCCATCGCCGCTGGAAAGGTCGACGATGGTAGTGGAGACGCTGCGGCCGGTCGGGCCACCATCGACTATGAGTGGAATGCGGTCGCCAATCTGATCAAGCACGCAAGCGGCATGGCTGCACTCGGGCACCCCCTGCAGATTTGCCGCCGTGGCAGTAACCGGCAACCCTAGAGCCTCCACGATGGCCCGGGGAATAGCACTGTCTGGCACGCGGAGCGCCACGTTGCCCGTATTCGCGGTGGAGCGCAGTGGCAGCCGCGACCCGGCGCGCACAATCACGGTGAGCGGGCCGGGCCAGAAGCGCTCCGCCAAACGATCGAAATTGGCGTCGGTATCCCGCGCCAGGCCATAGGCCTGGGCGGCGTCGGCGATCAAAAGCGAGAGCGGCTTATGCTTGAGGCGGCTCTTGATCTCATAGATCTTTTCAACTGCGCGCAGATTCACCGGGTCGACGGCCAAGCCATAAAAGGTATCGGTGGGTATCCCGACCACCTTCCCGCTCTTCAAACAGGACACAATGTAGTCAATCCGCTCAGGCTCCGGCTCATCCGGGTGCACGCGCAGCATCTCAGCAAACAAGATCGCTCCTGCATAGAAAAAATTTTGCGGACCAGCCTTCACAGACGGCCAATCGACCGCAACCGCACCCGGATGAGGGGAACACGGGAGCGGGAAGTCAGCGACGCCACTTCAGAGAACGGGGCAAGCGAAGGAACAGGAACCGGCCTTAAGTCTACGCCGCGACGGCAAGAAATTCCTCTTTCGCCGTCCCGATCTTGCTGAATCCAGGTTCATCTTAAATTACTCCGCCGCAAAAGCAGGCCGGCTGGCTGGAAGGCGACCGCGATCTGCGCTAAAATTTGGCTATCCCGTTTAACTAACTGGTTAATCAATGACTGCCTTGAAGGGTAAGCGGCCCGAACACGAACAGTCCGACCGGACACGAGCGCGGATTCTGCGTGCGGCTGTCCGGCACTTCAGCCAGTATGGATTGGCAGGAGCCCGCACCGTCGCCATCGCTGAGGCCGCTGGAGTGAACAAGGCTCTGCTCTACTACTATTTCAAGAATAAAAGCGGGCTTTACGATGCGGCGTTAGAGAATGCGGCCAGTCACGTGATGGAGAGCGCTTCCGCCGCCCTCCAAGGCGGCAAAAGCGCGGGTGAGAGCTTTCTGCGTTTCACGCTGAACCACTTCGACCGCTTGGCGACTCAACACGAATTTCAAAGCCTGATGCAGCAGGAGATGGTGCGTATCCAACGGGGAGAGAGCAAAGGCGTTCCGCTGCTGGCGCGATCGGTCTTCCGGCCGCTGCTTGAGGGCGCGCGGGATGTGATTTGCGAGGGCATTCGCAGCGGCGAATTATGCTCCGCCGATTGGCTGCAGATTTTATACGCTGCCCTGGGGGCGAACGTGTTCTGCTTTCTCAGCGCCCCGATGATGCGGCTGGTTCTACCCTTCGATCCGCGAAGCACCAGCGAGGTTAGAAATCGCCGTCGGCTGGCAATCGAATTTCTCGCGATGGCCCTGTTCCGCGATCGGAGCCATGGAGCGGCGCTCGCGCGGCGGGTGCTGGCCGACACACCCCAGCCGGGGATCAAAAAGCTTTCCGTGGGGAGAAAACGCTCATGACTGCGCGCCGCCGTGTCATTTTGATCATTGTCCTTCTGCTGGTCGGCTCCATCGTCTTTTATGTGCTCACCGTCCCGCGAAGTGGCGATCTTCTATTGATCGGCACTGTTGACGCGAACGAGGTCATCGTGAGTTCGCGCATTCCCGGCATGGTGCAAACCCTGACGGTCGAGGAAGGGCAAAGGGTGAGTGCGGGGCAGGTGGTTGCCACGATCCAGAGCAACGATTTAGATGCGGCGCAGGCCGCCGCCGCGGCTACAGCGGCCAGCGCTTCCGCCAAGCTGCAGAGCGCGCGCGCGACGCAACGCCAGATCGCTGGCCAGACCTCCAGCCAGGTCGCCGGAGCGCAAGCACAATTGCGCGTCGCGCAGGCCTCTCTGCTGGAGGCACAGGCCCAGTATGAGCATCAACTGGACGACACCCGGCGCACCGAGGCTCTGGCCAAGCAGGGAGTGATGAGCGCGCAGTCCAGGGACGAGGCTGTAACATCGCTGAGCGCGGCCCACGCCGCAGCCGATGCTGCCCGGCAGAACGTCGCAGCGGCGCAGGCATCGCTGAAAGTGGCCGAGGCCAACACCGACTCCGCGCAAGCGGCGGCGCACAACACGGCCGCCAGCCGCGCGGAGGCGGCAAATGCCCGGGCTCTTCTTGACCAGGCCAAGATTCAGGTGGACTATGCCCAGGTGATCTCGCCGGTCACCGGCGTGGTCGACGTGCGCGCCGCCCGCCAAGGCGAGGTCGTGGCCGCCGGAACGCCCATCGTCGCCGTGGTCGACCTCAGCCAGACCTGGGTTTATGCGCCGCTCCCGGAAACGCAGGCCGATGCGGTGCAGTTGGGCGACCGTTTGCGCGTGGTGATGCCTAGCGGCGCAACCACCTATGGCAAAGTAATCGCCAAGCTGGCCGAGGCCGACTTCGCCACTCAGCGTGACGTCAGCCGAAACAAGCGCGACATCAAGACGGTGCAGATTAAGCTGCTGATCGACAATCCAGGCATGCGATTTGTGCCGGGGATGACGGCGAACGTCTACGTCCCCGAGGGAAAGCTGGTCAAGCGATGAGCCCCGCACCGCCAAACCATTCCGAAGCCCAGCGCGGCCCGGTGCCCGCAATCTCGGTCGAGAAGATCGTGAAGCGCTACGGGAATTTTGAAGCCGTTAAGGGCATCACCTTCGACGTTGCCGATGGCGAAGTCTTCGGCCTGCTGGGGCCCAATGGCGCGGGAAAAAGCACGCTGATCCGCATGATGACCACGCTGATCCCGGTCACCTCCGGCCGCGCCCTGATCGCCGGCCATGACGTGGCGCGCGAGCCGGACGCCGTCCGCCACCTAATCGGCGTCATCCCCCAAGCGCTCACCAGCGATGTCGACCTCACCGTCGAGGAGAATCTGGCCATCTATGCCAAGCTCTACGAGGTGCCCAAGGCGCAGCGCGAGCGCAATATCCAGGAGCTGCTGGAGGCCGTCGATCTCACCAAATGGCGCAACGCCCAGACGAAGACGCTCTCCGGCGGCATGCGCCGCCGCCTGGAGATCGCCCGCGGGCTCGTGCACAACCCGCGCATCTTCTTTCTGGACGAGCCTACTACCGGCCTGGACCCGGTTTCTCGCGTCGCGGTTTGGGAGATGCTCAACCGCCTTAAGAGCATTCACCACCTGACGGTGCTCATTACCACTCACTACATGGACGAGGCGGACCGGCTCTGCGACCGCATTGCCATCGTGGACCATGGCACCCTGGTGGCGCTCGATACGCCGATGGCCCTCAAGGCCAGCGTGCCGGGAAACAACGTCGTCGAAATTGGATTCGCCCGCGATACGCCCGAATGGCGCTCCCGGCTGGAAGGCCTGGCCGCGGTGAAAAGAGTGGAGTCGCAAAGCGGAGGCATGTACCGCGTGCTCACCTCCGACGGCTCATTGACTACCGCGCAACTGGTGGAGATGGCCGCCCAGCATAATGAGCAGATCAAGACCCTGAATGTGCAGAACACCACGCTGGACGACGTATTCGTCCATTACACCGGCAGCCAACTCCGCGACGAGCAGGTCAAGGCGGTGGGCTTCGTCATGCCGCCACGGCCGGGGATGCAGCCATGACAAGAATCATGGCGATAGTGGAACGCGAGATGCGGAAGTTCTTCCGCTCTCCGGCGCTCATGCTCAGCGCGATGATCCTTCCCCTGGTGCAGCTGATCATTCTGGGCAACGCCTTCGGCGGCAAGATCCGCAATGCGCGCATCGGGGTCGTCGACCATGACCAGAAGTACGAAGCGCGCCGCGTTCACGAGGCCTTTGACGCCATCGCGGTGAATATCCGGACCTTCACCACCGTCGCTTATGCCGATCAGCATGAAGCGCTGCAGGATGTGCATAAGGGCAAGCTGGCCGGCGTCGTCATTATCCCGCACCAATTCTCACGGAGGGTGCTGGCCGGTGACGCACCGCAAATCGGCCTGGTGGTCGACAACTCCGACCAGTTCCTGAGCAGCAGCCTGGAAGCGGAGATGCAATCTGTTGTGGACGCTCTGAACAGTCCCCAGATCGCGCCTCAGGTACCGCAGAAGATCGCCCTGGAGACGGTGGAACTCTATCCCTATATCGACTACATGAAGTTCCTTCTCGCCGGCGCCACCACGTTGGCCATGTTTGTTTCGGTCATGATCGGCGGCGGTATGCTGTACATCGACGACAAGGCCCGCGGCGTGCACGAGGGCTATCTGGTGACGCCCATCACCAAGCTGGAGTTGGTCATGGGACTGAACCTGGCGGGCGCCATTAAGGCGATGATGGCTGGCGTCGTCCTGATTGTGCTGGGTTCGCTGATGGCCGGCCTGGGTACGTTCTTCCATCCTCTGGTCGCGCTCGAGCTGCTGATGATGCTCGCCGTCACCGCCGTCGCCTTCAATGGCATGATGTTTTTGATGATGGTGCGTATCGACGACCCGCTGGTGCCGCGGGCAATGTTCGGCGTGCTCAATACCCTGCTCTATTTCCCCAGCGGCGCCATCTATCCCATCTCCGCCTTTCCCCCCTGGCTGCGGGCCATCGCCACCGTCGATCCGTTTACCTATGCGGTCGATGGATTGCAGTCGCTGTTGCTCAAAAGCGGCGGCTTCGCCTCCATTCGCATGGACCTGCTCATCCTGTTTTTGTTTGGCGCAGGCACGCTGCTGATCGCGACGCCGCTCTTTAAGCGCACGCTTTAACGAGAACCGCCTAGCGGATTCACGATAGGTGTACCCCGAGGCAGATGCACCATACGCGGCTTTTCCTTTGAGAAAAGCCGCACTTCTCGAACCACGGTGGGGCATAGCAATCGCGAATCCGCTCTAGCGCAAGCTCATCTCCTGCTTGAGCGGAAGATCGCGCGACGAACTTCCCACCAGAAAGGTGTAGCTGCCCGGCGTCATCTTCCAGCCGCCGCCGGAAGAATCGTAAACGGAGAGATTCCGCGCATCAACCGCGACTGTCACTTCCCTGCTTTCGCCAGGCTTCAGGTGCACTTTGCTCCAGCCAATCAGCCGCTTGGGTGGCTCTCCCGCGCTGGCCGGAAGCGCCGCATAGACTTCGGCAATCTCGGCTCCCTCACGGTTGCCGGTATTCGCAACTGTGAAACGTACCATCGCCGGTTTGCCCGGCGTAACTTTCAGATCAGAGTAACGATAGGTGGTGTAGGAGAGTCCGAAGCCAAAGGGAAAGAGCACCGGCTTCTTCTCCGCGTCATACCACTTATAGCCAACCTTGAGGCCCTCGTTGTAGGTGACGTTGAAGGTCAACCCGGCATCCGCTCCAGGTATCGCCGGGGCCGCGCCCCCCCTCCGGACCGGAGGAGTGAGGAGATGCGGATGCGGCAGATCGGCCTCGCTGCGCGGAAAAGTGATCGGCAGCTTGGCGCTGAAGTTTACCTTGCCAAAGAGCAGCGCGGCCAGCGCGTCGGCTCCCTTGCTGCCGCCATACCAGGCTTCGACCACGCCGCTCACCTGATCAAGCCATGGCATCAGCGCCGCAGTCCCGGTTTCGAGAACGACGATGGTGCGCGGATTGGCTTTGGCCACCTGCTCGATGAGAGCGTCCTGCTTGCCGGGCAGCGAAAGATTGGGGAGGTCCATTCCCTCGCTGGTCCACTGGTGAGCGAAGACGATCGCTACGCTGGAGCGCGCGGCGAGCGCTGCGGCGGCGGCGGGATCGGAGCCGGAGTTGAACTCCACCGGCAGACCGGGGGCGCAAGCTCGAATGGCTTGCAGCGGCGCACCGGGAAACCAGACCTGCGCCTGCCACCGCGGCGCATAAGAACCAGGGGGGTCCACCTGAGCTGAGCCGCCACCGGAGATCATCCCGCTATCGGCATGCTCGCCGATTACAGCGATCGAGCGCAGCTTTGCCGGGTCGAGTGGCAGCACCCGGTCGCGATTCTTTAGCAGTACCATGCTCTGCTCCGCGATGCTGCGCGCTATCTTCAAGTCGGCTTCCACGTCCACCACGCTCTTCCGGACCGGATAGTCGACGATGCCGGCGGCGAATTCCGAGCGGAGAATGCGCCGGACATGATCGTCCAGCTCCGCCTGTGAAATCTGTCCCCCCACCGCCTTCTTGAAGACATCTCCGTAAAAGATGGCGGTTGGCTCCTCATTGTCCAGGCCAGCGGCGGAAGCCTTTATCGTGCTGTGGGTTCCACCCCAGTCGGAGAGCACGAAGCCGGGAAAATTCCAGTCCCGCTTGAGCACCTCGGTGAGCAGATGCTTGTTCTGACATGAGAACTCTCCATTGACGCCGTTGTAGGCGCACATCACCGCGCCCGGCTTGCCGATCTCGATGCCAATTTGAAAGGCCAGCAGGTCGCTTTCCCGCAGCGCGCGCTCATCGATGATTGCGTTGACCTCATTGCGGCCGCTCTCCTGGTCATTCACCGCGTAGTGCTTTATATCTCCGATGACGTGCTGCGCCTGCTCGCACTTGATGCGGTTGCCTACCATGGTTCCGGCCAGCAGAGGGTCTTCGCCCTGATATTCAAACGTCCTGCCGTCGCGCAACTCGCGCGCAAGATCGACTCCGCCACCGAGGCTCATGTTGTAGCCTTGTGCGCGCAGCTCCCGCCCAATCAGCGCTCCATACTGACAGGCCGCCTCGGGGTCCCAGCTTGAGGCCGCCGCAAGATTCGACGGCAGCGCGGTCGAGTAACGGCCATTCATCGCGCTGCTCCGTACGCCGTAAGCGGCGTCGCTCATTTGGATGATAGGAATTCCCAGACGGGCCACCCCCAGCACAAACCCGGCGCCTCCATTGCTGAGCGCCGCATATGGGCCCGGAGGGATTGATCCCGCCTGGCCCAGTCCATGCAGTAAGCTGATCTTCTCGTCCAGCGTCATCTGCTGAACCACCATCGCCGCCCGTTGGTCGGGTGAGAGAGTGGCATTCATCCACGGTCTCTGGCCGTTAAATCCCGGCCGGTTCTGAGCCGGCGTTTGAGCCGAGAGCGGCGCACCCACGACAACGATGACCGCCAGAGCCGCGGCAACTGCTATCTGAAGCACCCGCCTGAACGCAGTGAAGCCCCGGAAAAAGATCATCTGTAGCCTCCAAACACCGCAATAGAAAATCCGTGACGGAAGTAGTGTAAGGCTTGGTCTGGGAAAAGCACGTTTCCGGCTGGAACTGCCGCCGGGCGGAAAAAAACAAAGCGGCCGGAGTCTTAAAGACTCCAGCCGCCGCGTTGGGGGAGGACCATATCCTGCTTTATCTGCCGTGCCTTCTACTGGCGTACAGCGGAAACCGCACTTGGAGGCTGCGCTTCCGTACCTTGCATATTGGTAAGCACTTGCACCCGCACACGCCTGTTCTTCGCGCGTCCGGCTGCCGTCTTATTGGTGGCCACTTCCTGATCTTTACCGATGCCAATCAGATAAAACTTGTGCGGGGGAATGTTGTATTTGGCCGCCAGGTACTGCACCACCGAATCGGCGCGGCGCTGGCTGAGCCCGTAGTTGTAAGACGCGCTGCCGGTTGAGTCCGTTCCGCCCGTGACTTCCAGAATGTATCCCTTGGTCGAGTTCAACTGACCGGCGAGCTGATCGAGCGTTCCCTGGTCGGATTTCGTCAAGACGGTCTTGTCAAAACCGAAGTTTACTGAAATGTCGGCAACCTGCTTGTAGCTGTCCAGACCGGCTACAACGCTGGACAGCGTGTCGGCGCGATTCACCGCCTCCTGAGCAGTAGACTGCGCCTGGCCAGCAGCCTGCTTCGCCGTCACAGCACTCTGTTGAGCCGTGTTGGCGGATTGCTGCGCTTGCTGAATGCCGGACTGCGCGCGTTCATCCACACTGTGAATGGCTCGATTGTTAGCCGCGGTCTGATCGTCCAACTCGTTGGTCTTCTGGATCAATGGAGTGGTTTGGCTGCGAACATAATTTTTGGTCGTGCAACCACTGGCAAATAGCAGGCAAGCAACGCCCACCCCGCCTATCAGACGGCTGGACCATTTGGAAAAATCATTCATGGCGCTCTCTCTTTCCTCCGTACATTTCTTGTGATGCAGCGATGCAGAGCCCGGAAACCCCGGAATTGCAGAGTGGGGGACAGCTATAAGGAGAAATACATGCACGGGGGATGCCAAACTGCCTCGCGGTCTCCATCAAATCTGTTTTCATGTAGATGCGGAAGGCACTTCAACGTCCACCTTCACTTCGTCTACCTTTCTTATAGGTATCTTTTACGCAGCGGGGTCTTTCCGGTTCACGACCACGTTGAACACAGTCTATAGTCCACAACGCTCCTGGGTCTTGATACCTGGGCCGGAGACGGGGGCTGGACACTGTCCAACCGGGGACTGTTAACTGGAGGTCGGGACTGGACCGCAGGACCGGTGAAGATCAAGCGTGCAAAATACCGGCTCAGAAGATCGCTGGCGATCCGCGGGATCGCAGGAACCGCGCGTGTCGCGCTGGCGCGGACGCCGGGATGGCTAAGGGGTTTCGCTAGCCGAAGGCGAAGCGCCGGGCCGCCGAAAGCCTATGAGGAACTCCACCCCTTCGATCGCCAGTTTGGCGTGGAGACCAGCGGCCACCTGCAGTCTGAGGACCTCGAAAGCGGCCACCGCAGCGATCTGTTCAACGCCGGATACTTCGCCACTCCGCCATCGGCCTTTCATCAGATCATTGCCCGGCTCGGCATCGATTGGAGCCGGTTCACCTTCCTGGACCTCGGTTCAGGTAAAGGCCGCATGCTGCTGCTTGCCGCCGGCTACCCGTTTCGCGAAATTATTGGGGTCGAACTCTCGCCTCGCTTGCACCGCTCCGCATGCGCAAATATTCTCCACTACCCGCTGGGCGGGCGGAAGCCGGAGAGCGTGCGCTCCTTCGAGGGCGATGCCGCCGAGTTCCCCATGCCTTCAGGGCCTCTGCTCATCTATATGTGGAACGCCTTTGAAGGTCCTGTTTTTAGCCGTGTTTTGCGGAACGTCGAAGCCTCTCTGGAGAAGGAGCCTCGGGAGATGTATGTACTTTACGCCCAGCCGGATCTCGAAGAGGTTCTTGAGGCCAGCCCATTCTTCGATAGGCTTTGGAAAGAAGATTTCCAAATCAGCGACGACGATTACAGAGCCTATGCCTTCCCGCTCCCAACCATGCCCTGCGTGGCCTACCGAGCCCGGGTCCCAGCGGGAGATACAACCCAAGCAAATTAGATTAGTTCCTAATCAGAGCAACCTTTTTCCCCACGTCGCGTTCATAATCAACCCTTGGGCCTGGTGCAGTCGAAGGAAGGAACTGGTGAACGACGCCCGCTTGGAGCACGTTTTGCCAACGAGGCCAGAATTAGACGCTGCGGGGTTCTTACCGTGGGAACTGTCCCTGGAAGTATTGCGGGGTGAGGGCCGGATCCGGCAATTCGCCGGCGAGATCGCCGCTTTGCACGAACGCACCGGCGAGGATTCCAACCCCTTGATGGCGATGAGCCTCTTTCTCCGGCGCGTGGAAACGGTCGGGAACAACCGGCCGGTCGTGCTGCTGGTGCGAAGCCCGCGCCAGCTGCAAGCCGCCATCTACATGCAGGAAAAGCGGCGGTGGGGCGTGCCGCTGGGCTTTCTGCGGGGCCTTGACTGGGAAAGCGGGGAGAGCAGCGTGATTGCTCCCTTGCCTTGGAAGGCGGAGCTTCTGTGTTTTGCGCTAAGTGAAGTAGTCTCGCGGGGCGGCGCTCGCCTCGCCTATGCCGCCGTCGATGTGGGCCCGAACGCTCCCGCCATGGCCGACAGCGCAGGCGCTACGGCGAGGGTCTTGCCGGCGGTAACGGCCGTGAGCGTCGTGCGGCAGCACCGCATCCTGCTCGGTCGGAGCTTTGAGGAAACCCTGGGCCGCTTTGGGCCGCGCATGAGGAGGAATCTGCGGTATTACCGCCGCCAAGTGGCCGAAAAACTGAACGCGGAGTTTTGCCCGCACCTCTCTGCTGCCGAAAGCGGCGCCGCAGTCGGCCAACTGACCGAGCGCGGAGTTTCCGTGCAGGTCCGCGCCGACGATGTCCGGTCGATGCAACAATTCCTCAGCGCCCGGCCGGGGCTATTCCACATGGGCTTGCGCGCGGGCGACGTCTGGCTAAGCCACTTAACAGGTCTGCGTGGCGGTTCCGTTACTTACCTTTTTCAGCAAATGAACTCGGCCGGCTTCCCGTCCTATTCTCTGTGCACCGCGATGCGCTCCTATTTCCTCGAGCACGAAATAGCGATTGGACAGAGGGAAATCAACTTCGTGAATGGCACCTGCACGTATTTCCGGCAGTGCTGCGAATCCGACCGGTGCTGTGTGGTGGTCGCCTATCGCGGTCCGGCCGCTTCCTTGCTTGTACGGTGGGTCGCGCCCCACTATAACCCCCCAAACCACCCGCTCAACCTGTGCCGCTCCGGGAAGGCGGTAAGTCTACCGCACCCCAGCGGAAACGTTGCTCCGGGTCCGGCTCCCGAACCCGCTCCCGGGTCCGCGGCCTGACCACCAGCCGGCAACTGGGAAGCGGCTGCGGGCCGCTCCCCCTCTCCCGAATGACAAGTGGGGGCTAAGGGCCGCTTTCAGGCTTCCCGGTGAAAACATCTCCAACCATGGATATGCTCTGCTAGCATGGCGTGCGATGAAAGACTTCGACTCCGACCGTCGCAGCCTGCTCAAGCTCAGCAGTATGGGCCTTGCCGCCTCCGCTGCCATCACGGTTCCCGGATTCGCAAAATCGAAGCATGCGTCCGATTCCCCCGCTACGCCCGCCCTGTTCGACGTGCGGACCTATGGAGCCACTGGCGACGGCAAGACGGTCGACACGCCGGCCATCAACAAGGCAATCGAAGCCGCAGCCGCGGCCGGCGGCGGGACCGTGATCTTTCCCGCGGGAAACTATATTTGCTTCTCCATTCGCCTCAAGAGCAACGTGGGGCTGTTTCTCTCCCAAGGCTCAATCATCACCGCGGCGGAGTCGCCGTTGCCCGCCCAGACGAGCGGCTACATGGGAGGGACCTATGATGCCGCCGAATCCAATGCGCCCTGGGAAGCGTACCAGGATTTCGGCCACAACCATTGGCACAACTCACTGATCTGGGGTGAGGGGCTCAGCAACATCTCCATTGCCGGACCAGGGCTCATCTTCGGAAAAGGCTTAAGCTTTGGTGCCGGACCGGGCCGTCCACCCGGGCCCCATCGCGAAGGATTTGGATCTGAAGAGCCCGCGCAGGGGCGTCGCGCACCGGTTCCTCCGCCCCGCATATTTCCTCCGCGCGGCAACTACCCGATGTACCAGGCGGAACAGGCGGGGGTCGGCAACAAGGCTATCGGGCTCAAGAACTGCCACAATGTCCACTTCAGCGACTTCTCCATTTTGAAGGGCGGACATTTCGGCCTCCTGCTGACCGGCGTCGACAACCTAACCATCGACAATCTGACAATCGACACCGACCGCGATGGAATGGACATCGATTGCTGCCAGAACGTTCGCGTCTCCAATTGCACTGTGAACTCGCCTTGGGATGACGGCATCTGTCCGAAATCCAGCTATGCGCTCGGGCACATCAAGTCCACCGAGCAGGTTACAATCGCCAACTGCGCGGTCAGCGGTTGCTATGAGTTGGGAACGGTTCTCGACGGCACCTTTAAAAAGTTTCCCGCGAATGGCGGTCATGCCTTCGGAACTGGGCGCATTAAGTGCGGCACGGAATCCAATGGCGGTTTTAAAAACATCACGATTACCGGCTGCATCTTTGAGGGCTGCCAGGGGCTGGCGCTGGAAACCGTCGATGGCGCACTGCTGGAAGATATTGCAGTCACCAACATAACCATGCGCGACGTTATCAGCTGCCCCATTTTCTTGCGCCTGGGCTCTCGGCTGCGCGGCCCGGCCACCACAACGAAGGTCGGCAAGCTGCGCCGGGTCCTGATCTCCAACCTGACCAGCTACAACACCGCTTCGCGCATCAGTTCTATCATGAGCGGCATTCCCGGCTATGCCATCGAAGACGTCAAACTCGATAACGTCTACGTCCAGCATGTCGGCGGCGCATCGTCCGATTGGGTCAACATCCAACCGCCGGAGGATGCTAACAAGTATCCCGAACCCGGCATGTTCGGCCCCATGCCTGCGCAAGGCTTCTTTCTCCGGCACATCGATCGGATTGAGATGAGCCATGTCGAGATCCAGCCGGCGGCACCCGATCCCCGACCATCCTTCTATCTCGTAGATGTCAACCGTGCCGACTTCATCGCGATCACCGCCCCCAATACACCGCCCGCCTTCTCCTTCCACGACGCGAAGGATGTTCGCGTCCGGATTAGCCGGGCCGCTGCTGACTTGACCCTGTCTTAGAGCGGGTTCACGATTGTTATGCCCCACCGTGGTTCGAGAAGTGCGGCTTTTCTTAACGGAAAAGCCGCATATGGTGCATCTGCCTCGGGGTACACCTGCCGTGAATCCGCTCTAAGGTTCATCCCCTTCTCGCCGCTCGGTATCCTTTCCACCACGCCAATGATCCCACCAGCGTTGCACCCCGCCCAGCGCACGCATCGTAGGACGCCGTAGGAATGGTACATCCTGC
>Ga0207933_1001961_pt1 | contig 14161 bp, 11 predicted proteins | sample NGESurdeep092012_4_FD_184488 | JGI IMG/M metagenome (GOLD analysis project Ga0207933, IMG submission 184488) | Arctic peat soil microbial communities from Barrow, Alaska - NGEE Surface sample F53-3 deep-092012 (SPAdes) | ecosystem: Environmental > Terrestrial > Soil > Wetlands > Peat ... | reverse complement strand
CACACAAGCGAAGGATGGCATCAATGCAACTGGTGCGGGGGCGATCTTCAACGTCACCAACTTTGGTCAGATGCTGATGTGGCACATCATGCTCCTCCCCCTGGTCGTCGCCATCCTGGTGGGGTTCCATATCCTGCTCGTCCGGCGACGCGGTGTCGTCCCGCCCTTTGCCGAGCCGGGCGAAGCGGGGGGGACGGAAGCGGTCGATGGTGACCTGGCTGCATCGGGCGAGGTTCGGTGATGGGCGCAATCAACGGGACAGGCGGCCGTCGACGGAGCCAGCGATTCAACCCCGATCGTGACGTGGCGGAATGGCACGGGGCATACCGCCCCTATGACCTGGTGAAGGAGTTCATCATCGCTCTGGTGGTCGTTGCCATCCTGGTGACTGGCCTGTCGATCGTCTTCTCCTCACCGGACGAGCACCCGATCACGTTGAAGTCGTGGTCGACCTCCAGCCCAGCTGATTTTGCCCAGACCGCCATTACGGAGCTCGATGGCACCAGCGGCACGGCCACCTACGGGCCCCCCTACAACAGCACTCCAGGGGCTGCTCAATCGATCGGGCCGTTCTCACCGGAGGCCTGGTTCGGCGTCCATCATCCGATCGACACTGCCAGCGACTACGTCATCGGCCCACTGCAGACGCTGCCCAATCGACCGGCACTCACGGCAGCCCTCTCTGTCTATTCCGCTGCGTCGTCCGAGCAGCGAGCACAGTGGGCCGCTGCATACGAGAAGTCCGTCGGTCATGCCACGTTGTCTGGCGGGCAACTCGTAGTCCCTGCAGGCCCATACGGCCCGGTAGGCACGATGATCGCCTCGCTCACGTCCATGGCCCGGAGCGGCGCTCTCGATGGAGCTCTTCTGAGCTCCCGCCAGTTCTACGGAACTGACTACACGAAACCGCTTCTGTTCATCGCCGACGGGACGTACCTCAGCAACGTCGCTCAGAACCAGCACCTCTCGGGCGATCAGTGGGGCATGATGAACGAGACCGGGAACTATCCGGGCCAGGCCTGGCTATGGCTGTACACCCTCTGGTACCAGGTACCGCCGATGAACTCCTCGTCGAATGGCGACCTCCAGGTCTGGGCCATCATGATGGGCCTGACCCTGCTCTTGGTCCTGGTTCCCTTCATCCCCGGCCTTCGGTCGATCCCACGCTGGAGCCGTCTCTACCGGATCATCTGGCGCCAGCACTACCGGGATGGGGCCGCTCCCGGAGGTGGCACGGATTCGGGTCCGTCGGCGCCGCTTCGAACGCCCTCGCCCGTCGTGAGTGCGGAGTAGCTCCAAGGCCACCTGTGTCGCGCGGGTCCGTTCCCACCGGACCCTGCCGTCAGGCCGCGGGGCTGGTGCCCCTCAGGTCCGGGCGGCTGCCCCTGTCCGTCTGGATAGGACTGGGGTCAAAGCTGAGTATTGGCGCGCCACGTTCGGCCGATATGCACTAACGACGCGTTGTCGCGCTCAGGGCATCCAGATCGTCCTGCAAGCCGCCAACGAACGTGGACGCATCGGGGCATGTGAGAAGGTCGGCCAGGATGCCGAAACTGAGATAATTGTCATAGGACATCGCGGCGAGCCCAAACGTGAGGTTCCCGGCCAGTGGTACGAAGGGATATGCCTCCACCATTGCCGCACCCAACAAGTAGAGCGGGTCCGACGGCCCGGGAACATTGGTGACCACCAGGTTGAACAGCGGTTGATGGTTGATCAGGTTGGCCACGCAGCCGATGACCTGCTGGGGCGCAGCGGCGGCCAGGTCGAGCACCGCTTCAGCGGCCAGTTCCTCTCGGTGCACGCGGGCCCGGCCACTCGATCGTGATACCGAGTGAAGCCGTTCGAACGGGTCTGCCGGCCCGAGGGGCACCCGCACGAACCACGCTGAGACGCGATTGTCGAGCGATTCCCTGTGGTCAGGCTCGAGCCCAACGGGTACCAGCACCTGGATGTCAGGGGGCCGAGCCTCTCCCCGTTGCTCCAGGAGCCGGGCCACCCCACCACCGACGGCAGTGAGCACGATGTCATTGAGGGTGACATCCAAGGAGTGGGCTGTCGCGCTCAAGCTGTCGAGCGGGACCCGTGCGCCGAGCCCCAGTCGCTCGGATCCAATGGCACGATTCAGCGATGTGGCCGGTCGAAGCAGGCCCGAACTGACAAGCGTCGCGAAGGCACCGCCCAGGCGGACTGCGTCCCGCCCTGTCCGCAACGGGTGGCGGGTTGCTCGCCGTCCCCGCTCCATCCAGCGATAGCCGATGGCGTTCAACCGATCGAGATCCTGTACGGCCCTGGTGCCGAGGGAGGGTGCGGTCTGCGGGTGCCAGGTCGTGATGGGCTGTCCGTGTGCCGTGGGGGCGGGAACGGTCTTGGTACCGACATCGAACAACAGCGTGGCCATCTCGACGCCGGCCACGCCGTCGGCGAGGGCATGGTGGATCCGGGCAACCACCGCCACCTGCCCGTCGGCCAGCCCGTCGATGATGCACAAGTGCCACAGGGGCCACTCCCGGTCGAGGGGCTGACCCAACAACTGGTTGCACTCCTCCCAGAGCTGCCCATTGCTTCCGGGACGACTCAGGCGTCTGAGCTCGACATGATGGGCGATGTCGAAATGGGGGTCGTCGGCCCACACCGGCGGTGCACCCGGCAGTATTGGCCTTTGGATTCGGCGTCGCAGCTTCGGCACGAGGTCGAGGCGTTCCTCGATGCGGTGACGGATGTCCTCCAGGCGTAGGCGTCCCAGGCCGTCGCGCAGCGGTGGGCCATCGAAGATGCCGAGCGTCCCCATGTGCATTGGGGTACGGGCACTTTCGACGTGTAAGAAGCCCGACTCGAGTGGTGACAAGGCACTTGGCCTACTCATCCGACTGCCTCTGCCGATCCCCTAGCCGCGTCGAGCACCTCGGCAAAGCCTTCGGTCAGGGAAGCGACCAAGACGGCGTGGTCGGGTACGGCTCCGACGTCGATGTTGATTGCGATGTTGAGCCGATCAGCAAGGGTCACCAAGGCGACGTTCAGGGCCGCTCCCGCGGTGGGCGCGAAGGCGTACACTGCCTCGACCTGGGCCCCGGCGAAGTACACGTCAGTCGGGGGACCGGGGACGTCGGTGGCCACGAAGTCGACGCCCTTGAGCATCGCGGCCATGGCCCAAGTGGTCATTGATGCCGGCAACCGATCGAGGACGAAACTGAAGAACTCGCTCGAGCCCAAGGCCTCCGAGTGCTTCCATCTCCGGAGGATGTCAGGGACGACGCGAAGATAGGCGCCAGCATTGGGCAGATCGATCGGAAGCACGATCCGCACCGGGACGAACCGGTTCGACTCGATTGGATCCTCGGGGCGACGGGTGCTGACCGGCATGACCGCCCGCACGTTCTCGATGTCGACGTCATGTCGGCGGTGGTAGAGGGAGAGACCGCGGAGAATCCCGGCCACGAACAGGTCGTTGAGTGTCAGCCCGGTGGCCGCAGTGGCTCCGTGCATCTGACCTGTCCCCAGCTCGATGGTGTCGTACCGCCGCACGGTGGTCCTGTCCGTCATGAGCGGGGACAGCGGACGCGGTGATGGGCTGACAAGACGGCCGGCGTCGCCCAGGGCGCCGAGCCATCGGCTGGCCGAGTCGGTCGGGTGTGCAACCAACCGACAGGCGGCGCCAAACGCGCGTCCGGGGGCATCGACGAGTCCGGCAACGAGCGACCCGGCGAGCCCGAGCCGACCAGGGTGGCCGTCCGTGTGCCCCAGCGCGTCCTCCCCTTCCTCCAACAGCGGGTGTCCGGCACGATCCCGGTCCATCATGGTGGCCGCGACCAGCAGGCCCCCCACCCCGTCAATGACGGCATGATGGACTCTCATGATCAGCGCGGCCTTGCCGCCGATGACGCCATCCACAGCGATTGCCTCCCACAGAGGTCGTGTGGGATCAAATGCCATGGGCGCCATGCTTTGGGCCAGGTCGAGCACCGCCCTGAGATCACCGGGTTGGGCGGCACGTACATGTCTCACATGGGTCGTGACGTCGAAGTGTGGATCTTCCTTCCAGCAGGGGCGGTCCCAGGGCATCTGTGGGGAGGCCACCGTCGATCGGAACCGGTGGGTCCGACGGCACAATGCGTCGAACCGTCGGACGACCTCGTCGAATGGAGGCTCCCGGTCGAAGACGATCACCGCGGTGATGGACGACCGCAACAGCGGGTCACGATCGAGAGTCCAAAGGACCGAGTCCGCATCGCTCAGCCGATCTCGATGTGCTCCTATCCTGTCAGTGCCGTCGGACATGCAAACTCCCTGCGATGGTGGGCGCCAGGGCGGACCCATAATTGCAGTCTGCACGCACCCCGCGGTCCAAACGAGGGTCGAAGGTCACATTACCGATGAAGACCCCTTCCGGAATGACCCACCACCGGGCCCCGGTCACGGCTCGGCCGGCGCGGATGGAATGATGTTCCCATGGCTATTCGAGGCTTCGCTCGGCACCGGCCGCTTCCATGACGCGAGTGTGCTCGCACGAGGAGGCGGTAGCCATGGTGCGGAGCACCGATCAGATCGGATTCGGGCTGGGGCCGGCCATCCCCGACGAGTTCATGACGGCCCTGGGCCTCCGCGAAGATTGGGAGGATCTCGTGCTCGGCGGCGCCCTGTGCCTCAATCTCTACGACGTGTTTACCAAGCCAGGTGTCTCGTACCGCTGTGGATTCTTCGGTCCCGCCGAGCGGCTCCTCCTTTCCATGGGCCATCGCGTCGACTATGTCCCGGGGGGATTCCGGCAGTTCGCGCCGATCCTGGCCCGGTTTGCCCCGAGGGTGATGGTGGCTCAAGCTGCCCCTCCCGATGATGACGGAAATGTGAGCCTGTCGCTGCACTTGGGCGCCACCCGTCCCGAGCTGCTTCGGGCCGGGGCGGACCCGGACCGATTGTTGATCGTCGAGGTCAACCCGAACCTTCCGCGCACAAAGGGACTCCTGCCGCGATACGACAACACGATTCCCTTCGATCTCATCGACATCGTGGTCGAGAGTCAAGGCACGCCGTTCGCCCTTGACGAAGCGCCGGCCGACGAGGTCGATCTGGCCATCGCCGAGCATGCCCTGGACTTCGTGATCGAGGGGTCGACTCTGCAGACAGGGATCGGTGCGATTCCCAACGTCGTGGCATCCGAGCTGGCCTCGGGGCCGTTGGGCGGCTTCGGGATCCATTCGGAGATGTTCACAACCGGACTCATGCGGCTCCACCAAGCCGGCAAGGTCACGAACTCGGACAAAGGCGTCTTCGACGGAACCTCGGTGACGACCTTCGCCTTGGGATCGGCTGAACTGTACGCATGGCTCGACGGCAATGACCAGGTGGCGTTCGTGGACGTCGAGGTGGTGAACGACCCCACCGTCATCGCCCAGAACGCCAAGCTGGTCTCCATAAACGGAGGATTGTCGGTTGATCTCTACGGACAGGTGGTCGCCGACTATGTCGATGGCAGGCAGATCTCGGGAGTGGGCGGACACGAGGACTTCGTAGCCGGTGCCGAGATGCACCTCGACGCACACTCGTTGATCTGCCTGCGGTCGACCGCGGTGAAGGGGGCTCGAGCGGTGTCGCGGATCGTGGCTCGCCTGCCCGAGGGATCTGTTGTGGCGACGCCGCGCCACCATACCGGGGTGATCATCACCGAATTTGGAGCGGCGGAACTGAGTGGCCTCACCGTGTGGGAGCGGGCTCACGCCTTGGTCGACATCGCCCATCCCGACTTTCGCTCCGGCCTTCGAGCGGCAGCCGACGAGCTGAGGGGCCACTAGGGCGAAGACCGTCCTCACCGTTCTTGGCAGCCGGTCATGGTCGCCGTCATGAGCGCAGGACCACTAACCCACCCCGGGCCGTACGTGCTCGCTGTGAGGCCATCCGTCTGGCGCCCGGGTGTCGGACGACGGTGCCGTCCTGCCACTCACAATGGCGCCGTCGCACATTTCGATCGTGCGGTGGGCATGCTCGGCCACCTCGGAATCGTGGGTCACCATGACCACGGTCATCCCTGTATCACCAAGGTGTTTGAGAAGATCCAAGAACCGCTCGGTCGAAGCCGAGTCGAGACTGCCGGTGGGCTCGTCGGCCAGAAGAATCTTGGGCTCGTTGGCCAAGGCACGGGCGATCGCCACCCGTTGCCGCTCGCCGCCGGAGAGCTCGGTGGGCAGGCGATGCTCGCAATCGCCGAGATCAACGGCGGCGAGAAGTTCTCGAGCTCTGGCTCTCCGTTGCCGAGCAGACCGGTGACCGCCGAACATGGCCAGCTCCACATTGGACAGGGCCGGAAGTTGGGGCAGGAGGTTGTGGAACTGGAAGATCAGACCGACCTCGTAGCGACGGTACTCGCTGAGGTCTCGCACCCGGGCCAGGTTCTGTCCGCCCACTGTCACCGTGCCGCAACTCGGAGAGTCGATGGCGGCAAGCAGGTTGAGTAGGGTTGACTTCCCGCATCCCGATGGACCGGTGATGGCCACCGTCTCGCCGTATCCCACGGTGAGGTCGACGTCGACCAGGGCCGTGACCCCGCCAGGATAGGTGCGGCTCACCCCCCGGACGTCGACGGCAAACCGAGGATCGACGGGCCTATTCATAACTGAGCGCCTTCAGGGGTGAGAGGAGAGCAGCGCGGGTGGTCGGGTAGAGGGCACCGATCAGGGTCATGACCAGGGCAGTGAACAGCGCACGCCAAAATGCGCCTTCAGTGAAGTTCGGGTGCAGTATGCCCTTGAGCGCTGGGAGCTCGCCGAGTACAGCGGTCACAATAAAGGAAAGGCAGACCCCGAGCGCCGCCCCCATCAGGGCCAACAGCAGGCTCTCCCCGAGCAGCAGGGCGACTGTGCGTCGGCGGGTCCAGCCGATGGCCCGCAGCAACCCGAACTCGCGGGTCCGCTCGAAGAGAGACAACAACATGGTGTTCCCGACGATGACCGCCCCGATCAGGATGGCGAGTACGGTGCTCCCGTTCACGGCTGCCTGGAGGTACACCAGGTTCCGGTCCGCCCTCCCGAACTGTGAAGCAGTGCTGATGGTCGTCAGCTCCGGTTGGGCATAGTCGATGCGTGAGGTCACCGAAGCAACTGAGCTGCCGGGGTGAACCTTGACGAAGACCAGGGTGACTATGCCGGCGACCCGGTTGTAGCTCTGAAGGGCCGGAAGGGGAAACATTGCCCCCGAGTCGCCGAAGGAGTTTCCCGTCGAGTAGATACCAGTCACCGTGTTCCAGGTGCCGTTTCCTTCGAATCGGTCTCCGACCTGCAGCCCGAGGTTGGCCGCCGCTCGCCATCCCAACATGACCTCGTGCGCAGCCGTGGACGAGTAGGGGAGGCCGCGTACCACGTTCACCCCGAATCCGGCGAGATCGCTGGGGTTGATCCCGATCTCGATGAACACGGGATTGTCGGCATTCAGTCGCTCGATTTCGACCAGCACACCGATGGCGTTCGCCACGCCAGGCGTTTGGCGGATGCGAGCCAGTTGCTGACGATCGATCGTACTGCTCAATGTGTCCGAGGCGCCCTTTTGGGCCACGGTGAAGTCAGCCTTCCCCACCGACATGATGGCTGCGGCTGACTGCTCCAGGCCACTGCTGGTCACAGCCAGAGTAACCACGGCCATGACGGCAATGGCGACGGCGAAAGCCAAACCGGCCGAGCGCCCTTTCTTGGACCAGAGGTTGCGGAGGATGAGCCCGAAGAAGGTCATCGTGGCGCTCGTTCGAGGCTCACCACGGCGAATGCAAGTCGTTCTGCCGCGTGCGGTGACCGGGTCATGGGCCCGACCACCGCCCACGGCTCGAGAGAGCCCGATCGGCCATCGTGGGCCGAATGGCTCCGGCGCCAGAGCGACCGCCGTCGCGACCCCTGTTGGTTCCGCTGGAGGGTCGGTCGCACTTCCGGCCGACAAGGAACTCATCGAACCAGTGGCATGCCAGTTCGGCCACGGTTCCGAGCACGCCCGCTTGTTCGAACAAGGGGGTTGCTCCGGGCACCGTGACCATCTGGTACGGACCCTGAAGGTGGGCGGCAGCACGGCGATGTTCCGGCAAGATGTCGGTATCGTCTGCTCCGACGATGAGCAGCGTCGGACACCGCACCAGGGGCAACCTGTCGCCTAGGAGATCGAGGCGGCCTCCCCGTGAGACCACCGCCCCGATCTCCACGGCATCGGTGGCCGCGGCCCAGAGCGCGCCGGCTCCGCCAGTTCCCGTCCCGAACAGGCCACACGGCGACCAACCGATATCGCCCTGTCGCCGGACCCACTCGGTGGCCGCCACCAATCGAGTGCCGATGAGCTCGATGTCGAAAGACATGCGACGATGGCTGGCTTCTTCGGGTGCCAGGAGATCGAAGAGCAGGGTGGACATGCCGATGCCCTGTAGCGATCGGGCGATCGAGAGATTGCGAGGGCTGCTTTGATTGCTATCGCTGCTATGGGCGAAGATAACGGTCCCCTGGGCCTGAGCAGGAACGCTCAGGAGACCGGGCAGTTGGAGCCCGTCAACGGGAATGACCACGGTTCGATCCGACGAGGACAGCGGGTGAGACGACCGTTTCTTCCCGCTTGGGGTGGCGGCGGCCCGGCAGCCATGCCGAGTCCCCCGTAGCCCCGGGGGATTTCCATGGTGGCCTTCGCTCATGAAACCACCATCTACGCCCCCAGCCCTGTCCACCAGGGCCATAAGTCCCCGAATCGCGCCCGGTCCCGACCCAGCTCATCAGACCGATTCGGTCTTCCCTGACCCCAACTCATAAGGACGTTTGGCCCTATCGGTGCCATGCCAGCAGGAAGACGATGGTGGCACGGGGTCAGGAGGCCCAACGAGCGCGGAGGTTCCCGATGACGGTGCGGCTGGCCATCAATGGATTTGGCCGAACGGGTCGTTCCTTCCTCCGTGCCGCCCTGGCATCGCCGCACCCGTTGGAGGTGGTTGCCATCAACGACCTCGGTGCGCCCGAGGCATTGGCCCGGCTGTTCGCCCGAGACTCGGTGCACGGTCGCTATCCCGAGGCGGTCAGGGTCGATGGCGACGTCATGGAGGTCGGCACCCGGTCGATCTCCATGCTGGCCGAGCCTGATCCGAAGGCGCTCCCGTGGCATCAGCTGGACATCGACGTGGTCATCGAGTCCACCGGGCACAACACCAGCCGCCAGCGGGCCGCGGCCCATCTAGAGGCGGGGGCGTCCCGTGTGCTGATCTCCGCTCCGTCCGGCGACGCGGACAATACGCTGGTCGTCGGGGTCAACGATGAGGAGTTCGACCCCGCCCATGACTTCGTCATGTCGAATGCATCGTGCACGACCAATTGCCTCGCCGTTCTGGCCAAAATTCTCGATGACGCATTCGGTATCGAGGACGGGTTCATGACCACCGTCCACGCCTACACCGGTGATCAGCGATTGGTCGACTCCCTGCACAAGGACCCGCGACGGTCACGAGGCGCCGCCATCAACATCGTGCCGACCACGACGGGAGCGGCCCGTGCCACCGGCCTTGTGCTCCCGAGCGTGGCCGGCCATCTCGACGGCCTGGCCCTTCGGGTACCGGTGCCTGACGCTTCGATCACCGATCTCGTCGCCAACGTACGGGCCACCCCGGACGTGCCCGAGATCAAGGAGGCCTACCGCGCCGCCGCCCAATCGGGGCGCCTGGTCGGGCTGTTGGAATACTCGGACGACCCGCTCGTTTCCACCGACATCGTGGGCTCTTCGGCCTCGTGCGTCTTTGACTCGGAACTGACGATGGCTCATGGGAGCTTGGTCAAGGTGCTTGGTTGGTACGACAATGAGGCGGGTTATTCGAGCCGGCTGGCCGACCTGGCCGCCATTGTCGGCGCCACGTCCAGCGGTCAAGCCGCTCCGGGGACCTGACATCGTGTTCCAGGTACGCATTCATGGCCGCGGGGGACAGGGCGTGGTCACGGCGGCGGAGCTTCTCTCGGTGGCTGCGTTCATCGAAGGCCGCCATGCGCAGGCATTCCCCAGTTTCGGGTCCGAGCGGATGGGTGCCCCCATCATCTCGTTTTGCCGCATCGACGATCACCCCATCCGGGCCCATGAACCGGTGATTGAGCCCGACGGACTGATCATCCAGGATGTGACCTTGCTCCACCAAGTCGACCTGTTCTCCGGGTTGACGCCTGAGGGGTACGTCCTGGTGAATACGCCCCGCAGGTTTGACGAGCTGGGTCTGGGTTCTCTGGTCGATCGTTTCCATCCCGATCGCCTAGCTACGTGTCCGGCAACGCAGATCGCGCAAGAACAACTCGGTCGCCCGCTCCCCAATGCAGCTCTGCTTGGAGCCTTCTCGGCACTGACCGGAGCGGTCTCCCTCGACGCTCTCGCTACGGCGATCCGTCAGCGCTACCCGGACGAAGTGGGTGAGCGCAACGTGGTCGCCGCCGCCGCCGCTGCCTCCCGGGCCATCGAACCGTCGCCATCGGAGCTGAGTCGTGCTGCAGCAGGTTGAAGGATCGCGAGCTGTTGCCCAGACGGTGGCGGCATGTCGACCGGAGGTGGTCTGCGCCTATCCCATTTCACCGCAGACGCACATCATCGAGGCCCTCGGCGCCAGTGTGAAGTCTGGATCGCTGTCACCGTGTGAGTTCATCAACGTGGAGTCCGAATTCGCCGCCATGTCCGTATTGATCGGTGCGTCGGCGGCAGGAGCGCGGGCCTACACGGCCACGGCCAGCCAGGGGCTCCTCTTCATGATCGAGGCGGTCTATAACGCCGCTGGGCTCGGGCTTCCCGTGGTCATGACGCTGGCCAATCGGGCCATCGGCGCCCCCATCAATATCTGGAACGACCACAGCGACGCGATGTCCGTGCGTGACTCGGGTTGGATCCAGCTGTTCGCCGAGACCAACCAGGAGGCTGCCGACCTGCACGTACAAGCCTTCAGCCTGGCCGAACAGCTGTCGCTGCCGGTCATGGTGTGCATGGACGGCTACATACTCACCCATGCGGTGGAGGGGATAGACGTGCCGGCTCAATCCGATGTGGACGCGTTTCTCCCTGCCTACCAGCCTCGTCAAGCCCTGGATCCCGATACTCCGATCTCGATCGGGGCAATGGTCGGTCCAGAGGCATTCGAGGAGGTCCGGTACCTGGCCCACCTCCGCCAGCTCGACGCGCTGCAGCTCATTCCTGCTGTGTCTGAAGAGTTCGAAGCTCAGTTCGGACGCCAGAGCGGAGGCCTGGTCCGGGCCTATCGGACCGAGGACGCCGAGACCGTGGTCGTGGCCCTCGGTTCGGTACTGGGGTCTATCAAGGATGCTGTGGACATCCGACGGGAGGCAGGCGAGCGCATCGGGGTACTGGGCGTTACATCGTTCCGACCATTTCCGTTCGAGGCCGTCCGACAGGCGCTGGCCACCGCTCGGCGCATCATTGTGGTGGAGAGGGCGTTCAGTATCGGGTTCGGCGGCGTGCTGTCGACCGACGTGTCCATGGCCACTCATGACGGTGGGTCCCGCCTGCACTCCGTCGTGGCCGGACTAGGCGGCCGCCCAGTCACCAGCCGGTCGCTCGATGCAATGCTGGCCCGGGCTGCACTGGACGACCTCGACCCACTCGTGTTTCTCGATCTTGACCGCGACGTGGTCAAACGGGAACGGGCTCGCCTGGTCGGAACGCGGCCACCAGAGCCAACTGCGGATGGCGTCGTGGGTTGTCTCGGCACCGCTTCCGGTGGCGGTTGAGGAGGAGTCATGGCCGCACAACCCGTCCGCTTCTACCAAGTGGGAAGCTTCGCCGTGGGCAACCGCCTCCTTGGTGATGATGACCGGACCGTCCAATCCGACCCGGCCCGGGCCAACTCGTTGGACTGCGGTCATCGAGCCTGTCAGGGCTGCGGTGAGGCACTGGGGGCTCGCTACGTGCTGGATGCTGCCATGCGGTCCAGCCAGGGGAAACTGGTGGCCATCAATGCCACCGGTTGCCTCGAGGTCTTCACTACCCCCTATCCGGAGACGGCATGGCGCATCCCCTGGCTCCACTCGCTGTTCGGGAACGCCCCAGCCGTAGCCACCGGGGTGGCGGCGGCAATGAAGGTGAAGGGCAGAACGGATGTCCGGGTCATTTCGCAGGCTGGGGACGGTGGCACCGTCGACATCGGATTCGGCTGCCTCTCGGGCATGTTCGAGCGAAATGACGACGTCCTCTTCGTTTGCTACGACAACGAGGCGTACATGAACACCGGGGTGCAGCGTTCCGGGGCGACACCGCCGGCGGCGCGTACAGCCACGACTGAATCGGTGGGCCCAGAACCGGGAAATGTCTTCGGACAGGGGAAGGATGTCCCCCGCATCGCCATGGCCCATGACATTCCCTATGTGGCGACGGCCACCGTCGGCGATCTCCATGACCTCGAGGCGAAGGTCGAACGGGCCATGGAATTCCGCGGTGCCCGCTACCTGCACGTCCTCGTGCCATGCCCGCTCGGATGGGGCTCGAGCCCGAGTGACACCATCCGGATCGCTCGCCTGGCCACGGAGACGGGCATCTTCCCCGTCTATGAAGCGGAGCATGGGCGGATCACCAGGGTATCGACCATTCGGCATCGAACTCCCGTCGAGGACTATTTGTCCATACAGGGCCGCTACGCCCACCTGTTCGGACCGCAGGGTCATCCGAAGGTCATCGCTCGCATTCAGGCCATGGCCGATGGGAACATCGACACCTACAACTTGATGGGCGAAGAGGACGACGGGACCGCTCCGTCGGGATCGGGAGACTAGGTGGAACCGGTACCGTTCGCCATCACCCTTGACGTGGGCTCGAGCCATGCCAACCGGACTGGTTCGTGGCGCGTCAACCGGCCCAGGTTCGTCGAGCGGGTGCCCCCCTGCAATGACGCCTGTCCGGCGGGGGAGAACATCCAAGGCTGGCTCTATCGCGCCGAAGCGGGTGACTACGAGGCGTCGTGGCGGCAGCTGGTGGAGGACAATCCGTTTCCGGCCGTCATGGGCCGAATCTGCTATCACCCGTGCGAGACGGCATGCAACCGGGCCCAGCTCGACGAGTCGGTCGGCATCAATTCGGTCGAGCGGTTCCTCGCCGATCTGGCTATCGAACAAGGTTGGCCCTTGCCACCGGCAAGAACCGGGACCGGGAAGCGCGTGCTGGTCGTTGGAGGGGGACCGGCAGGGCTCAGTGCCGCCTACCATCTGCGCCGCATGGGACACCAGGTGCGCTTGGTCGATTCGGCACCGATGCTGGGGGGCATGATGCGCTACGGCATACCCGCCTACCGACTCCCTCGGCCCGTCCTGGATGCGGAGATCGACCGCATCCTGGCGCTTGGCGTGGACGTGGTGCTCGATCACGCCGTTCGGGACCTCGAAGCCGAACGGGAGCAGGGTAGCTTCGATGCGGTCTTTCTCGCCCTCGGGGCCCAGGTGGCGCGCCGGGTAGAAGTGCCTTGCGGCGATTCGTCTCGCATTCTTGACGCCCTCTCCCTCTTGCACGGCGTGGCTGTTGACGACGCACCCGCGCTGGGTCGTCGGGTCGCGGTCTATGGCGGAGGGGACACGGCGGTCGACGCAGCGCGTACAGCTCGGCGGCTCGGGGCCACCGACCCGGTCATCATCTATCACCGCAACCGTGAACACATGCCGGCCCACCGGGCCGAGGTCGAAGAGGCGCTGGGCGAGGGGGTGACCATGCGCTGGCACTCAGCCGTGAGCTCGTTCAACGGTGAGCATCTCGTGCTCGAGAAGATGACGGTGAACGAGGAAGGGGTCCCCGAACCGACCGGCGAGTTCGAGCAGCTGGACGTCGACTCCCTCGTGCTGGCTCTCGGGCAGGACGCCGACCTCTCGCTGCTCAACCATGCGGCAGAGGTCAGAATGGTCGACGGCCTCATCGAGATCATGTCCCCGACCATGATGACCGGCCAGCGCGGCGTCTTTGCCGGAGGGGACTCGGTCCCTTCGCAAGGCACAGCCACCATGGCCATCGGCCATGGGAGACGCGCGGCCAGGGGCATCGACGCCTATGTGCACGGTGAGGAGCTCGGCGACCCTCCCCGAGGCGAGTTGGCCTCGTTCGACCGGCTAAACACCTGGTACTACTCGGATGCACCACGAACCATGCGCCCCGAGTTGGCGACGGCGAGGCGTCAAGGCACCTTCGACGAGGTGGTCGG
>Ga0207933_1001960_pt1 | contig 14165 bp, 10 predicted proteins | sample NGESurdeep092012_4_FD_184488 | JGI IMG/M metagenome (GOLD analysis project Ga0207933, IMG submission 184488) | Arctic peat soil microbial communities from Barrow, Alaska - NGEE Surface sample F53-3 deep-092012 (SPAdes) | ecosystem: Environmental > Terrestrial > Soil > Wetlands > Peat ... | reverse complement strand
TAAACATGGTGAATCGAAATACATACTAAAAAAAGCTGCAGAACAGTTTTTGCCTAAGGAAATTATTTATAGACCCAAAGCTTCCTTTGGGGCGCCCATCCGTTCCTGGATATCAAATGATCTTAAAGGTATGGTTGATGATTTGTTGTCAAAAGAAAACATAGAAAAAAGAGGCTTATTCAATTTTGAAGTTATAAATAAGATGGTTGATAACGATCGAAGGGGAATAGACGATAATGCTTATCAAATTTATCAGCTATTAACAGTAGAATTATGGTGCAGAGAATATCTTGATAAGCAACATCATGTGCCAACATTAATGCCGGAAGAACAGAATTGAAGAAATTATTTTAATACACAAACAACAGAATGAGACAAATTACTCAAAATATTAAAAGAAACACCTTAACCATAGAAGAATTACCTGTGCCTTATTGCAAAACCGGAGGCGTGTTGGTAAAGTCCATTTATTCTGCAGTAAGCGTGGGTACAGAAGTGATGAAAATGAAAAATGCCGATTTAAGTTATTTTCAAATGGCAAAGAAAAAGCCTGAGCAGGTTAAAGATGTGCTTAACACACTTGCACAACAAGGCCCTATTGCTACTTATAGAAAAGTAATGAACAAACTGGATTCTCTCTCTCCATTAGGTTATAGCTTGGTGGGAGAAGTCATTCAAGTTGGAAAAGGAGTTGATCATTTAAAGATTGGGGATATAATTGCATGCGGAGGTGCAGGATATGCTAATCATTCAGAGGTAAATTTTATTCCAAAAAATCTCTGCGCAAAAGTACCTGATGGTGTTGATTTGAAAGAAGCGGCCTTTACTACTATTGCTTCCATAGCTATGCAGGGATTTAGGCAAACTCAATCCCAAATCGGCGAAAATATTGCTGTAATAGGCTTAGGGCTTTTAGGGCAGATATTAATTCAGATCATCCAGGCTAATGGATGCAGGGCATTTGGTTTCGACATTTCAAAAAGCAAGTGCGACTTAGCTTTGTCTAACGGTGCTTATTTTGCTGAAGTAGCTTCCAAAACTGATTTCGAAAAAGAAATTAATGCATTAACAGATGGCTTTGGATGTGACTCTATCATTTTAAGTACAGGCACACAAAGTAATGACCCTATTGTGCTTGCCGGTAAAATTGCAAGAGACAAAGCCAAAATCGTTGACATTGGCATTACAAAAATGGATTTGCCCTGGGATTTATATTATCATAAAGAGTTAGACTTTCGTTTTTCTAGATCTTACGGGCCTGGCAGATATGACGCCCAATATGAAGAAAATGGTGTTGACTATCCGATCGGACACGTGAGATGGACTGAACAAAGAAATATGATGTCAGTTTTGCAGCTTTTAAAGGATAAGAAATTGTTCCTTTCAAAATTGATTACGCATGAATTTGATTTCGCTGATTCAGAAAGAACGTTTATGGATATCAAAGAGGGTAATGAAGATTATCTTGGTGTGATATTAAAATATCCAACCGATATAGATACAGAAACCCGTACTGTAAAAATAAAGTCTGTAACATCTAAACAAGATGCGGTCAACCTAGGGGTTATTGGAGCCGGTAATTATGCAAGTACTATGCTAATGCCGTTCTTAAAAGACAAAGCAAATCTTGTTGGAATATCAACAGCTACAGGAATCAATGCAAAGGATAAGGCAGCTAAATTCGGATTCAGCTATGCCACTACTAATTACCAGGAAATGCTTGCTGATACAAATGTAAACACCATTTTAATTGCAACACGGCATAATCAACATGCGAAAATGGTAATTGATGCACTTGAAAAAGATAAAAATGTATATGTAGAAAAACCATTAGCTATTTCGATAGATGAGTTGAAAGCGATTGTAAAAATTTACCATGAAAAAAATCGTGTATTAATGGTTGGTTACAACAGGCGATTTTCTCCTTCCATTCAATATTTGAAAAAACAATTAAAGAAAAATGTTGCTTATTCAATTTATTACCAGGTAAATGCTGGCTATATACCCATGGATAAATGGTACCAATTTCCTGAGCAGGGAGGGCGAATTATAGGAGAAGCCGGCCACTTTATCGATACTGTCCAATATCTAGTGGACTCAGATCCAATTGAAGTTTTTGCAAATAATACCACCGTTGCAAGTATGCCGGAACAAGACAATACTTATATTACTATTAAATTTAAGAATGGCTCAAGTTGTGTAATTGCTTACCTAGCAGATGGAGATAAAAAATATCCAAAAGAAAAAATCCTGATTACGGGAGACAGTACTAATCTTGAGTTTGACAATTTCAATAATGTAGTTAAATATCAAAACGGCAAAGTCACCAAAAAACGATTTCCAATCAATAATAAAGGACAACAGGAAGAAATGATAGAACTCATAGATGCCGTGAAAACCGGCAAAAACCCTGTTCCTTTCAGTTCTTTAGCACTGAGCTGCTATACCACCATACTTGCCGTAGAAAGTATCATGACCAAAGAAAGTTATTCAATCTCTTTTGAAGATTTATTATGATTAGGTGGCATCTAAACAGGCTCAAAACTTTTTCAATCCCGGAATTTCCATATAGGGTAAAACAAGTTCTACAAAAAAAATACCAGAAGCATTTCCTTCAGCATAAAAATATAGATCCCGCAAAATATAAGGTTGAAAAAAGAATTTTAGAAGAAGTATCTTTTAACACAGAGTCTGAGGCTCCTGTAATTAACATATTTGGAAAGAAATTTAATTTTTCCGACCCTGATAACATTGATTGGCATGAAGATGTTTTTTCCAATCAATCCTTTCCCAAAATATTTTCGAAAAGTATTAATATCTTGAGCGATCCTTCCCTTTCTGCCAAAGCAGTTTGGGAGGTAAATCGGTTGCAGTTTTTGATGAAAATTGCTATAGATTATAACAGAACTAAAGATGATGTTCATTTATACATCTTCATTAAAATATTAAAATCATGGATTTTAGATAATCCATATTTACACGGGATAAACTGGTATAGCAATATAGAGGTAAATCTTAGACTAATAAATTGGTTTCTTTGTTGGGAGGTGCTTGATGCAGATAGTCTAATGGTTGAAAATAAAACTTTTAAAGAGTTTGCAGAGAAAGACTGGATTCCTTCCATCTATTCTCATTGCATCTATTCTTATCAAAATCCTTCTAAATATTCTTCGGCAAACAACCACCTTGTTTCAGAATATTCGGGGCTTTTTGTTGCGTGTTCTAAATGGAAATTTCAGGAATCAGAAAAATGGAAACAATATTCAAAAAAAGGGCTTGAAGAAGAAATTGTAAAACAACATTCACCAAAAGGAATTAATAAAGAAGAAGCCGCAGAGTATATACAGTTTATTACTGATTTCTTTTTGATCGCTTTTATTGTAGGTGAAAAAACGAAAAATCCCTTCAATTTAAAATATAAATCGTATTTGCATAATATTTTTAATTACATCTTTAATTTCCTCGACAGCAAAGCAAATTTTCCGCCTTATGGAGATGAGGATGATGGCAAATGTTTTATCGTTGATTTTGATGAAGGTTTCAATAATTTCAAATCATTACTCACTTCCGGCACAATTATTTTTCAGGATCCAAGGCTAAAAATTAAAAGCAATGGATTTGACCTGAAAAATAAACTGCTATTTGGCGAATCCGGTAGAAATGCCTTTGAGTCAGTCCCTTTAGTATCAATTGAGGAAAAATCTGAACTTTATAAAGAGGAAGGTCATTTTTTCTTCAGAAAAAAAGACGATAATGATGAAATCTATCTGCATTTTGATGCTGCACCACTTGGGTTTTTGTCTATAGCAGCCCACGGCCACGCTGATGCTCTTTCCTTTATACTGCATGTTGATGGACAACCCTTTTTTATTGATTCAGGCACTTATACTTATCATACTGAGTCTTTGTGGCGTGATTATTTTATGGGAACACTGGCTCACAATACTATAAGAATTAATAAACTCAATCAAGCTACCATAGGTGGCCCAACGCTATGGTTGAAACATTATAAGACTAAAGTGCTGAAAGCTGAATCAAACGAAGATTACGATCTTGTTAGTGCTCAACATAACGGATATGAGAATCTTGGCATATCACATAGAAGGGAAATCATTTTCGAGAAAAAAAACCAAACAATTAAAATATTCGATAACATTGATTGTCAAAAGCCAGATACTTTTCTTGTCGAAATGCCATTTCATATTCATCCACTAATACGAGTCAATAGTATAAAGAAGAATCAATTCGAACTAACCAGCAGTAAAAAAACAAATCTGACTTTGCAAACAGATTTAAAATTAATAACTAAATTAGTGCGGGGCCAAACCGAACCTGAAATAACAGGATGGTATTCAAAATCTTTTATGAGCAAAGAGCCTTGCAACACAATAATCTGTTCCATTGAAGCTGTCGGAAATATAAAATTAGAAACAGTAATATCAATTAATTAATTATGAACATTAGTATTTTCGGACTAGGTTATGTTGGATGTGTCAGTCTTGGATGCCTTGCAAAAAACGGGCATTTTGTTATAGGCGTTGATATCAGTCAGATTAAAGTTGATCAGATTAACGCCGGAAAAGCAACTATTATTGAAAACGAAATAGACAAGATCATTTTTGAACAAAGAATGTCGGGTAATCTTGCAGCAACAACGGACTCAAAGTCAGCAATTCTAAAAACAGAAATCAGTATAGTCGCCGTTGGTACCCCAAGCTCTGAAAAAGGGCATCTAAATCTGGAGTATATTTTGAAGGTTGCTGAAGATATTGGCTTAGCTTTAAAAGAAAAGAAAGAATTTCATATTATCGCAATCCGATCCACCATACTACCAGGGACTTGTGATAAGTTTGCGAATATCATTGAAGAAATTTCAGGGAAAAAAAGAAATGTAAATTTTTCAATTGTGGATAACCCGGAATTTTTGCGGGAAGGAACCGCCGTGAGGGATTATTATAATCCTCCTCTAACGCTTATCGGCTCCGACAATAATGATGCAGCGAAAAAAATCGCTGAGCTTTACAGACAATTACCAGCAGAAATAGTCATCACGGACTTAAAAGTAGCAGAAATAATGAAATATGTGAACAATTCTTTTCATGCACTCAAAATTTCTTTCGGAAATGAAATTGGAAATATTTGTACCGAATTAGGAATAGATTCGCATCGGGTAATGGAAATTTTTTGCAAGGATACTCAACTGAATATCTCCCCTTATTATTTTAAGCCTGGTTTTGCTTATGGAGGTTCCTGTCTTCCTAAAGATTTGAAGGGGCTTCAGACTCTTGCACATGATATTTACGTGGATACCCCTGTCATTAACAGTATTCATAAAACAAATGATATCCAAATTCAGCGGGCTGTTAAAATCATCTATAAATATTGGAATAAAAAATTAGGGATTTTGGGACTCAGTTTCAAAGAAGGCACTGACGACTTACGAAACAGTCCAGCCGTAGCAGTTGTTGAAGCACTTATAGGTAAAGGATGTGATCTTGCTATTTATGATAAGCACATTAATATTTCTTTATTAACTGGTACTAACAAAGAATTTATAGAATCCAGGATACCTCATCTATCTAATATGTTAGTTGATAATGCACAAAAAATCATTGACACGTCTGATGTTATCATAATAAATACAAAAGAAAAAGAATTTATTCCGTTTCTAAGAAATTTGGAAGATAAAATAATTATTGATATGGTTCGTTTGGATGAGAGTCTTTTAAACAAATCTAACTACATAGGAATTAATTGGTAATCTGAATGTTTAAAGGAAAGCATATTTTAATTATTGTGGAAAATCTTCCTGTCCCTTTTGACCGAAGAGTGTGGCAGGAAGCCAATACCCTTAAAGAGAATGGAGCAAAAGTTAGTATCATTTGTCCCAAGATGAAAGGTTATAATAAGTCTTATGAATGTATTGATGAAATTGAAATTTATCGGCATCCTTTGCCAGAGGGAGATGGTGTCATTGGATATTTCATAGAATACACAATTGCTTTATTTTGGGAATTTCTTTTGAGTTTTAAAATTTTTATAAAAAAAAGATTCCAGGTAATTCATGGTTGTAATCCACCAGATCTAATATTTCTTGTTGCTTTCCTTTATAAATTATTTGGCGTTAAATATGTATTCGACCACCACGATATTAATCCTGAATTATATATTGCAAAATATAATAAAAAGGGAGTTTTTCATAAATTTTTACTTTGGTCAGAAGCGATGACTTTTGCAACCGCCCAATATAGTATCGCTACAAATGAATCTTACAAGGAAATTGCGATTCGACGTGGCAAAATGCTTCCTGGAAAAGTACAGGTTGTGAGAAGCGGGCCGAAGTTAGAACGCCTGGCGCCTGGCAAAGGAAATATTAAATACAAAAAGGGCCGCAGGTTTTTAATTGGATATGTGGGAGTAATAGGAGCACAGGAAGGATTAGACCTTTTGCTTGAATCAGTGAAATTTATTACGAAAATTCGCAATGACGTACAATTTGCAATTATTGGAGATGGTACTGAACTTTTAAAAATCAAAAATATATCCGCAGAAATGCAATTAGATGATTATTTAGATTTTTACGGTAGAGTAGATGATCCGACAATGGTAGAGATTTTAAATACAGCAGATGTATGTGTTAATCCGGATAGGCCAACAGAGATGAATAATTTATCTACAATGAATAAGATAATGGAGTATATGGCACTTAAAAAACCTATTGTGCAATTTACTTTAAAAGAAGGGAAATTGTCGGCGCAGAATGCTTCTTTATATGCAGAAAATACATCATCAAAAGATTTTGCCGATAAAATCATTTGGTTACTGGACCAACCTGATCAACGAATCAGAATGGGAGAATATGGATATGAAAGAGTAATTAACAAGCTTTCGTGGGAACATGAAAGTCGAAATTTATTAAACTTGTATAGGAAAGTATTTAACCTATCATAAAATATTCAATTTCTTTATGACAATGATAATGCTTATATGCTCTGCACATTTTAAATCATTATATATTTGAACCGCCAATTCGAACGATATCTGCAAATCACACTTGTTGCTATGGACTTAATTGTTTTGAATCTGGCATTCTTTATTTCTCAAATTATTTTCGGGAAAATTATCCACTACAATACTTCAGACGCTTATTTCAGATATTTAACTTTTGCCAATACGGCGTGGTTAATCCTCTCTTTCATTTTGAGAACATATACATTCTCAAATATTTTAAAATTTGAACATTTCATTAAGAGAACAATCCAGACCTATTTAGTATGGATCATTCTGGTCTTATTTTATTTATTTTTTTACCGGGAAATATCAATCTCAAGATTTTTTATCATTAGCACATTAGGAGGTTTTGGATTAGCACTGCTTTTAAACAGATTTATATATCTGGGGATATTCAGGTATTTTAGAAATAGCGATTTGGTTATCAAAAAAGTACTCATACTTGGGTATAACGATACGGCAAAAAAACTAGCCAACTATTTTGAACAGGACGGCCTGAACATGCAAATCTTAGGCTACATTGAAGACGATGAGAAAGTTTCTGAACTATCCCATTATCCTGTATTAGCCAATATTTCTGACACCTTACGCATCGCACGAGAAATGGAAGTAGAGGAGATATTTTCAACTATTACCCCTGAACAAAATAAGAGCATTTATGATCTGATGTACCAATCTGAAAAAGAGTGTATCAGATTCAGAATTGTCCCAAATCTATCAATATTTATTACACGCGAAGTGCATATTGAATACTTTGGGGATTTACCAATTTTATCTTTGAGAAAAGAACCTCTTGATGATATTGGGAACAGAATTAAGAAAAGATTTCTTGATTTGACAGTGAGCCTATTAATAACCATTTTTATCCTAAGCTGGTTGATTCCGATAATTGGATTAATCATATTATTAGAATCCGGAGGGCCTGTCTTTTTTAAACAACTACGTACCGGAAAAAATAAAAAACCTTTTTATTGCAGGAAATTTAGAAGTATGAAATCCAATAATGAGGCCGATCTGAAACAGGCTACCCTCAATGACGATCGGATAACCAACTTTGGTAAGTTTCTCCGTAAAAGCAGCCTTGATGAATTTCCTCAGTTTATAAATGTATTACGCGGTGAAATGAGTCTCGTGGGTCCAAGGCCACACATGTTGAAACATACAACCGATTATTCAAAAGTGGTAGATCAATATATGGTAAGACAATTTATAAAACCTGGAATTACGGGCTGGGCACAGATTAATGGTTATAGAGGTGAGATAACTAATCCTGATCAAATAAAGATGAGGGTAAATAAGGATCTTTGGTATTTAGAGAACTGGACATTATGGCTTGATATAAAAATACTTTTTTTAACAGTTTACTATGTTTTTAAAGGAGACAAGAAAGCTTATTGACGTTACTGGGGGAAACTAAAATTTAATCGCATTCAATCAACCTCTTTTTCAAACCCGCATTTTCTTTCAACAAAGACCTAACCTTCTAAACGATGACATCCGACCAAAGCATTAAAGATATCACTAAAATATTTATTGGAATACTAGAAGATGATTCTATTGTTTTAAATAAGCATTCTACCATTAATGATGTCGACGCATGGGATTCACTCAATCACATTCAAATAATCACGGCTATTGAAAAATATTACAAGATAAGATTTGAACTGAATGAATTATTAAACTTTAAAAATGTTGGAGATTTATGCGATGGCGTTCAAAAGAAAATGGAAATGAAAAATATCTAAAAAGGAATTACTAATGTTATTTACTTCGATAGTGTATTTTTTGTTTCTGGGAAGCTCCCTTCTGGGCTATTACCTTCTTCCTTCTAAATACCGAGTGTATTATATTATAATTGTAAGCGCCCTGTTTTACATGTATGTAAAGCCTTCTTATCTGCTCCTTATCGCTTTCATTATTATTTCTAATTATGCTCTTGGCATCCAAATAGAAAAATCATCTTATCGACATCAGAAATCAAGGTTTCTTAGTATCAGTTTACTTATAAATCTTGGAATTCTAATTTTTTTTAAATACTGGAATTTTATAATTGAAAATGTTTTTCAACTAATCGGACTGTTTAGTGCAAAATCTACTACCTCACCTCCATTTTTAGATGTAATTTTGCCTATCGGATTATCTTATTATATATTTCAGATTATTAGTTATAACATAGATATTTACAGAGGGACTATAAAAGCGGAAAAAAATATTTTTCATTTTGGCACATTTGTTCTTTTTTTTCCAAAATTATTAGTTGGCCCTATTGAGCGCGCTAATCTTTTTTTGCCGCAATTAAAAAAAAGCATATCCTTTGATAAGGAAAATATAATCGAGGGGGGAAAGCGAATTGCCTGGGGTTTATTTAAAAAATTGGTAGTTGCCGATAGAATTTCTATTTTTCAGACCGCTGTTTTTGCACAACAGGGACAAAGCGGATCCACCTTATTTTTTGCCACTATATTATACACCTTCCAGGTATATGCTGATTTTTCAGGATATACTGATATTGCTTTAGGGACAGCAAGAATGTTTGGATTCAATTTGATGGAAAATTTTAAACGCCCCTTATTAGCAATAAATATGAGTGATTTCTGGCGGCGGTGGCATATATCGCTTTCCTCCTGGGTAAATGATTATATTTTTAATCCCTTGGCTTTAAATCACCGACAGTGGGGCAAATGGGCTGTTTTCTACGCCTTAATCATCAGCTTCACAGTAATTGGGATATGGCATGGTGCCTCATGGAATTATATTTTGTTTGGCCTGCTGCAGGCAATAGCACTTATCTACGAAACCATTACAAAGAGAATAAGAAAAAAAATATCCAAAAAGATGCGCCGGGTTATATACCATAATATAAGTATTTTGTTCACCTTTTTATTTGTTACATTTTCTCTTATTATATTCAGATCAACCACATTCGTTGAGGCAATGAACATTATTGATGGCATTTTTTCAAATCCTGGTAGTTTTTATTCTGATGGAGTATCCACTTTTTTGTTCCTAATCATAGGCTGCGGGATAATGATGATATACGACATACAGGAGGAATTCAAAATTTGCTCATTTTCCTTTTTTTCGAACAAAAATTGGGTAATACAGCAAGCATCCTATGCAGTTCTAATAATTTATATTTTAATAGCGGGAGTATTTGACGGAGGACAATTTATTTATTTTGCCTTCTAAATATTTAGGAAAACCCAAAAATGAATTTGATCAATAAAATTAGAAAAAATAATATTCCATGTTTCTTGCTAAAAGTATTCTTATTTTTCACCATCATCTTTTTGCTTGATTTTTCAATTGGAAGCCTATTAAAATATCTATATTTTCATCAGAATTCAGGATGGCTTTACCGAAGCAGTTATGCGATTGACAGTACGAACGCTGAAATAGTGATTTTTGGATCGTCGACCGCCAACCATCATTACAATCCTAACGTTTTTGAAAAGAGGATGGATATGTCCACATTTAACGCCGGTAAAGACGGGCAATCTCTTTTTTATCATTATGCAATTCTAAAAGGGATGCTAAAGAGATATTCGCCCCGGATAGTAATATTAGATTTCGATATCGGAGAATTTGAAAAAGATCAGAGAAGCTACGATAGAATAAGTTCTCTTTTGCCCTATTATGAAAACCATCCGGAAATTCGTTCAATAATTCTTTTAAAAAGTCCCTATGAGAAATATAAACTTATATCAAAAATATATCCATTCAACTCGGTAATCTTTACAAGTGCAATAAGAAACGTTAATTTGAATAAAAACAAAAAAAGAGACAACGATGCTGAATCCGGATATGTTCCAATAAAAAGAGTGTGGAGCCAAGGAATTGCCTATATTAATGCCCCCGCAAGTCGTGAATTAGATAGTAATAAAATAAATATTTTTAAGGATTTTATAAGAGAGTGCACTGCTCCAGGAGTAAAATTATATATCGTAATTTCGCCAAGTCTTATTGAATATAAATATGAAAACCCATCCGTTAACTTAGCAAAAGATATCGCAAATGATTTTAACGTACCATTTTACAATTTTTCCAAGCTATTTATGAATTACCCCAAACTATTTGCTGATAACCTCCACTTAAATGATTCAGGAGCGCAGGTCTTTTCTAATAAAGTAATTGATACGATTCTCAAGAACGATAGTAATGTGATCATTAATAATAAATACAGTAACTCCGCAATAACCGGAAAAAAATAAATACTGTCGCCAAAGTTTTGGCTAACGATTTGAACCAGCTCAATAAAAAAATATTTTCAAAAGATATTCTTCTTATTAACGATGTGGAATCTAAAATTACATCTATAACTCAAAAGTTATACGAAGATATTTTGAGAATAATGAAACGCAAAGGAGCTATTGTTGGCATCAGCGGAGGCATTGACTCTTCCGTTTCAATGGCTTTAGCGGTAAGAGCTTTGGGGCCTGAAAAAGTAATCGGTATCTTACTTCCAGAAAAAGATTCAAGCGATGACAGTAAAATACTAGCGTTAAAGCTAGCGGAGCAATTAGGTGTTAGGACAATTGAAGAAAATATCACAGACGCATTAGAAGGTTTCGCCTGCTATCGACGCCGGGATGAAGCCGTCATTTCAATATTCCCGGAATATAATTCCTGCGACTATCAAATGAAAATCGGTATTAAGCCGGGTAGCCTCAATGGCAATTTGCCACCTCTTTTTTTTCTCACGATTGTTGATAAAGAAGGACAACAAAATAGTAAATTACTTCCAGTTCGGGAGTATCTTCAGATTGTAGCTGCTTCCAATTTTAAACAGCGGTGCCGTATGTCAATGCTTTATTATCACGCTGAAAGAATGCATTATGCCGTAGTAGGCACGCCCAATAAGCACGAGGTAGAACAGGGTTTTTTTGTAAAACATGGAGATGGCGGCGCCGATATAATGCCCATTGCGAATTTATATAAAACACAAGTTTATCAGTTAGCAGAATTTCTAAATATCCCTAAAGAAATCATCCAGCGTACACCAACTTCAGATACTTATTCCGCAGAGCAGACACAGGAAGAATTCTTTTTTCAACTACCTTTTAAAGAAATGGACCTGATATGGTACGGTTATGAAAATCATTATGATCCTTCGGATGTTGGAAACGCTTTGGGAAAAACAAAAGAAGAGATTCAATCTATTTATAATAATTTCATCCGTAAACAAAAAACGACCGGGTATTTACGAATGCAACCTATAAAATATTTTTAAAGAACCGGCTCATTTTAATAAATAGAAAACTGCGGAATTTGTTTGTTTACTGTTAACCAATTTTCTCATATTCATTTTATCGCTTGGTAATGATTTCAATCCCTCAACGACTCCTCGGCGAAGCACTCCTTTTATCGGCAAAAAATAATTCCCGAAAAACGGCGATTATTGATAACGGATTTGAGTACTCTTATGGAGCACTGAAAGAATGTGCTAAGAACTTTGCCGGCTACCTAATTAAGGTAGGAATACGTAAAGGTGATCGAGTTGCGATTTATATGGACAATTCATGGCATAGCGCCATTTCCATTTATGGGATAACGCTTTCAGGTGCCGTATTCTTAGTCATTAATCCGCAAACAAAGGCCGATAAATTAAAATACATTTTACATGATTGCGATGCAAAAATTCTTGTCTCGGCAAATAAATTAAAACGTCAACTTGATTTAGCGCTTAACGAGACAGAGAATATAAAGCAAATAATCATTAGTGGGGATGTCGATTCGATAAAAAAATTACCGCATTATAACGTCGCGAGTTTTGATGATTGTGTAACGAAACAGCGGGATGTAAAATTTCCCAATATTATTCCCAACGACCTGGCAGCATTAATATATACGTCAGGTAGCACAGGCTTCCCCAAAGGTGTAATGATGACTCATCAATCCATGGTGTTTACGTCATGGAGTTTAGTGGAATATTTGAGGTTGTCAGATGAAGACCGAATTATGTTGCTGTTACCATTGGCTTTTGATTACGGGCTTTACCAATTGATAATGGCTATTACCATCGGTGGTACTTTGATAGTTGAACAATCATTCATCTTTCCTGCTACTGTTTATAAAAATATTGAAAAATATAAACCAACGGTATTTCCCGGAGTGCCTACAATCTATGCAATGATGATTGCTGCCAACAAGGAAAATGATTTGCACTTTGATTGCATAAAAACGGTAACTAATACCGCTGCCTTACTACCAGCAGAATTCATTCCTGATTTGAAAAATATATTTCCGAACGCACTAATTTTTAAAATGTATGGGTTGACAGAATGCAAAAGAGTTTGCTACCTGGAACCCGAATTAATTGACCAAAAACCAAGTTCGGTTGGTAAAGCCATTCCTGGCACAGAGGTTTTTCTTTTGTCACCTGAAGGTGAGCCTGTTGCTATAGGCGAGGCCGGAATTCTATATATTCGTGGCCCTCATGTAATGCTCGGTTATCTGAAGAAAAAAGAGTTAAGTGCTGAAATGCTAAAAGATGGAAGATTACCCGGTGAGAAGATTTTATGTTCCAATGATTGGTTTAAGATGGATGATGAAGGCTTTTTATATTTCCTGGGAAGAAATGATGACATCATAAAAACAAGAGGTGAAAAAGTAAGCCCGGTAGAAGTCGAGAATATTATCTATAAAATAAACGGAGTAAAGGAAGTGGCTGTGCTGGGTGTACCGGATGTAATTATGGGAGAAGTCATAGAAGTTTTTGTTACTACTCACAATACTATAAAATTGAATGAAAAAGAAATTCAAAGGGAATGCATGATACATTTAGAGCCATTCATGGTTCCTCAAAAAGTAATTTTTCTTACTGAAATGCCCAAAAGCGCAAATGGAAAAATTGACAAGAACGAACTTAAAAAAATGCATAAAAATGAGTCTGGCAAGATCTGAAACTCTGATAAAATTTAATACCTGGCTCACTGCATGGAATGAACATGATCTTGGTGTCGTCATGGAATTTATTCACGAAGACATTGTATTTGAAAACTGGGATGGTGTTGTCGTTTCTGGAAAAAGGGCTCTTCAAAAAGCATGGCTGCCGTGGTTCATCCATCATGGCAATTTTAAATTTATTAACGAAGATATTTTTTTTGACGTCCTCGAGCAAAAAATGACTTTTTTATGGCGTTTAGAGTGGCCTT
>Ga0207933_1001959_pt1 | contig 14166 bp, 14 predicted proteins | sample NGESurdeep092012_4_FD_184488 | JGI IMG/M metagenome (GOLD analysis project Ga0207933, IMG submission 184488) | Arctic peat soil microbial communities from Barrow, Alaska - NGEE Surface sample F53-3 deep-092012 (SPAdes) | ecosystem: Environmental > Terrestrial > Soil > Wetlands > Peat ... | reverse complement strand
CAACAGACGTATCTGTACTGCGCGGCATACGGTAACGGCAATTTCATCGTGCGCGGATTTGGACCCAATGCATTTCAGATGAACGGACGGGAAGGCGCGTCCAATGCCGCTGTCCACAAGGCAGCGGGCAAGGATCAACCTGTAACACAGTTGATCGCGATGTCGGTCAAGGGCGACAAGGTCTCCTGCTCGATCAACGGAACAGAAGTCGCCAGCTACCCCAAGTCCGAGATCGTCGCACCGGGCAAGCTCAAGTCAACCGACGGCGTTTACGGCATCCGCTTCGCGCACAACACCGAAGGACTGGTCACCGATCTCAAGGTGACCAAGTAACAAGTAGTCAGTCGTAGCTTGTGCGACTGTACGTCGCGTTTGCGCAGTCGCACAAGCTCAATTCCTGTAGTCAATCGAGCAGTCCGGCAGCATTGCCACGGAGACTATGATGAGTTCTACCACATCAAATGCGAGTACGGCTGACGAAGTCGTGCTGCTGGTCGGAACACTGAAGGGCGCGTTCCTCGTCTGGTCCGACGCGTCACGACGCGAATGGCGAATCGATGGACCACATTTCCCGGGTGAATCTGTTTACGCGCTCGCAGTGGATCAGCGCGGCGGCCGTCGTCGCACACTTGCAGCAACGCGCAGCTTCCACTGGGGAAGCGTGCTGCGCTCCAGCGATGACTTCGGAAAGACCTGGACTGAACCGGACAGCCACAACGTGAAGTTTCCCGAAGGACTCGACACCTCGCTCGTTCAGATCTGGCAGATACTCCCCGGTCGTGAGTCTGAACCGGACGTCATCTATGCCGGAGTCGAACCCGCCGCGCTTTTTGAATCGCGCGACATCGGTAAGAGCTGGAGCCTCGTCCAGGGTCTTTACGACCACCCCGACCGGCCTAAATGGCAACCCGGTGGTGGCGGCCTCTGTCTCCACACGATCGTTATCGATCCAAGCGATTCGAACCGCATGGGCATCGCCGTATCCAGCGCCGGATTCTATCGCACCGACGATGGCGGTAAGAACTGGCGCGCTCGCAACGTTGGCGTCCGTGCCCAGTTCCTGCCAGACAAGTACCCGGAATTCGGGCAGTGTGTACACAAGGTGGTGAATCATCCTTCACGACCGGAGCGTCTGTTCCTGCAGAATCACTGGGGACTCTACCGCAGCGATGATTGGGGCGATTCATGGACCGACATCGCCAACGGTGTTCCATCCGATTTCGGCTTCTCGATGCAGATGCATCCGCACGATCCCGAGACGGTGTACATCATCCCCATCGAATCCGATCAGTTCCGTTGCGTCCCGGAAGCAAAGCTGCGCGTATACCGCACCAGCAACGCTGGCGCGTCGTGGGAACCTCTCACCAACGGGCTCCCACAGAAGGACGCATACGAAACCATCCTGCGCGATGCACTGACCGCTGACTCATTCGACTCGGCTGGAGTTTATTTCGGGACCCGCAGCGGCAAGTTGTTCGGTTCGTCTGACAACGGTGACAATTGGATGGAGATCGCCGGCGGCCTGCCGTCGATAGTGTGCGTCAAGAGCGCAGTAGTCCCCACGTACACAAGCTGAAGGCTGGCAATACCGTGTCGATCACTGTCGAGATACCGGCCCCTCTCAGATCACATTCCCGGGGCCGAGCAACAATCACAATCGATACATCGCAACAGCGGTGCACATCGGTCCGCGACGTACTCACCGTCATGGCGCAGGAATACCCGCGCGTCGTCGATAGCGTGTTGACCGAGCAGCGTGAGCTCCGGTCCCACGTGAACGTTTTCGTTGATAACGAGAACACCCGCTACACCGAAGGACTCGACACACCCACTCCGAACGACAGCACCGTCACCATCCTGGCCGCCATAAGCGGAGGCTAGCAGCGCGTGGCCGCCTGGGCGCGTCGTTAACTTGCGTACTTCGTGGGGGAAATGGATATTATATCCGAAATCTGTCAGTGAGACTTGTTATGCGAGCATTTCGGATTCTGATACTGAGTGCCTCAATCGCGCTCATCGCCGCCACGCCTCATCCGCTCGATGCCGGAGATACCTATCCCAGACAACCAGCGGTCGATGTGCAACACTACAGGTTCGCACTCGCACTCAATGACACCACCGATGCGATCGACGGCAACGCCACTGTCACCATTCGCTTCCTCAAAAGCGGCGTTACCAGCTTCTTCCTGGATCTCGCAACACCCGTAAATGGAAAGGGAATGACTGTCACGCGCGTAACCAGCGACAGCGCCACCCTTCACTACACCCATGTCGACGACCATCTCGCCATCACACTCGCCACGCCGACCGTAGCTGGTGAGTTGCGCGGCTTCAACATTGCATACAACGGCATACCCGCAAGTGGCCTCTATATCGGAAAGAACAGTCACGGCGAGCGTGCATTCTTCTCGTGGAACTGGCCGGACAAGGCTCGCCAGTGGCTTCCCATGATCGACCATCCTTCCGACAAGGCAACCAGTGAATTCATCATCACGGCACCTGCCAGATACGCAGTCGTAGCAAATGGATTGCTGAAGGATGAGATTCTCACCGGCGACGGCCGCAAGATCACTCACTGGAAGCAGTCAGTCCCGATCGCATCGTGGCTCAACGCCATCGGCGTCGAGCAGTTCGCCGTGCACTACGCAGGCATGGTAAAGGGAGTCGAACTTCAGACCTGGGTCGCGCATCAGGATCGCGATAAAGGCATCATCAGCTTTGAGACGCCCGCCCGTCAGGCCCTGGAATTCTACAGCGAGAACATCGGACCGTACTCCTACGAAAAGCTGGCAAACGTATCCGCGGCCTTCGGAGGAGGCGGCACCGAACACGCCAGCGCCATCTTCTACGGCGAGAAGGTGCTATCAGACAAACCAGCAACGGCAATCGTCGCACACGAGATCGCACACCAGTGGTTCGGTGACTCCATAACCGAAGGCGACTGGGATGACGCATGGCTCAGCGAAGGATTCGCAACGTATTTCACCCTGCTGTTCACTGAACACTACTCCGGCCGCGATGCATTCGTCGCAGGGCTGGTGCGCGCACGTACAACGGCGCTCGCTGCCGAAGTGAAATTCAATGAACCCGTCGTGCACAGAAATATTTCCGATCTGCGCGGCGTGATTCCACCACTCGTTTATCAGAAGGGTGCATGGGTACTGCACATGCTCCGCGCGCAGATCGGCACCGACACATTCTGGAAAGGGATTCGCGCATATTATGCCGAATACCGCAACTCCAATGCATCAACCGACGACCTCCGGCGCGTCATGGAAGAAACCTCCGGTCAGAAACTCGGCTGGTTCTTCAACCAGTGGCTCAATCGCGACTACTCACCAGAGCTCACCGGCAACTGGAGCTACAACGCCCGGACGCACATGGTTGCTGTCGATCTGGAGCAGACCCAGAAGGATTCCGTCTATCGCTTGCCGATCGACGTCGGACTTGTCGGAGACAGTGCTGGAGCAGCGCCAACGGTCGCCAAAATCGAGATGACGCAGTTGAGGCAACACTTCGAGATCCCATCCGCAGTCGCGCCACGCAACGTGATCCTCGACCCGAATACATGGCTGCTCATGCAGCCGCCGAAGTTCACAAAGCGGTGATTGATTCCGGCGCGAACGGTGCCACCCGCCCTCGCGCCTCCACTGGCCACACTTCGGTTACGCGATCTCCATCCACCGCGTACAACACGTCATTCAGATGAACCACTATGCACACGTGATTCGGCACTATCCTGACCCTGTCACCAACTCGCGGGCGCCAGGAAGTTCCTGAAAGATCGATCGTGCCATGCTCTTCTGACATGGCCGACACAACGACGTCGTCGTGGCCGACTATCGAGCCAAAGCCCGCGGCGTTGACGCCGCGCATCGGCTCCCGCCCAAGCGCCTTGGCGCCCGCATCGACTACCGCCTGTCCGCCCACTGCTGTACTCACTACAGTCGCCAGTACAGTCAACGCGCAGTCGTCAAGCGCACATGCGCCAATCCCAGCAGTTGTGCGATCGTTGAACACATAGGTTCCTGGGCGGAATTCCGTAACCAGCGGCATCTCATGCGTATGCCACGCGGTCGGAGTTGAACCACCACTCACCACCGACGGTGCCAATCCCGCTTGCTCGAGCGCGCCGATAAAATCAGCAAGGTCTGCGTTCAACTGTGCGATTTTTCGTCCCTGCGCATCAACAGGCTCCCGGATATGCCCGGGATAGAAACAGACACCGGCGAACTCCAGCGAACGGGAATCCGCAACCCTGCGTGCAAGCGCAACCGCCTCCGCCGGTGTCCCGACCCCAACTCGACGCATCCCAACGTCCAACTCGACGTAAACCCTGATCGGTCGATTCGCAGCCAATGCCGCAGCACCAACGTGGTCGATCACTTCCGCCGAGTCCAGCGCGGTGGTTACACTTACGGATCGCGGCAGGTCGATCAACCGCTGAACCTTGACACCCATCGGCGGATGCGCGAGAAGCAAGTCGTTGGCGACGTCGCTCATTATCTCCATTTCGCGCGGCGTGGCGCACGTCAGTCCGACCACTCCGCGCCGAATCTGCGCGGCGCCAATTACCGGCGTCTTGTGCGTCTTCACGTGCGGCCGCAGTTGCAACCCATGCGCGCGTGCGTAGTCCGCCATGCGATCGAGATTCCGCACCACGCGCGACACTTCCACCAGTGGCGCTGGTGTCTGAATCTGTTCTACGGAGACTGGCTGCGCGCTTCGCACTCCTCTCGCGATTTCGCCAGTGTGTGCAGTTGTCATTTGGAACGTTGCCTACAACCTGGCATCAAGTACATCCACACCGTACTGCACGAGGTTCATGTCCAACTTAGTGACCGCTCTGCGACGCCTTCGCTTCACTGAACTTCGGCGATTTGCGGCGCGGTATCGAAACCGTCTGCCACGCGCCACCAGCCAAGTGCTTCGCAAGAAACACTATCTGACCGCCGTGATTGGCAGCGTGCGTCAGCTGGCGCATGATCGCCTTTACTACGGTGTGCGGCTCATTCCGGATGCGTATTGTCTTCACCAGATCTTCGGGCGTGAGCGCATTCAAGGCCCGAAATGCAGCCTCCCATCCGGCTTCCCATGCCGACAGCAACTCTGCGCGCGTTGCCGATTCGCGCATCTCGAATTCGGAATCACGATCGCGATCTGCCTTCTCGCCGTCGCTCGTGAGAAAATCCGTCCAGCGTGACCGCAGATTCCCCGCAACGTGTTTCACTATCACCGCAATGCTGTTTGACTCGGCATCGAGTGCGGCGAAGAACTGCTCATCATCCACCTGGGCCATCGCCCGATCAACAACCGTCTTTACCTCTCGAAAATTCGAAATTGACGCACTCAGGAACTCTGCCTCGATACTCATTCTCTTGCTCGCATGTTATGGGTCCTGTCCTGTACCGCTCAAGTATTTCTCCAGGCTTGCACCGCAAAATTTGCACCTCACTGCATTTGGCTCGATAAGTTCAGCACAGTGCGGACACATCTTCATATCGCCAGCCTTCAGTGCGTGCTCCTCGAGGGCGGTACGGTTGGGGCCAGCAATCAGCGCGAGCCCAAACCCGAACGGCCCCAGTACAGTGCCTAGCGCGAACCAGCCACAACCACTGCGTCCCTTGCTGGTCGCAATAACCGAACTGACGAGACCGCAAAATAACCAGATGCCGACTAGCATACACGAGCGATTGCCAGAGAGGAATTCGTTAACGTCATTGGCTTACACATCAACCGATCGGAGCAACCTGGTACTGTTCCAGTTTGCCATCCGGCATCTCGTAAGTCCAAGCGCGTACGGCGTGACCTCCGCGGAACGTCACGCGATAGCTCCGCTCGATCATTCCGCCCCGATCCGATTGCGAAGTCTGTATAAAACCAACTGGTGCGCCTAATGAATCAAGGCTCGACGCAAAATCCCTTAACGCCGCCTCGCTGAAATACGCGTTCGCATCCGCAGTGAATAGCGATCGGTCGATACTACCCCTTTGTAAGTCGACAAATGTCTTGTGCGCCAGATCCGTGTGTTCCTTTACCGCGACTCCCTGCGTCATGAATAGAGCGCGGATGATCTGCTGGCTAATGACGTCATACGCAGGCGCAGCGTCCTGGTTGGTGAGTACGACCACAGCCACACTGTCGTCAGGAAATACAAAGTTACCGGCCGTGAAGCCGGCTACCTCGCCAGTGTGCGATATCATCCGATGACCGTTCATGTTCCCAACATCCACGCCGAGGCCATAACCAGTGCTGACCCCGTTTCGCAACAGCATTGTCGTCTCAAACGCTTTATACGACGCAGGGGCCAGCAACGACTCGCGAATCATGGCAATGTCCCACTTCGCGAGATCACTCGCTGTCATCGCGAGCTCGCCCGCACCGTGGATCCATCCTTTACCAGTAGGCATCGCCGGAACCAACGGTCCGAGCGCATAGCGCATGTAGCCTACGGGTTGAATCGACGACGGACCGAGCACGTCATAATCAATCGCGCTCTTCATCCCCAGAGGATCAAGGATTCTCTTTTGAATGAACGTGAAGAATGGCACGCCACTTACTTTCGCAACTATCATCGATGCGATTACATAGTTGGTGTTGCTATACTCCCACTTCGTTCCGGGCTCAAAATCCAGCGGCTGCTTCGCCCAGTGATCCAGTATTGCCTGAGGCGTGATCGGCTGCTGCATGAACGGTGGCACATAGTCCTGCGGCCAGTAGTCCTGATATCCTGATGTGTGGGACAACAGCTCGCGAATCGTTACCTCTTTGCTCCGCGTAAGCTCGGGAAAGAATCGCGATACTGGATCGTTCAGCGACAGCTTCCCCTCTTGCTGCAGCATCAGCACACTTGCGGCCGCGAATTGTTTGCTTATCGAGCCGATGCCATAGGCCATATCGGGCTTCGCTGCAACATCCGGCTGTAGCTTCGCGGAACCGTACGCATTTGCGTAAACCACCCGTCCGTGCCGGACGACTGCCACACTTGCGCTCGGCGCTCCTGTGCTCGCCAGGGCAGCATTGACAATTGAATCGACCCGCGCACCGAGGGCGGCGTCCGGCAACTCGGACTGTGCAGTGGCGGAGAGTGGCGTGCTTGCGATGCTGCCGACAAGCGTGAGTGCAACCAGAGCGGGTCGGAATTGCATTTGTAGTGGGTAGTTGGACCGATCAGTCCTGCGATTACCCGAAGCATGCCAAAGATCGGTGTGGAACGCCAGATAGGACGTCCATCTGATGGCTACGTCTGCAGTGCGAAGACACCAGGCAGACAGTTATCTCCCTCTAGCTCACCACTCGTGTTCGGGCGTGAAGACTTCCACGGAGAGTATAAATGTGCGCGATTCCGTAGGCAGAAGCGCACCCACACCAACGACCTGGCGCGACACTTCCTCGCCGCGTTCATTGCGGATCGACATCACCATGGAATACTCCCACGCCTGGCCGGCTGCCGGTGGTCGCACCGTCCCTTCGACATTCAACGCCTTGAAACTCGGGTGCATGTTCTCAGCCGCCGACTGCCCCGACCGCAAGTGATGCTTGCAGGCGGGACAGACATTGGCGCTTTCGAGAATCGTTGCCCTGCAGTGAGGACAGAGCCGCGTCTTGCCGACTGTCCTTTGATTGACCATGCTCATGTGACGCTCATTTGTCGGTCACCCCAACGTCGGAAAGTGACTCAGAACGCGCCTCATGACGCGTAGCTGTGCTCCGCCTTCACGTCGCTTCTCTGCGGCCCATCCTTGGACCATCCAAACTCAACCTGCCCACGCATCCGCGAGCCGGCCGCGACTGTTAGAGAACCCGTATTCAGGTTTCCGTTCAGTACGCCGGTCGAGCGCAGTTCCACGCGCGTCGCCGCGTCGATGTTTCCCTCGAGCTCGCCATCGATGATCACGTTGCTCGCGCGCACGCCGCCCACGAGCTTCGCACCGGCTTCAATGGTGAGACTCCCCTGCACATTCACGTCACCCTTGAACTGGCCCGCAATCCGGACGTCGCCGTTGCCGGAGATTGTCCCTTCAATGGTGAGACCGGCGGAGATCACCGACTCCGCATTCTTTCTATCCACGCCGACATTTCGCCGCACGGGCTCCTGCGCCGCTGGAATATCAGGAGTCGCCTGAGGCTGATGCACCTCTTGATCTGGCGTCAACGATAGGGGGGAGTCCTTCTTGACCGAGGTCTGTTCTTTCCAGATTGCCATGGTGCGATGCTCCTGATAAATGGATGCTTGCCAGATCGGACAATTACGACCACTGACTGGAGAGTCAGAAGCCCTGTTACTCAGGCCGCGCGAGCTACCGCGTTCCTGCCTGCACAGATCGAACCATTAGGTCTAGTCCAGTGCATGGAATTTGGGAACCACTGGTCAAAATCTGATAAGGGGAGGCGGAAAGCCTCTTTCAATCTGCGGTAACCCGGCCGCACCCAGTTTTTTCCGAACGAACGGCCGTACAAACGCCGCCGGAGGGTTGTGACCGGCCGCCATTCCGTATGCCTTCCGATATATCGTGTCCGCCTCGTCCTTCCGACCCATCTTCTCGTACGTCATCCCCAGCAGGCAATTCATGAAGGGATCCCTCTCGTTCCCCTTCATCGCAATCGCTTTCGTGAACTGTGCTTCTGCAGCCGGTAGATCGTTGGTGTAAAGCGCGACATAACCCACGAGATACGGGAAGAATCGCTCCTGTTGAGCCGCCATCGCCGAATCGCTGTCCAGCGCGCGCCTTGCAGTCGCAATCTGTCGCTCCGCTTCGGGCTTGTCACCGCGCCGAGCCGCGAGCCGCCCAAGTGCGTGCGCCAGCCGGAAATCCCAGAGACTCCGGGGATGCGTCTGCGGAGCCGGTTCCTTCACGCCCAGCTCGTACCCCTTGCGATACCACTTGTCGGCAGCCGCAAGATCACCCGCGTCGATGCATATACGCGCAGCCTCGTTGGCCATCTCTCCCTCCTGATAGAACGCGTTCTGCGGCTCCTCGGCCTCGCGAGTCGCCCAGTACGCGATCACCATTTCCTCGTACTTGATCGTATTCGCGCAGTCACCATCGAACGCGTAGGACATCGCCATCGCACGCTGAGCAGCCGCCTTGGACGCTGGCGTCGCCGCAGTATCGATCATCTTCTGGAAGATGACCCGCGCTTTCGCGGTCTCGCCGTTCATATCCAGCTGCGACGCCTCACGCATCGCCGAAGACGGGCCGGAGCGACCAGCGCCCTGAGCGGACGCTACGCCTGAGATTACAGGTAACACGGCGCACAGCAGTGTCGCCGACATGATTCCACGAACACGGGACGGTGTGGTCAAGGTCTTCCTCCTGATCCGGGTGGGGGGCGCGATTTACCTGCCAACCGCACAACGCTTCTCATGCTACTCCTCTGCCACCCGTATGTTCGCCTCCGGACGGACTAGGGACGGAGTAGGGACGGACTCCGGGTGGTCGGGCCCTCCGCGCGCAAACGGCTCGAACCGCCGAGCAAGGTTGCTGCAAGAACGAAAAAAGGACGGGGCGAGGATCTGCCTGCATCCTCGCCCCGCCTCGCTTGATCAGTTATGACCGTCGCTGACTCCCTACTTGCCCTTCGGTTTCTTCACAACAGTGATCGTCAAGGACGAAGGATATTGCCTGGAGTGATGAACGCTGTTGTGCGCTATCAAGCTCTCCGTCTCGTCGTAATTATTGCCGCCAGTGTTGAGGTTGCGGTCGAAGCGCGGGAAGTTGCTGCTCGAAACTTCGATCCGAATCCTGTGGCCAGCCTCGAAATAATTGCTGGTCGTCATCGGCTGCAATGCAACCTTGTACACCTTGCCGGGCTGCATCAATTCAATCGGCTTGTCATATCCATCGCGATAACGCAAACGTTGAATGGTCTCGTCAAGATTGTATGCGGTACCGTCCGGATACACATCTATCAGCTTCACCGTGATGTCGGTGTCCTTCCGGTCAGATGATACGTAGGTCGTGAACTGGATGGGCCCGCTCACTTCCATCCCAGCCTTCAACGGCTCCGTGCTGTACACCAGAATGCCGTCGTTCTCTTCGGCCTTGCGTTGATCCAGTGCACCACCAGTCAGCGCATTCGCCTGGCAGCAAACATTGCCGCCGTTCGACATCACAGGATGCATCGGATCATACGTGAAGTTGTCAGGAGCATCCTTGGCCGGGGCCGAAGTCGTGAGCAGTCCGTCGCCGTTCAGCGTGTTCGCCTTGCCCTGGCTCGACAGATAGAACGTCATCGGTTCTGCACCCTTTGGTGGCCACGTGTCGGATGTCTGCCACTTGTTGATTCCCATCGTATAGTAGCGAACCTTGGGCAGCGTATCGAGCAGGCTCGTGTGTTCACCCTTGAGGAACGTGTCAAACCATCCGTACGTCAGCGCGTTGTAATCCAGGCGTGCATCGCCCATGCTCCGCTCGCCAACAATCGTGTTCTCTGTCGCACGCGTGTATGAGCAGTGCAGCGTTGGCGCAATGACTGCGTACTGCTGATTCGCGATTGCAGGATCAGCAGTTCTGCGCACGTAATTGTACGTAGCAAGGTTCGGCCCAATCGATACGTCATACCACGACATGAACCACAGTCCTGGAACGTTGATCTTCATGTCGTCATGGAACAAGCCGCCACGATACCATGCTGGATCGTTGGGCGTACGCTTGATCATGGCGCCACCAGTTGCGATACCGGGCATCGAGTCTGCAAAGATCCCGTGCGGGCCATCGTGTGCCTCGATCATGTCCTGCACCGGGAGATGCCAGAATGCTGCCTTCCAATCCACTGGTGGCAACTGCTGCGCAAGGTCGAACTCCCGCGCCGCGCGAATCAGGTCAGCCTGCGAGGTGTTCGACGGGAACATTGGCCGCACCTGATTCTGCTCTCCTTCGAGCCAGTCGACGAACAGAAGTTGCACCGCGCCACCGCGATACCAGTTGCCCTGCTCGTAATACGGCTTCACGCGCCCTATGCCAGCGCCAAATCCCTGCGGATTGATCGCTGCAAGTCCCTTGGGTGCCTGAGCTGCCACGCCCATCTGCCATTCGGCGGTGGACGAGCATCCCACCAGGCCGACCTTTCCGTTCGACCACGGTTGCGATGAGATCCACTGAATTTCATCGACACCATCCGTGAGCGGTGGTCCCAGAATGTCGTAGTTCCCCTGGGAGAAGAAGTGTCCGCGCTCGTTCGCAACGACGTATGCGTAACCCCGCTTCACTGCGGTGAGTGCAGCGGTCATATCTGCCGGAGCACCCAGCTTCACATCCCAGTAGTTCATGTTGTACGGGGTGCGGCTGAATATCGCGGGCGCCTTGGCCACATCCTTCGGCCTGTACACATCAAACTGCATCTTCATCCCGTCGCGCATCGGGATCATCAATTTGCGGTCGATAACTGCGACCGCCTCGAGCGCTTTCTCCAGCGAATCGCGATGTGCCACCAGCACCGTGTCGCGAGGCGTTCCACGTTGCGCTGACAATGTCGGAACAATGGCGAGAAACGTCGCCGCTCCGAGAAGGAAATACTGCTTGATCCTGATCATGACGTACTCCCAGGCTGTAGCTGCCGTACGCACGTGAGACGGCCGTCTCAGGCGCCCTTAAAATACCATGGATATATCACGTACATAATCCTCGGTGCGACAACGCACCGCAGGAACTATTACTCCGCGCCAGCCACGTCGAAGAACTCGACAACACCAGTCTCCAGCGAGTACACCGCCCCCACGACGGCCAACCCATGCTTCTCGATGATCGTCTCCAGAAGCGCCGATCCATGCCTGAGATGGTTGACCGAAGCGCTCACATTCGCGTGAACGGCCGCTCGCACGAGAGCTTCCTTGTCATTGCGGAGATCTGTCTTCAACAGCGCTTCCACAGATGGCCGCACGCGATCGACAATCGAACGCAGGTTCGGCGACTGATTCTCGGTCGGCCGTTGAAGCTCTTCCAGCGTCGCAAGGATGGCACCGCAATGCGTGTGCCCCATCACGACTACGAGCCGAGCATTGAACAGTGCCGCTGCGTACTCGACGCTGCCTACCTGCGACGGTGCAACGATGTTACCTGCCACTCTGATCACAAACAGGTCACCGAGCCCCTGGTTGAAGACGATTTCCGCTGGGGCCCGTGCGTCCGAGCAACTCAGGATGATTGCGAATGGATCCTGAATCTGAGGTAACTCCTTCTCTTGTTTCTGGCTGACGAATGAACCGCCGCCAGTCATCCGCGACGCAAATTCCTTGTTGCCCGCCTTGAGTCGTTCCAGTGCCTGCTTCGCTGATTCCATTTTTTGTCTTGCCCTGTTCAGTTGGTCGCAAATCGAAATCTGTGGCGCATCACATTCGCCACATTAGTACAATACATCGATTCGGTGGCCGCGTCACGTGCAAACCTCAGTCGTCTGCGAGCAGGTCGCAGAACATGAAGCGGTCGTCGCGTAGAACCAGCTCGCCGCACCGGACTGCAATTGGATTCGCAAACACCGGCGCGGACGACACGAAGGTGTGAAACTCGCCGCGCTCCCCGCACGGGTCAACACCTGCTGGCAGTGCGCCCAGGAACTTCGTATCGAAGGTTCTCCCAGCAAAATCCGCCGAGAGTTGAGTGGTGTCCACGCAAACGACGGTCGCGCTGAACCCCGCCGCGATGAATTCCTCGGCAAGTTGCCGTGTATCACGCCCCCACAGTGGAAACAACGCCCCGAAATCCGATGCACTGACCAATTTCTCGCGATACTCGCGAACATCGGCCAGGAAGAGATCGCCGAACGCGATCTTTCTCACCGACGGATAATCAGCCCGAATACGTGCAAGCGCATTTCTGAATGCAGCTTCGTACGCTTCGTTCGACGACTGCGGATCAAGCGCCACCTCGATCAGCGGTAAGCCGGCCGCAATCGCCTGCGCCTCGGCCAGTTCCCGTCGCACGCCATGAATGCTTACACGATCGTATCCACGTGTGATGCTGGTGAGAAGTGCAACGACCCGATACCGCGGATCGCCGCGCAGTTTGGCAAGCGCAAGGCTGCTGTCCTTTCCGCCGCTCCAACTCAGCACCACAGCCTCGCGGCGTTTCAGAACGTCCTGACACTCATCCGCAAGCACGCCATGCGTGATTTCCGGAATGGGTGGCCACCCATCAAGGTTCGAATCCGAAAGGATCGCGTACTGCGATGTCACAGCACCCGCCTGACCCGCAGCTACTCCGTACACTACGCGTGCTATACCTGTGCGTCGAATGACGTATCCGCACAGCACACAGGGCTCTACCGTAGTATAGAGCGTGCAGCCAGATAGATCGGTTGATTGCTCCTGCCTGCACGCAATACGGATCGCCTGAACTTCCGCGTGCGCGCTGGGATCAATCTGTCCGCGTGTGGCCTCGCCTGCCTCGGCGATAACGCTACTGTCACGTACAAGCAGTGCGCCCACGCCAGTCTCACCCCGCGCAGAGGCTTCTCTCGCCAAGTCGAGACAACGCCGCATGAACGTCTCGTCTCCACGCGATCGAGTCTCCAGAACTTCATCAGACATCAGCGCGCCGTGGACTCATGCACCTGAATGATCCGCCACCCTTCGGGGCGCTTCTGCCACACCTGCGTGATTGCGAAATTGCCACTGCTCACCTCGCCGCTCGGCAGCGTGCGTTGCGATTTCATCGCCTGTACAACGATTGCGATGTCGGGAGTCAGTGCCGTAATCTGCGCCTGGCCTCGCTCCGAGTAGACGACATCCGATTTGCCGTTGTTCCACCACTTCAACTGCAGAGTCCGCGCGCTGTCCAAACCTCTGATCACTTCGCCATTGAAGACGAATACAAGCTCGGGCTGGTGTAGATACGCAGCCAGAAAGCGATCCGTGTCGTGCGCATTCGCGGCCACCGTCATTTCATCCAGCAGCGGTCGAATTCCCTGTTCGACGTGTTGCTGAACCGACGGTGAAACATGTGACGTACCAGTTTGTGCTCGCGCATTGATCGGCGAGAACGCCCCGGTAAGTACGAGCGCGCAGAGCATCAGCCAACCGCAGAGTCGTTTCATGTGATCACCAGTTGAAGTTTTCAGTAATGCTGCAACCCGCGCCTGAACTGCTAGGGCCAGATGAGGGGCATGGGAGGACTACGGACGGCAAGTATTATCGCCGTACGTATTTTACGCACGAACTCTACCCTT
>Ga0207933_1001958_pt1 | contig 14166 bp, 11 predicted proteins | sample NGESurdeep092012_4_FD_184488 | JGI IMG/M metagenome (GOLD analysis project Ga0207933, IMG submission 184488) | Arctic peat soil microbial communities from Barrow, Alaska - NGEE Surface sample F53-3 deep-092012 (SPAdes) | ecosystem: Environmental > Terrestrial > Soil > Wetlands > Peat ... | reverse complement strand
AAGTCTTCGTCTCGCGTATAACATTTTGCAGGCCGCCGGTTGCCGCAGCTTCAAGACAGATTATGTCGCGTGCCCGAGTTGCGGGCGCACTTTATTTAATTTGCAAACGGTGACCGCGCGAATCAAGGCGCGCACGGAGCATTTGAAAGGCGTGAAAATTGCCATCATGGGCTGCATCGTGAACGGGCCGGGCGAAATGGCGGACGCGGATTTCGGCTATGTGGGCGGCGCGCCGAACAAGATCAATCTTTACGTCGGCAAGACGCCGATCAAGTTCAACATTCCCGAAGCCGAGGCCGTGGAACGGCTCGTTGACCTCATCAAGGAACACAACAAGTGGGTCGAGCCGGAAGCGGTCAATGCCTGACGAATTAATTCAAGGAATGGTTTTGACTCCAGAGTGTGTTAGGTCTTTTCATCTTTCGAATGTGGAAGAAGACATTTTTCCCAGAGTGCGATAACTACATTCATCTGTTGATTGGGCGTCTTCAAACCGGGGGTGACGCGCCGCCAAAGTTTCAGAGCATCATTTGCGAGGGACGGCTCCTTCCAGAGTTGCGTGACTGCGGCGATGGCATATTGCGCGTTCAACGTGGGACCAATGTAGTCCCCGCGCGGAACACCTCGGACAAGACCCGCTTCACAAAGTCCAAGAAATGCGCCGCGCGGACAGCACTTCTCTTGAGATCGCTTGCTCTTGGGAAACTCCTTCTTCACGGCATCCGACCACGCCACTGTCGGACTGCGATGATTCCGTTCGCAATCCTGCGCGGCAGCAAGTGCTGCTTTCCCATATGCGTTCATACGTGGTGCTTTTTGACCTTACAATCTAAAACTAATCCGCACCGACCAGCGGCAGGCTCACGAAACTCTAAAATCGGGGTGCCGTCCAACTGGAAAGTTTTCCGTTCTCGAAAGTAAGAAAAATAGCGCCAGCATATTCCCATACTTCTATAGTCGAAGAACCCGTTGAAGTGGAAGAACTATCTTCCGGCTCCATTCCGGTTGCGGCCAATACTTCCGATGTTGTCATTCCCACATGAAGGGCTGCATTCAAAATAGCGATCGGAGACATTTGATGGGTCGCAGGAGTTGTTGGCGGTGAAACGGCAATAGGGGTTGCTGGAGGAGCCGGGAGAGATAAAACAGACACAGGTGCTAATGGAACTGTCGGCTGTGGAACGGCGGCTTGTGGGGGCGTTTGTGTAACGCAGCCAGCAGCGAATGCCGCAAATGCAACGATGCAGATGATGTTCCTAATTGTTTTCATTGCTTGATTTTTTGATGCGCGAACGCTCGTATCAATGATTCGGTCAAAGGCGCGTTTAGCCTGATTCAGTTTGCAGAGGGCAGGTTGCGCGGCGTTTTTAGTTCCGTCAAGAGAGGAATCCTTTTAGCCAGATGATTCCATTAAAATACCAAGCCATGAAAAAAGCGGCGCTCTTGCGAACGCCGCCGCGATTCTTCAATGGTTTTTACGCGGGCTTGGCCGTCTGCGTCTTTGGCTGGCGCTGCGGGGTGGCGGCGGAGCCCATCACGACTGAATAGCCGAATCCTTCCATTTGCTTTTCCTGTCCTTTGTATTCGGCGAGCAACACGTCGCGGACTTTTTCAGGGTCGGACTTCGATGCGGATTTTCGATTTGGCAAAATGGATTTTTTCAAAGTGCTTCCTGATGTGTTTCAAGGATTCGAGAGGCGAAAGAATAAATTGCCGGCAGGCGATGTGATGGTGCAATAGTTCGTGCCAAGACTGTTGGTGATGGCATAGTCGGCAGTCGTCCAATTGGTCGTGGTCAGGTCGCCGTTTTGCTGCAAGGTGTAGCTGCCGGTGTTCGGCCAGGAGACGATGACGCTGTTGTCCGATTGTGTGATGGTCAACATCGCCGCGCCGCCAACAAACCTGCTTGACGCATTTGTCGAGGTTGACTCGATGCTAAACACGGGAGGATCCGTGCTGGGATAGAAACCGCTGACGATAAACGCCACAGAACCGTCGTAAGCAGCACTGCCCGTTGGATCGCCACCACCGACCCAGGTAAAACCATTCACACCCTGCCAGCCATTGGGTGAAGCGTCCTGGACAAACAACCAGTAAGTATTGTTGGCCAGCAAGTTCAATCCGCCGGAAAAATCCACCGCAAAAATGGCGTCGGATCCGTCATTGGGCGCCACCGTGCCCGAATCGAGCTGCTCAAGCGGTTGGTGTGGCGTATCCGAATTATAAGGTTCCGAAAGATCCGAAAATATGCTTAAGCTGGCCAACTGGCCATAAGTGCCGTCGTAGCCGGACAACTCAACGGACGCATTGCCTAAAGTGCAATCCTCTGAAGGTGTAAATGCCACAGCGGCCCCCTCATAGTTGCCTGGGGCATCAGTGCCGATATACATTCCATCAATAGTGGGCGAATTGCTGATGATAACTGATGCTTTCGCGGCCAACCCGGAGGCCAGCATCACCAGCAGCGCAACACCGAACACGAATCCGGTTTTGCTGGTTTTGAAGAAACCTTCTTTGTTTTCCATAAATGAGAGTAATTCGGGAGACATGCCGGAGCTATAAGGTGTAACCCTGTGGGCAAATCGCCTGATGAACATCCCCTGCGCGACAACTGCGCCGCGCGGAATGACGCGCCCCCGCCAAAATGCACCAAAATCTCCGGCCAATTAAACTTGCCATTTGCCCGCGCTGAATTAAAGTGTGCGGCCACTTTTCAAATTATGCACTTGAACGAAATTATGGTTTTGGCGCAGGCCGCCGCTCCGGCAGCAGCCCCGGCGGGAACGCCGGCGGCGCAGCCGGGTTCGCCCTTGGGGATGGTGTTCCCGATGGTTTTGATTTTTGTCGTCATGTATTTCCTGCTGATCCGCCCGCAGAGCCAGCAGCGCAAGGCACAGGTGAAATTGATCGCGACGCTCAAGTCGGGCGACAAGGTCATCACCTCCAGCGGCATCATCGGCGTCGTCATCACGGTGAAGGACAACACGGTTTCGCTCCGTTCGGCGGACGCAAAAATGGAAGTCACAAAATCCTCGGTGACGCAAATCCTCGAAGGCAGCGCGGCAATTGAATCCTAACCGGCCATGAGAAAAACAGATCGCTGGAAATTCGTATTCGTCGTCCTCGTCGTCCTCTGGTCGCTTTTCCAGATTTATCCGCCGAAGTCGCGGGACTTGATCCGGCAGTTCGAGTCGCAGGCGCAGAATCAGGACACGAACTTCACCGTCATTTTGAAGCGGCTCGCGCCGCTGGAGGCGGCGAACACAAACCGTGAGTTCGCCAACCTGGAGACGGCCATCGGCACGAACGACATCCAGAATTATTTTCCGAACATTCTGGCGAATGACCAGCTTCACCCGACGACTTACATTCTGAACCAGATCCAGCGCAACGCAGCGGGCAAAATCAAGCTCGGCCTCGATTTGCAGGGCGGCACGGAGTTCCTCGTCGAGATGGACACGAACAAGCTTGTGTCCGAGTCGGGCGACACGAACCAGGCCGTCAGCGAGGAGGACATCAGCGGCGCGCTGTCGCAGGCGGTCGAGGTCTTGCGCAAACGCGTGGATGCCTTCGGCGTGGCCGAGCCGGTCATCCAGCCGGCGGGCGGCAACCGCATTTTGATCCAGTTGCCGGGGCTTTCGGAGGCGGACAAGGACGACGCGGAGACGAACATTTCCAGGGCCGCCTTTCTGGAATTCCGCATGGTCAAGGATGACAGTGATGAGATAATCAAGAATGGCGAGCCAATTCCGCCCGGCTACGAAGTGCTCAAGCACATTTTGCCGCCGGAAGACGGCAAACAGCAGCCGCCGGAAGTTGTCGTCGTGAAGAAAAAAGCCGAAAACGGTCTGGAAGGCGACATCGTGAAAAGCGCGCACATGGGGCGCGATCAAACGGGCGAACCGGAGATTGATTTCACGCTCACGGACGAAGGGTCGGCAAAATTTGCCAAGACCACGCGCGAATACGCGCCCGACCCGCAAACAGGTTTCAAGCACCGTATGGCGATTGTTTTGGACGGCGAACTTTATTCCGCGCCGTCGATTGACGGCGAAATTGACACGCCCACGGCCAGCATCACCGGCAAATTCTCGGACAAGGAGGCGCAGGATCTGGCGAGCGTCCTGCAAAATCCGCTGCGCGGGAAGTTGAGCATCATTTATACCAAGGACGTTTCCGCGACGCTCGGCATTGACACCATTCATCACGGCATTTATGCGTCCATCGCCGCCGTCGTTTTTGTTTCGCTGTTCATGCTGGCGTATTATTGGATCGCCGGGCTCACCGCGAACGTCGCGCTCGTCACGAACATCATCATTTTGCTCGGCGTCATGTGCAGCATCGGCACGACGCTCACGCTGCCGGGAATCGCGGGCGTGGTTCTGACCATCGGCATGGCCGTGGACGCGAACGTGCTGATTTACGAACGTCTCCGCGAGGAAATCGCCAAGGGAAAATCCCTGCGCGGCGCGATTGACGCCGGTTACGCACGGGCATTCGGGACGATTTTCGATTCGCACGTCACGACGCTCATTTCGTCCATCATCTTGATTTTCCTGGGCACGGGCGAAATCAAGGGCTTCGGCGTCACGCTGACCATCGGCGTCGCCGCAAGCCTCTTCACCGCGCTTGTCGTGACGCGGCTGATTTTCAACTTCCTGCTCGACCGCAACATTTTGAAATCACTGCCGATGATGCACATCATCAAGAGCGCGAAGGTGAATTTCATGAAAATCGCGACACCGCTGTTCGTGATTTCGTGGCTGTTCATTTTCGCATCGCTCGGCTACGGAATTTTTGATCGCGGCTCGAAACTGTTCGGCGTGGATTTCCTCGGTGGCGACAGCACGACATTCAGCTTCGCGCAAAAAATTGACCAGGGAAGCATCAGTTCCGCGCTGGAGGCCATCGGCGAAAAAGATCCTCAAGTCCAATATCAAAAAGACGTGACCACCGGCGCGGAAACCTTGAACGTGACGACCTCCAGCGGCTCGGCGGGAAAAGTGGACGACACGCTCGACAAAAAATTTCCGCTGGCGCATTTCAAAGTTGCCGGCCAGCAGCAAGTCGGTCCGACCGTCGGCAAGCAAATCCGGAATTCGGCGATTCTCGCCTCGTTGATGGCGCTCTTCGGCATTCTGGTTTATGTCGCGTTCCGTTATGAATTTTCCTTCGCCGTCGCCGCCGTCGTCGCCGTCATTCACGACGTGCTTCTGACGATTGGCTGCTATTGCATCGCCAACGGAATTTCCGGGCGCGAGTTCAACGCCACCGTCGTCGCGGCGGTGCTGACCATCATCGGCTTTTCCATCAACGACAAAATCGTCATCTTCGACCGCATCCGCGAGGACTTGAAGCTCGGCGTGCGCGGCTCGTTCAAGGATGTCATCAACCAGGCGCTCAACCAGACCTTGAGCCGCACGATCATCACCAGCGGCACGGTGCTGATCGCCACGGGCTGTCTTTACATTTTCGGCGGCGGCGTCATCAACGACTTCGCGTTCACGTTCCTCATCGGCATCGTCACCGGGACGTATTCCTCGATTTACGTCGCCAGCGCGCTCGTGCTGTGGTGGCACAAGGGCGAGCGCCCGAACATCGGCGCGTCGCAGGTGACGCTCCAAAATTCCGCGTCGGCGAAAGTCTGACGGTTTGACAATGCTTGGTTTCGCTGAAATCATGCCATGGCACTGGGCGGGATTTATTGTCTGCGTGTTGATTTTTCTCGCGCTCGACCTGGGCGTGTTCCATCGTGGTTCGCGCATCGTCAAATTCAAGGAAGCGCTCGCGTGGAGCGCGCTGTGGTTTACGCTCGCGATGATTTTCGCCGCTGCGATGTTTTATTGGCGTGGTCGCAAGGAATCGGTTCAATTCACCACCGGCTACCTCATTGAACTTTCCCTCTCGCTGGACAACATCCTCGTCATCGCGCTCATCTTCGCGTGGTTTCGCGTGCCAGCGGAATTGCAGCACCGCGTGCTTTTCTGGGGAATCCTCGGCGCGCTCGCGATGCGCGGCGCGATGATCGCCGCCGGCGCGGCGCTTATCAACCGCTTTGACGGGGTGCTTTACGTTTTCGGTGTGTTTCTTGTTTTCACCGGTGTCAAAATGATTTTTTCAAGGAACGAAGCCTTGCATCCTGAAAAAAACATTGCGCTGCACCTCGCAAAAAAACTGTTCCCCGTCGCGGACGGATTTGAAGGCGGGAAATTTTTTACGCGGCTCGACGGAAAATTCGCGCTCACGCCGCTCGCGCTCGTGCTGCTGCTCGTGGAGACGACCGACCTGGTTTTCGCGGTGAATTCTGTGCCCGCCGTGTTTTCCATCACGCGCAAAGCCTTCATCGTTTTCACCTCGAACGTCTTCGCCATTCTCGGCCTGCGCTCGATGTATTTCCTGCTCGCGGGCGCGATAGGATATTTCCGCTACCTGAAAATCGGACTGTCCGTCGTCCTCGTTTTCGTCGGGGCGAAAATGCTGCTCGACCCGCACGACAGGATGCCGCAATGGTTTCAAATTGAAATTTCCACCGCAATTTCGCTGCTCGTCGTCGCCGCGATTCTTGTAATTTCCATCGCGCTGTCCGTCGCCGTCGCGCGGCGCGAAAAGAAGATTGCGCCATGAAATTCCGCTGGATGCCCGCGCCGCCGCAACCGCTCCTCGCCGGACAACTGGCGGCGCAACTGAAAATCTCCCCGTTGTTCGCGCAATGCCTCGTCAATCGCGGCTTCAGCGAAATTTCCGCGATTGAAAATTTTCTTTCGCCACGCCTCAAAAATCTCGCCGACCCGTTTCTGCTGCCGAACATGGACAAAGCCATTGAGCGCCTTTTGCGCGCGCGCGAACAAAATGAACCGCTCGTGATTTTCGGCGACTACGACGTGGACGGCGTGACTTCCACCGCATTGTTGACCGAAGTTTTGCGCGCGCTCGGCTGGCGCGTGGAATTTTATCTGCCGAACCGCATGGACGAAGGCTACGGCTTGAGCGCGGACGGAGTTGAGAATTGCCTTAAAAAATTTCCGGCTACGCTGCTGCTTGCCGTGGATTGTGGTTCGACTGCGGTTGAAACCATTGCGTCGCTAAAAGTTCGCGGCGTTGACGTGATTGTTTTGGATCACCATCAAGTCTCAAATCCCGCGCCAGAGGCAGTCGCGCTTGTAAATCCGCAACTCCGTAGGACAGGCGTCGCGCCTGTCTCAAATTCATTTCCCGCTCAAGCGGAACAAGAAATTGGAGACAGGCGAGACGCCTGTCCTGCTTTCACCGAACTTTGTTCAGTGGGTCTGGCTTTCAAACTTGCCCACGCAATCCTGAAACGCGGACGCGAGAATAATTTGCCCGGCGCTGCGGAATTTGATTTGAAGCCGCTGCTCGATTTGGTCGCGCTCGGCACGATTGCGGACATTGTGCCGTTGATTGGAGAAAACCGGATTTTGGTTTCCGCCGGATTAAGGCAATTGAACGAGACCAAACGCGCCGGAATTCTCGCGCTGAAAAAGGTCGCGCAGACGCCGGAAAAAATCGGCGCCTACGAAGTCGGCTTTCAACTCGCGCCGCGATTGAACGCCGCCGGTCGTCTGGAAACCGCCGAAGAATCCCTGCATTTGCTGCTCGCCGAAAATTTAGAAGAAGCGATGCCCATCGCGCAAAACCTGGATTTGCGGAACCGCGAGCGGCAGAAAATCGAAAAGACAATTGTCGAGGAGGTCATCGGCGTGGTGCGCTCAAAGTTCGACGCACAAAAAGATTTTGTCATCGTCGAGGGTCAACTGCTCTGGCACATCGGCGTCGTTGGAATTGTCGCGTCACGCGTATTGCAGGAATTTTATCGCCCGACAATCATCATCGGCGGCGAGAACGGCGAGATGCGCGGTTCGGGCCGGAGCATTGCGGGATTTGACCTGGCCGCCGCGTTGCGCGGATGCGACGATTTGCTCCTGCGCCACGGCGGTCACGCTATGGCTGCGGGCTTGAGCATTTTGCCGGAAAAAATTGACCTGCTCCGGCAGCATTTGAACGGATTGGCGCGGCTTAAATTGAAAACGGAGGATTTGCAGCCGCCGTTGCGCCTGGACGCGGAAGTCGGCCTGGACGAAATCAATTTTGAATCGCTCGCCGAACTGGAAAAATTAAAACCGACCGGTCAGGGAAACCCCGCCGTGCAATTTTGCACCCGCGATTTGTCGCACGCCAGGCCGTTGCAGCGCATGGGCGCGCAAAAGCAGCACGTCAAACTTTGGGCCAGCAACGGCGCGACGACGCACGAAGCCGTCTGGTGGAACGGCGGCGACAAATCATTGCCGGTAGGAAAATTCGATCTCGCGTTTGTGCCGCAAGTGAATGAATTCAACGGCCGGCGCACGGTTCAATTGAAAGTGCTGGACTGGCGACCGGCGCAGGAGCATTGATGCCGCGCGGTTTTTTACGGCAATTTATGTCCGGGGACGCTGCAAATGGGCGGCTCGCCAACGGCATTGAGAGTGTAAGTGCCGCCTTGCGGACATTTCGGCAGTTGGCCGTTGACGAGCCGGATATAAGGTTTGAGGTCGTCTTCTGTGACAGCGTCTCCACTTTTTTTGTCTTTTTCCAAAGCCCACTCGTTTTTCGCCGCGCCAAGCTGGCGAAGATTATTGATGCAGGCGTTTTGCTGCGAGGTTGTCCGGGCTTTCACAAAATTCGGGATGGCGATTGCGGCCAGCATTCCCGGCACGGCGACGGCGGGCAGCAGGGCGGCGGCGGCATAACTCTGGCTGCTGTTGCCGACGGCCATGCAGCCGTCCGGCGTGTTGACGCCGACGGAATAGGCGAACGCCACGCGGTTGTATTGAAAGAGCGATTGCATCCATTGTGACTGTGCCGGCGATGCGCCGGAAGCGGCGGACGTTTTCATGGCCTGTGATTGAATCTGGAGCATGGTCTTGCCGAAGCGTTCGCTCATGTAGGCGAACTGGTTTCCATTGTCGGGAATATTTTGCGAAAGCCGCTTGAATTCGTCCGTTGATTTCAAGCCGGGTTTTTGTCCGCTCTTCACGGCCAGCGCTTCTTCAACCAGCGCGTCGGACGAGGCGATGAGCAGATAGCCGCCGCTGCTGGCTTCAGTCGGGCGAAGATTGATCGAGAGCGGGAGCGGCACGGGCATCGTCCGCATTTTGAGTCCGGTCTTGTCAACGCTGATGACCTGCGGATTTTTTTTCAACTGCCGGTCAATGCTGTCGAAAATCGTGTCGTCGTTGATTCTAAGGACGATGAGCAGACCCGGTTCGGGGATTTGAGCCAGTCCGGACGCCAGCGGAATCGAAATGTTTTTTGATTCATTCAGCGTCAGCACAAAACCGAATTCACCGCCGAGCGAATTCAGGAATTGATCCCATTTGACCTGTGTGCTTTTTTCAAACTGCTCCGGCAATTGTTTCAACATTTTCTCCGCCTGCGGAAAACCGGACTTGGCGGCCTCATCTTTTACAACCGACCACATCAGCGGCACGTCCGCGTCCGAAAAGAAAGCCAGCGCCGTGTCCGACGGCAGAAGATCAAGTCCCGTGAGCGGGTGCGGTTCACCGCCCAACAATTTCCACAGGAAGCCGTCGCCTTTGCCCGGATAATGATGCAGCAGCGCCTTGTTGCGATACAATCCCTTCTCGATCTGAATCGAACTTACGCCCAAACCGCTGACGTCCTCGACGCCGCTGTCCTTGATCAAACGGGTGATGACGCCAAAAGCCTTGTCAACATTGGCGCGGTCTTCGTCCTTGATGTTCGGGATGGACTCGAAAACCTGCCGGAAGCCCGCAACTTTTGTTGAAAGGCCGTCGAGCCATTGCGCGGTGCCGAGATACAAGTAAAAATCGCCGCCCGCGTCGAGCTGCGACGTGACTTCGTTGAAACTGGTCTTTTCCGCCGGGACGATCGCAGAAACGGTTTGCTGGCCGGGATTGCGTCCGGCGGACGGCGGCTCCTGTTTTTTGCAGCCGAAATTCAGGGTGGCAATCAGGCCGGTTAAAATCAGAGCCGAAGCAAGTCGTTTTATTTTCATGTTGTTATTGGTTTGTTGGCACAACTGGATGGACAGAGCCAAACAGCTTTCAAAAAAAGGTAAAGAACAAATGCAATGCGATACGGAAACTTGATTGTCACGGACAGGACAAAATATGGTTGCCGCGCTGCAAAATTCCGGCGACTTGGCGCATTCCTGGAGAATCGCCTCGCCGGAACAATTTTGGATTGGGCAACGGTTCACTTTTGCTTTGAAATTAATCGGATTTCGCTACAAGCTTCATGTTCACTTTGGACTCTGGATTCCTCCGGCGCGGCGCAGCGCAGCGAAGATGGTTGAATTCTGACTCCTGAATTCTTTTTACATGAAACGCACGCATCATTGCAATGAACTGCGCCCGGCGCACATCGGCCAGACCGTCACGCTGTCCGGCTGGGTCCATTCCCGCCGCGACCTCGGCGGCCTCATCTTCATTGACATCCGCGACCGCGAAGGCCGCACGCAAACAGTTTTTGATCCGTCCGACTTGACGAAGGAACTTTTTGAACAAGCCGCCAGCTTGCGCAGCGAATGTGTCGTGAGCATCACCGGCAAAGTCCGTCAACGCCCCGCCGGAACGAACAATTCCAAAATTCCCACGGGCGAAGTTGAAGTCGGCGTCACCGCGCTCGAAGTCTTGAACATGGCGGAAGTGCTGCCGTTTCCGGTGGACGATCCCGAAATCGCCAACAAGGTGAATGAGGAATTGCGTTTGAAATATCGCTACCTCGATCTGCGCCGTCCCGAAATGGCGCGCAACCTGAAAGTGCGCAGCAAAGTCGCTATCGCCACGCGCAGCTATATGGACGAGCAGGGTTTCCTCGAAGTCGAGACGCCGACGCTGTTCAAATCCACGCCCGAAGGCGCGCGGGAATTCCTCGTGCCGAACCGCCGTGAGCCGGGCACATTTTACGCGCTGCCGCAATCGCCGCAGCAGTTCAAACAGATTCTCATGGTCGCCGGCGTGGAAAAATATTTCCAGCTCGCCCGCTGCTATCGCGACGAGGATTTGCGCGCCGACCGCCAGCCGGAGTTCACGCAGATTGACCTCGAAATGTCCTTCATTGACCGCGAGGACATTTACACGCTGATCGAAGGTTTGCTGAAACGCGTCTGGAAAATCGCGTTGAACATTGACGTGCCCACGCCGTTCAAGCGCATCACGTTCGAGGAGGCGCTGAACCGCTGGGGCATTGACAAGCCTGACACGCGCTTCGGCATGGAACTTGTGGACTTCACGGAAGAATTCAAGGCGAGCACGTTCAAAGTTTTTTCCGGCGCGATTGCGAACGGTGGAGTTGTAAAGGCTCTAAACGCCAAAGGAATGGCTGGCGCGACGCAAGGCCAGATCGAAACGATGACTGACTACGCCAAGAGCTTCGGCGCGAAGGGTCTCGCATTCATCAAAGTCGAATCGGGGAGCGCGACCGTCTCGGTCGCTTCGGGCGGCGTCTCGCCGTCCGGTTCTTCTCCTGCGCCCGCTGCCGCGCGAGACGCGCAGCAGAGCGACCGGGACGGTCGAGCTCCTGAATGGAAATCGCCCATCGTGAAATTTTTCAGCGACGCCGAGAAGGCCGCGCTCACGACGAAATTGAAAATCGAGGAAGGCGATTTAATTTTGTTCGCCGCCGATCAATGGCTCAACGCCTGCGAAATCCTCGGCAAGATCCGTTTGTATTGCGCCGATGTGTTGAAGGCACAGGGCAAGCTGACGATTCCCGCCGACCAGTTCAATTTCCTGTGGGTCATTGAATTTCCGCTGCTCGGCTTTGATCGCGAGCAGAACCGCTGGTATTCCAGCCATCATCCATTCACCGCGCCGGTCACGGAAGACATTCCATTGCTCAAGACCGATCCGAAAAAAGTCCGCGGCCAGCATTATGACGTCGTCGTCAACGGTGTCGAACTCGGCGGCGGCTCGATTCGTATTCATCAGCCTGACGTGCAGAAAACGATTTTTGAGGAACTGCTCCAGATTCCGCCGGAAGAAACGAAACTGCGTTTCGGCTATATGCTCGACGCGTTCAAGTATGGCGCGCCTCCGCACGGCGGCATCGCGCTCGGCTTCGACCGGCTCATCGCGATTCTCTGCGGCACGGCGAGCATCCGCGACGTGATCGCGTTTCCGAAAACCGCGAAGGCCACCTGCCTTATGACCGACTCGCCGAGCCAGGTTGCGCCGAAACAGTTGCGCGAGCTTTACCTCGAAGTGAAGGTGAAACCGCCCACGACCACTCCCGCCAAACCGTGAGATGCCCGCCATGTCCGACAGGAAAAAATCAAGCCGACGCATATTGATCACTGCGGCCATCGCTTACATTTTTTTCTGCGCCTGCGTCTGTGCGTTGCAGCGGAAGCTGCTTTATTTCCCGACCAAAATCCCGGCAGCGGCCGTGGTTCAAGCGGGGGCGGAACATGGTTTTGTTCCGTGGAAAAATTCCGCCGGCCAGATCATCGGCTGGAAAATTCCCGCAAGCAGCGCGACGATGGGCAGCGTGCTGATTGTCCACGGCAACGCCGGCTGCGCCATCGGACGCGGTTATCTCGCACAGCCAATCCACGACGCGGAATCTGTGGACGTTTTTGTTTTGGAATATCCCGGCTACGGCGCGCGAACTGGTTCACCGAGCAAGGCAAGCTTTGATGCCGCTGCGGAAGAGGCGTTTCAATTGTTGCCGGACAACTTGCCGAAATATGTCGTCAGCGAATCCATCGGCACAGGCGTGGCGTGCGAACTGGCGAAAGACCATCCGCGCGAAGTCGCGGGCATGGCGTTGTTCGTGCCTTACAATAATCTCGCGGCGGTCGCGCAGCGGAAGATGTGGTTTCTGCCGGGTTATTTTTTGCTGCTCGACCGTTTTGATCCGGAGAAATGTTTGAAGAGCTACCACGGGCCGGTGAAATTTGTCGTGGCAGGTTCGGATGAAGTTGTCGGGACGGCTTCCGGCCTCCGGCTGGCGAACAGCTATGACGGACCAAAGGAATTGCAGATTGTCGCCGGGGCGCACCACAACGACGTGTCCGGGCAACCGCGTGGCTGGTGGCAGGAAGTCTTTTCGTTCTGGCGGCAAAATGAAATGCCGACAAAATGATTTCTATTCCTGCGTGAAGTAGCTCAAGTTTTCCAGTTCGATGGCGAGGTTCACGTTGTTGACCATGACTTCCTCCGGCACGGACAGCACGATGGGCGAAAAATTCAATATGCCCGTGATGCCCGCCCCGATCAGGCGGTTCGCGACTTCCTGCGCGGCAATCGCCGGCACGGTGAGGATCGCCATTTTGACGTTCTGCCTTTGGACAAACTCGGCCAGTTCGTCCATGCCGTAAATCGGCTGCTTGATTTCCTTGTCGCGTTTGCGGCTCGGCTCGGCGTCGAACGCGGCGACAATCTCGAATCCCTCCTTTTCAAACCCGCGATACGAAACCAGCGCAAGACCGAGATGCCCGACGCCGACGAGGATGACCGGCTGCAGCCGCGACGTGCCGAGCTCCTCGGAAATTTTTCTGAAAAGATCGGCGACATCATAGCCGAGGCCGCGCGTGCCGAACGTGCCGAAATATGCGAGGTCTTTGCGAAGCTGCGTGGGCTTGACGCCGGCGGCCTTCGCGAGCGCCTCGCTGGAAACCGTGCCGATGCCGTTCTCGCGCAGCCGCGCGAGGCAGCGCAGATAAATCGAAAGACGGTAAATCGTCTTGCGCGGGATTTCAGGGCGGCCGTTTTTTTTCAAGCGCTCAAAAATTAAGCGAGCCGCCGCCGCGTGGCAAGAGGCAAGCAATTTCCTTCTCGCCAAAACGCGCAAAGTTTCTGATTCTATGCCGATATGTTCACTGGAACTTACACCGCGATTGTCACGCCGTTCAGAAGCGGCGCGATTGACGGCGGGGCTTTTGAAAATCTGATCAAATTCCAGGTCAAAGGCGGCGTGGACGGCATCGTGCCCGTCGGCACCACCGGCGAATCGCCCACGCTGGATTGCGCGGAGCACATCCGCGTCATCGAACTGGCCGTGAAATTTGCCGCCGGCAAAATCAAAGTGCTCGCCGGCACGGGCGCAAACGCGACGAGCGAGGCGATTTCCCTGACGCAGGAAGCCGAGAAAGCCGGCGCGGACGGCTCGCTGCAAGTCGCG
>Ga0207933_1001957_pt1 | contig 14177 bp, 13 predicted proteins | sample NGESurdeep092012_4_FD_184488 | JGI IMG/M metagenome (GOLD analysis project Ga0207933, IMG submission 184488) | Arctic peat soil microbial communities from Barrow, Alaska - NGEE Surface sample F53-3 deep-092012 (SPAdes) | ecosystem: Environmental > Terrestrial > Soil > Wetlands > Peat ... | reverse complement strand
ATCTCTTCCGTCGTCACCGTCTCCGGAGGAGTGATGAGCTCGCTATAGAGGCCGAGCGCCTCGCAGGTCTTCACCTTGCTGCGCACATAGATTTCCGAGGCCGGCACGTGGCCCACCAGCACCGCCGCCAGTCCCGGCCGTATCCCCCGCGCCCGCAGGCTTTCGACTTCCAACTGGACCTCGGCCTTGATCTTGGCCGCGATCTCATTGCCATTTAGAATCCTGCCCCGCACGCCTTCCGGCGTTGACTCCGTTCTCAATTCCATCCTGGTCGGCTTCCCTCCATCTGCGCCCATGGTAAATGGCGGCGCGACGCTCGCTGCGCAATCGAAGCGCGGAAAATGCTCTAGACTGCCTTCATGCCCTCCCCTGCTCATCTCGCGGCGCTGATGAAGCTTCTCGAAATGGTAGCCTGTCCGGTCTGCTTCTCGAAGGTCGATCTCGACCAGGGTGGCGATGCGCTGCGCTGCCGCGGATGCGGGCGCGCCTACCCCATTGAGGACGGCATCCCCGTAATGATTGCGGAACGAGCCTCCGGCGGCCCCGCGGCCTAGGCGCACAAGCCTTGCCTTTGCTTTTGCTTTTCTTTCTGTCATTCCCGCGTTTTCTTTTATTCCCGCGGGGAATCTGTGGTTCTTTTTGCTTTTGCTTTCTTTCTGTCATTCCCGCGGGGAATCTGCTTTTGCTTTTCTTTCTGTCATTTCCCGCGAGGGAATCTGCTTTTACTTTTCTTTCTGTCATTCCCCCGGGGAATCTGCTTTTACTCGTATTTCAGCGATTCGACCGGATCCATTTGGGCTGCGCGGGTGGCCGGCAGCGTCCCGAAGATCACGCCCACGAGACTCGAAGAGAGCAAGGCGACAATGGCCGCCAGCCCCGAGATAGCGACGTGATAATCGGTGAAGAAGCGGATGGAGAGAGGAACCGCAAGGCCGAGCAGGGTGCCCACGATCCCCCCAGCCAGCGAGATGAAGACCGCCTCCAGCAGAAATTGCAGCTTGATCTCCCGGGCGGTTGCTCCCAGCGCCTTGCGGATGCCGATCTCCCGAATCCGCGATCGCACGCTGGCCAGCATGATGTTCATGATGCCCACGCCTCCGACTACCAGCGTCACGGCGGAAACCATCAGAAGGACAAGGGTGAGCGCGTTGGCGATCTGGCGCCCCATCTCCAGCACCGCCGTCAACGTCTGCCCTTTGTACACGGAGGTGGGCTGGTGCCGCTTCCGAATCACCGCCAGAATCTGCTCCTTCGCTGCCTCCACTTCCGCGGAGTTGCGAATGGAGAAATAGAGCTGCTTTACGTCGTTGGTGCCGGTAAAGTAGCGCGCCACGGAATAGGGAATCAGGATTGTCTGATCCGCGATCTCCGTCTGCCCAAAGGTGTCCACCCGCTCTTTGAAGGTGCCCACGATAGTGAAAGGGATTCCCTTGATCTCAAAGGACTGGTTCACTGCCGCATCGGCGCTGCCAAAACGCTCCTGAGCGAAAGGAATGGTGACCTCGGCGACGTGGGCATGGCTGGCGTCGTCTTCCTGGTCAAAAAAGCGCCCGCTCACGATTACCAGATTGCGGACATCCTTATACTGTGGCCCTACCCCAAGCACCAGGATGTCTTTCTGTACGCCGTTGCCCAGGCTGATGCGGTCGGGCATGTCCAGCACCGGTGAGGAGGCCATCACCGAAGGCACCTGCTCCAGCACGGCGGTCTCGTCTTCGCGGGTTAGAAAGTCGCTGCGGTAGTCCTGCATGCCCGGTGAGGAGGCTCCGCCGCCGGAGTACTCCACCTCCACCTCGTTGATTCCAATGCCTTGGATTTCGTCCAGAATGTACTGCTTGCCCGTCTTGCCGATGGTGACCACCATCACGACGGAGGCTGCACCGATCACCATTCCAAGTGCGGTCAGCATAAAACGCACTTTGTTTACCCGGAAGCTGTCGATCGCCAGCTTCACGATCTCGCTGAGCACCATGGTTCGCTTGGCGCTGGCAAGCGTGCGTTCGAAAGAGCGATGGCTGAGGCTGCGTATGGAGGTCATCTGGTATTCAACGATGCACGACAAGCGGTTTCCGCTTCTCAAAACGCGGCCAAATCGCCGCGCGGAACCCGTCTTCAATAGCACGACCGGCGGTTGGGCGGTTCCATGGGCGATGCCGGATCCGCGGCCCGAACGTCGTATCATAATCATACGGCTATCAGGAGAAGCAAATGGCGCAGTTGATGAGGACGTCGAACCCGGCGTTGAGTGAGAAAGCTTTTAGCGGCCAGCCGGCCGCCTTCGGCGATGCAATGACGCTGAATGGCACGGTAAATAAAACAGGCGTGCTTTTGCTGTGCGCAGTCGCCACGGCGGCTTGGACCTGGCATCTCTTTGAGCAGACGCACGCGGCGGCGAGCGTGACGCCCTGGATCATGATCGGAACCATCGGCGGCTTTATCCTCGCCATGGTCACGGTATTTAAAAAGGAGTGGGCGGCGGCGACAGCTCCCGCCTATGCGCTGCTGGAAGGCCTTGCGCTGGGCGGCATCTCCGCGGTGGTCGATCTGCGCTTTCCGGGAATTGCCATTCAGGCCGTTGGGCTTACCTTCCTAACCCTGTTCGTGCTGCTGCTGGCCTATCGCTCGGGCATGATCCGGGTAACCCAGCGCTTCCGGATGGGCGTAGTTGCGGCCACCGGCGCGATCATCCTGCTCTATGTGGCGGAGTTCGTGCTGGGCTTTTTCGGGGTGCACTTTGCCGCCATCAACGGCTCTGGGACCTTCGGCATCGTCGTCAGCCTGGTCATTGTGGCGGTTGCCGCGCTGAACCTGGTGCTCGACTTCGACTTCATCGAAAGCGGAGTGAAGGCGGGCGCGCCGAAGTATATGGAGTGGTACGGCGCCTTCGGGCTGATGATCACCCTGGTCTGGCTGTACCTGGAGATTCTGCGGCTGATGACGAAGCTGCGCGGCCGCGACTGAGCTTCAAGGCGAGATCAACGGCCCAGCGGCATCTCCCACGCCATTGGAGGTGGCCCGCTAGGCCGCGGCTTTGCTGCTCCTCCCTGCGGAGGGATGTGTGAGTGGTTGAAACAGGCGGTCTTGAAAACCGCTTTACCCGAAAGGGTAACGGGGGTTCGAATCCCTCTCCCTCCGCCAAGATTTAAGTTCCAACAAATCCGAAGACACCCAAGAGAAACAGAAATACCCCAGTAAATACTGGGGTATTTGTCTTTTTACGTCCAAACTGGTCCGAAGAAAGCCGCGCTTGCTCGGGTGTACTTTTGCGCCATAGGCCATAGAAGTCACAGCTTATTCTTCTGTATACGTATACCTTGGGCGCGCAAATCCTTCGCAGTTTTCAAGCGCTGGGGAAAGTCTTGAGGCAGCCCGGTCGACCAATCCAGCTTGAAACGCGACTTTCTACCTTGTTCGTCCTTTTCCTCATACAGCGTGCAAAGGAGTCCCTTCTCCTGCGAGCGAAGCGTGAGAAATACGCCGTCAGCCGACGCCTTACCACTTCATGTGGACCGAAGAGCGCGGCTCTTAGCTGGCCTTTTTCCGTCATGTTGACTTTATAAACGGTTCCAAGTCGGGGCTCCTCCTGCTCTACAAGCCGGATGATTTCCAGGACAAACTTTTCTTTCGCCTGCCTGCAGATGAAGCCGCGAATTGTGACTTGACGTTGGGCATGAAGCCAATTGAAGTCGTCCGGCTCGTTAGGATCGATCGTGATTTTCTTGGCAGCTTCATCAATCTGGATAATTGCACCATAGGATCGGTAAAGCTTAGCGCGCTGAACAAGAACATCCGCGTCTTCGGTCATTAGAGCGTTTTACTCGGAGTACGTTGAACGGTCAACTGGATTTCCTCCTTAACCCCGAGCAACCACACACTGTATGCCAACGGATTCCGGGGATCGGGAACCCCGCAACAGGCCGCGCAACCGGATGCCGGAAAAATCATGGATGCATTGTTCAAGACATGCCCCGGCCTTCCGTGCGATGGGAGTAATCACTGATGCCGCCTGCCAGCGCACGCCGTTGGCCCTCCATGGGCTGAAGCAGGCCGGTGCGGCAATCCCTTCCGCTTGCGCCAATAAGGGCAAGATGTCCGCGTGATAAAACATTGTCGCGCCCTGCCAGTATGCGGCGCAGTTCAGAAACGCACCATCGCGCGTTCGGAATGGCTGGCCATCGCGGACAACTTCTCCACAAACTCCGCGAACTGTTCCGGGGTATCCTGCAAGTGCCATGCCGCCTCATCCCGGATCGCGCACCAGCCCTTTTCGCGACTTAGTGCGTGAATCTCGCTGAAGTCCGCATCCACCGAGTTACGCTGGCCCTCCGGCAGTTCCCGCCACGCGGCAAACAAACTGATCTATCCGGGTTTCCTTCATGGCCGCAAAGTCCAGTCCCGCGAGCACGCCATGCGCCTCAAAGTACCGGACCAGCAGCGCATTCGGCATCTGCCGGAAAAAATCGCATGTGGAGTAGTGATGGCCCATATCCCCTCACCATCGAGCGCAAGCCCCTGGCGCTCTTGGACATAGTAGGATGTTGCTGTACTCAACCATACCGCTTATTCGCACCATTTGCGCAGCGTTCCGATAATGCCGGGGTCGGTCTCGCGCCGCCCAATTCGGTGATCGACCGCAACCCGCCCCAAAGGGATACCATGGCAAAGCTCCCAAAAGACGATCAAATGACGCATCAGCCAAGCCCTTCGACACCCATGTCTTCTGATCTCACTTTCTTAACAAATGAGGCTGGCAACACGCTCCAGGACCGCTTCACGGTCTTGCTGAAAAAAGATACTCGCTACTTTGACTGTCTAGTTGGCTACTTCTTCGTCAGCGGCTTCTACAAGCTCTATCCCGCACTTGAGACGGTAGAGAAGATTCGCATTCTCATTGGGCTTAATACTGACGAGGCAGCACACCAACTCATAGAGCAAGCCCAGGACCAAGGGGAACTCACTTTCGTTTCTCATGCCGTGGCAAAGGAACGTGTCGCCAGCGACGTTCTGAAAGAGCTTGAAGCATCCCCCGACGCCCAGGATGTTGAAACCGGCGTTCATAAGTTTGTGGAATGGATTCAGAGCGGAAAGCTCGAAATCAAAGCACACCCCACCAAAAACCTTCATGCGAAGGTCTACATCATGACCTTTGTTGAAGGTGACAGGGACAAAGGGCGTGTCATCACCGGATCGAGCAACCTCTCGCAGTCAGGACTCTCCGAAAACCTGGAGTTCAATGTCGAGCTGAAAACTCGCGCAGATTACGATTTCGCCATCGCGAAGTTCAATGAACTGTGGGCCGATGCTGTTGAGGTCACGAAGCCATACGAAGATACAATCGTCAATCGCTCTCCCTTTTCGGAGTTCACGCCGTATGAGCTTTACCTGAAGCTCCTGTATGAGTATTTTCGGAACGAGTTAAGCCGCACATCTGAGCTTGACGACATCTACGTCCCCATAGGCTTCAAGAAGCTCAAGTACCAGGAGGAAGCCGTCCTCAACGCCCAAAAAGTGCTTGAGGAATACGGCGGTGTCTTTCTCTCGGACGTGGTCGGCCTCGGCAAGACGTATATGTCTGCACTGCTGGCACAGCAGCTAGACGGACGCAATCTCGTGATCGCACCGCCGCAACTTCTGGATCGAGACAAGCGAGGCTCATGGCCGAATGTCTTCGGTGATTTTCAGGTAAGGCAAACGGAATTCGTATCCATCGGCAAAATCGACGACCTGCTTACGCGCGATTTGTCACGGTATACAAATGTCTTCATTGACGAGTCGCACAGATTCCGTACAGAGACGAGCACGACCTACGAGGCGCTGGCCCAAATCTGCCGTGGAAAACGAGTAATTCTGATTTCCGCCACGCCCCTGAATAATCGCCCCCGTGACATCCTCAGCCAGATCAAGCTCTTTCAAAACAGCAAGAACAGCACGATCCCGAATCTGCGAAATCTTGAGGTATTCTTTTCGGCTATGGAGAAGAAGCTCGAAGGGTTGGACCGGCAAAACGACAGGGAACGATACTTTCAGGTCGTGCAGGCCAACGCAAGGGCAACCCGCGAACGTGTACTGAAGTACCTGATGATTCGTCGAACCAGGACCGAGATACAGAAATATTACGGCGACGACATGCTCCAGCAGGGGCTTCACTTTCCCGCTGTTGAAGACCCGCAACCGCTGTTCTACAAATTCAATGCCGTTGAGAGCCAAGTGTTCGATGAGACCACCCGGCTCATCGCATCCGCCTTCAAATTCGCCCGCTATCGTCCGTTGACCTACTACGAGGGCGGGGATACGGGCGGCGAGATTCAAGGACAGCGCAACCTCGCCAAGTTCATGAAGATCCTAATGGTGAAGCGCCTCGAGAGCAGCTTTTATGCGTTTCGCTTGACGCTTGATCGGTTCATTCATTCCTACGAGCGCGTCATCAGCGAATACCACAAGGGGCACGTCTACATCAGCAAGAAGCACATCAACAAAATCTTTGAACTCTTGGACGAGGACTCCCAGGACGCCATTGAGACTCTGCTTGCAGAGGACAAGGCAGAGCGCCTTGATGCGAAGAACTTCTCGCCCGACTTCATCACAGACCTAGAAGCGGACTTCAAGACGCTCAAACACATCCAGACCATCTGGAAGGCAGTTCATCGCGATCCCAAGTGGGAATCGTTCTGTGACATTCTCACAGGTCAAGGGCTACTTAAAAAGAACAAGCTCATCATCTTTACGGAATCGCAGGAAACTGCTACCTATCTTACGGGCCAGATCGCCAAGCATGTTGATTCACATGTCCTCTGCTATTCAGGGCAGTCGGACGAAGCGGCGCACAAGGCTGTGATCGCCAACTTTGACGCCAACGCATTCCACCCGCGCGACGACTATCGGATTCTGGTTTGCACGGAAGTTCTCTCGGAAGGCGTGAACCTGCATCGCTCCAACGTCGTAATCAACTACGACATTCCGTGGAACCCGACCCGCTTGATTCAGCGTGTTGGCCGCGTCAATCGCGTGGACACCAAGTTCACCAGCATACACACCTACACCTTCTTCCCAACTGAAGAGGGCAACGACCTGATTAAGCTCCAAGAGGCGGCGGAGGCCAAGATTCATGGGTTCATTGAAATGCTTGGCGCGGATGGCCGCCTGCTGACCGAGGGCGAGGAGATCAAGTCGCATGACCTTTTCGCGCGATTGAACTCCAAGAAGATCATCACCGGCGAGGACGAGAACGAGGAAAGCGAACTCGAATACCTGGGCGAAATCCGCGAGGTGCGCGACAAGCAGCCGGACCTCTTCGCCCGGATCAAGCGTCTCCCCAAAAAGGCTCGCTCAACCCGGTTGCTTGCTCCCGGCACCGGCCTCGTGCAGGGCTTCCCGTCCTTGTTCACCTACTTCCGTCATGGGCGCCTCGACAAGTTCTACCTCACGACCAGCCCCACCGATCCGGTTGAACTGGACTTCTTGGCCGCCGTCAAGATCCTCAAGCCTGCCGACCAGGCCGAGAAGCGGCAGTCCATCGCCGCCGACTTCTACGACCTGCTGGCAAAGAACAATGCGGCTTTCACCGATGCCACCAGCGAAGAGCTGGATGAGGCTATCGCCAAGCACAAGGGCGGCGCGAACGACGCTTATATCCTGAAGAGGCTCAAGGCCAAAGAGACTCGCCGCTATCAGGGCTTCACCGAGGACGATGAGCAGTTCATCCAGCAGGTGATTCAACTCCTGACCGATGGCGCGCTGCCACGCCCGACGACAAAGAAGGTAGCCGAAGCCCTCAAAACCGAGATGGAGCCGCTCAAGGTGCTCGGCATTCTGCGGCGGGATATTTCGACCCTGTTCCTGCAGGCAACACGCGCGCAGCTTACGCATAACACACTCAGCCCGCGAGAGGTCATTCTCTCGTCCTACTTGCTGGAGGCTAAATGAACCGCTCCCAGGCCCGCGCCTTCGTCAGGGACACCTTTACGCACGGCTTCGATAAGGGCCGCTTCCGCACCTTCGTTCAGAACTTGCTCAACCACTTTGACGAGTCCAAGGCGGCACAGTGGAACCAGCAATACGTCAAGGACGCCTTCAAGGACCACGTGCAGAAGTTCGAGCGGCTCGGCACCTACACGTCCCCGAACCGCGAAACGCTGGACGTGCTCATTGTGCATCTGACCACGGATTCCAAGTTGGAGCGGGCGCGCACCTCGATCCGTAACTTCGTTGCCGATCACCTCAAGCAGCGGGATGAGAAGGATGCTGCCCTCGTTGCCTTCGTGTCACCCTCTGAAAGCAGTTGGCGCTTTTCGTACATCCGCATGGAGTACGCGACTGTCCAGACCGAAAGCGGCAAAGTCGGCGTAGAGGCACGTCTCACCCCGGCGCGGCGCTTCTCCTACATCGTCGGTGAGGGCGAAAGCTGCCACACCGCGCAATCGCGCTTCCTCAGTCTGCTTGCCAATGACAGCACAGACCCGACAATGGCGCAGATTGAAGAAGCCTTTAGCGTCGAGGCCGTCACCAGAGAGTTCTTTGAAAAGTACGCCGAACTCTTCGGCGACCTCCATGCGGCGCTGGAAAAGCTAGCCGAGAAGAACAAGGCCATCCGTGATGAGTTCGCCCGGAACGGTGTTCAGACCGTTGACTTCGCCAAGAAGCTCATGGGCCAGATTGTTTTCCTCTACTTCCTCCAGAAGAAGGGATGGCTCGGTGTCGAGCGCGGCAAAGCATGGGGCACCGGGCCGCACGATTTCCTCCGCCGGATGATAAGGGGGGAGTATGGCAAGTACGACAATTTCTTCAACGACATCTTGGAACCGCTGTTCTATGACACTTTAGCAACGGACCGGGGCCATGAAGCATGGTGCAGCCGGTTCAAGTGCCGCATCCCATTTCTCAACGGCGGTCTCTTTGAGCCGCTCGGCAATTACAGCTGGCGCAGCATCGACATTCCCCTGCCCAGTGAGCTTTTCACCAACAGCGAACACATCGAAGAGGGCGTTACCGGCAGTGGCGTTCTGGATGTCTTTGACCGCTACAACTTCACCGTCAACGAGGCCGAGCCGCTGGAGCAAGAGGTCGCCATTGACCCTGAAATGCTCGGCAAGGTCTTTGAAAACCTCATCGAAGAAAACAGGCGGAAGGGCTTAGGCGCTTATTACACGCCACGCGAGATTGTCCACTATATGTGCCAAGATAGCCTTGTCAACTACCTCGACACTGCGCTAAACAAAAGCGAGCTTTTGGTCAAGCGCGATGAGATCGAAACATTTATCCATTTAGGCGAGCAATACTCTCTTTACGAAGCGGCAAAGCAGGCTGGTACTGTAGGCAAAAGTTATCCATCGCCGCCTAAGAGCATCCAGCAATATGCGCGCCTTATTGACGAAAAGCTCAGTGAGATCACTATCTGTGACCCTGCCGTCGGCTCAGGTGCATTCCCAGTTGGAATGATGACCGAAGTTGTCCGGGCGCGCAGTGCGCTGACCCCGTACTTCAACGATGTCCATGAGCGCACCCCATATGAATTCAAGCGCCATGCGATTCAAAACTGCCTTTACGGCGTGGATATCGACGCTGGCGCCGTAGAAATCGCCAAGCTCCGTTTATGGCTTTCATTGGTGGTCGATGAGGAAGAGACAAAGCAGATTAAGCCTTTGCCAAATCTTGATTTTAAGATCTTAACGGGCAATTCCCTGACTGGCTTTCCATACCAAGGCAAGGGACTGCAAGAGGCCGAAATGCTGAAGGCGATGTTTTTCGATGAAAGCGACCATGCCAGAAAAGCTCAGCTTAAGCTGGAAATTGATCGCGAACTTGCTCAGTGCTTCGAGGCATCTGAGACGAGCTTCGGTTACAAAATAGACTTCGATTTCAATGTAATGTTCTCCGAGGTCTACTATCGCAAAGGTGGATTTGATGTCATGATCGCAAATCCACCTTACGGCGCAGATATTGATAAGCTGTTGCCTGTTCTGCGACCACTTTATGCAGCCGCAACTAAAAACTATGCGGACATCTATAAGATGTTCATGCAGCTTGGGCTTCGAAAGATTCGAGAAGGGGGAGTCCAAGTCTTCATCACGCCAAATACGTTTCTGGCACAACCACGCTACAAAGATATTCGGGCGGTTCTTCTTGAACATCAGATCGTTAAGCTGGTGAACCTAGGTGAACAAGTGTTCGAGAACGTTATTGTGCCGACATGCGTCTCATTTGTCAGAAAAGCGCTGCCAGCCGAAACGTTTGAATTCGCTGACTTAAGCAAAGAAAGCAAGTTTATGGGAGACCTGACAAGCATTGAGTTTGCGGATATTCGATTGGAGCGCGTGTGGTCGTCCAAGGATCTGAGCTTGTACTTCAGCAGAGAGCTCAAGAAGAACGAGGTGCTATTTGCCGATGCACTTGAGATAAAAGATGCGGGTATCCAGTACCATCGCTCCGGTATCGGTCTAAAGAACAAGGGAGGAAATGACTTGTATGAGCGGCTTTTCAGCAGTAGCCCAGTTAGCTTCAAACCCGCAGTCCCTGTTTGGTATGGAAAACTTATAGATAGATGGGTGATCCATCCTGAAACAGACGAGTTCTTTAACCTCAACTATCGAAAAGCTCTTAAAGACAGAGAAAGTGCTAGTTTCACAGCGAGCGCGTTCGACACCTCTCCAAAAATTATTTGGAGACAAACGGCATCGTGCTTGCGTGCGGTCCTCGACACAGAGAAGCGATGGTTTCGAAACACCATCCAGTGTGCGTACATTAACGAGGCGTACAAAGCGAAGTTGGATATCTATTACGTCTTGGGTATCGTCAATTCAAGGTATATCGAACATGCCTATAACGTTTTGGTGCAAGAAGCCGGGAGAGTATTCCCTCAAGTCAAGATTACACATGTTAAGAAGCTTCCACTCCCTATTGCTGATTCACAAAAGCAGGGAGAAATTGCGACCCTAGTCAAGAGAATCCTCGAAACAAAGCGGCGTGATAGTGTCGCGGACATTACAAAATGGGAGCGTGAGATCGACCAATTAGCCTATGAGCTGTTCGGCATAGGTCGAGCCGAAATCCAGATCATTGAAAAAAATACCCGCTATCGATCCGTGGGGATTACGGAGATGGCAACTACTGACAGTAATCACAGCCGTGAGGCGGAGATGTTTCGGAAGAAGAGGGAATAGTTCCTGGAACCTGTCAACGGGATTGGCCCCATCGTGTGTTGCGGAACTTCTTCCTGCTGCGTTGCATCTAGGATTCGCGGAGGTCGGGGGTGCATGCAATGACACTGGCAGAATTTTACGAAGAACCGTCCGCGGCGCGAACTTTCAAGAAAGCCGGCCTTAGTCAGATAGAACTTAGCCCAATGAATACGGTTGTGCAGCAAGCGCTGCCTGCCGCTTGGCAGAAGTTCTGTTCGCTCGGCGTCGCTAAGCCCGAAGCGAGCAGCGATATAGGCTTCAGCGAGGGGAACGGACGTTTCGCCCTTGGCCGCGACTTCAAGAACGGGAAGCATCAGCGATTGATAATCGGGTGTCCCGGCCATCACACCCTCATAACTGGAAACCGCCGAAGCGTATAGACGCGCGAGACAACGACGACTCGCGGCGGCACAGTCACGGTAAGAATCCCCCAGTTCATTTACCAGCATGTGCAGCGAGCGTGGTATGCAGGCCGCTGGTGAAGCAGGAATTGTACGGAGCTACTGTCTCTGGAACTACTTTCTCTTCTGTGCCGTGGGTGGTAAAAGGCCATTGAGACGCAAATAGACGGAAAGGGTCGCGTAGTGGTCTACCAGATCGTTGGTGACCTCCATCGCCATAGCGAATCGCGTCGACGGTCTGCCGCCGAACCCCGGGACGGGCTCTACCAGCTTCGCATCCGTCAGTGTCGAGAACGCCTGCCGGCAAAAGGTTATCGATGTTTTTAGTCCCTCGACCAGCTTGTCCTTGTCCGTATCTGCAACCTTCACCTGCGGTGGAGGGGTGAGGCTCCCGACCCTCGCACACACGAAGTTGTTTGCCTGAGTGACGTGCGCCATGGTGTGCCCGACCGTCATCCCTTCCGGAGTTGGGTGATAGGTGTATTTATCAGCGGGAAACTCCTCAGCGGCGGCAACCAGATTGTTCGCGTAGCTATCGAAAACCTGGCGCAGTTGGGAAGAGAGCGGATTGGATGTCGAACTCTGCGCTCGCGCAGCGAACGGCGCGGCGAGCGCGATGATTGCTATCCAGGCCAATCGCCACATTTTATGACTCCCTTATAACTCTCTAGACTGGGTTTTCCTTTTTTGGCACTCCAGTTCAGGGTCAGTCTACCCCGGACCAGCCTCGCTGGTGACGGATTTTGTGGAATTCTTCATTCCGAGCGCACCCTGAAGTCCACGGATGGCGATTGCCGCCTGTTGCCTAATTTGTCCAAGCGAGAGGCGCTCGACGGCTGAGTTTAGCGGCGGGATCAGCTTGCCTTGCGCGACAGCGTGAGCGGCAAGTCCAGTTCCACGCGGTCGTGTATTACCTTGGGCGTGATCCGCCCTCGCTCGCCCCGTTCGAGGCGGACCAGGCCGTAACCTTCCATCGTCCTCAGCGTGCGCGATAGGTTCGACTTGGCCTTGCCGGTGATCCGTGCCAACTCGTCGAGCGAGCCAGGGGCCTTCTCGGCGATGACGCGCAGCATCTCGCGGTTGCCGGCAGACATCACCTTTGCGAACGACTCCGTCGAGGTAAACCAGACCTTCGGCTCGTTGGCCTTGACGCGAAGCTCGCCTCGCGCAACGGCCATGGTGCGGGCTTTCATCTCCTCATAGCTGGCGATGCCCACCTTCAGCGTAGTCATCAGATCACTCCTCTATCGCGCAATACCGCGTCCGCTGCCGCCCAAAAGTCGGCAAGCAGAGTCGCAGCATCCCGGTACTCGTAAGTCCTGATCGTGCCTAGCCGATGACGATGATCCTGGGGACCGCCGCGCTTCTGCGCGCCACCGGATGGGCATTGTCGAAGCCGACCAGCCGCTCGCCGTCCCGCCCATGCAAGGTGAGCGAGTAGTCGATACCGTGCGGCTTCTCCGCTGAAACCGGCACCCGTGTTACCACGAACCGAACCCAGTAGCCGACCTCGGGGTCCACCACGAGAACTTGCCCGTCGAGGTCGAGAAGCACATCGAGCGTCGGGTCGGCTTCGACACGCCCTATGGTTATCACACTGAAGCAACATAAGCAAGAGGGTCTTTGGGCGCGGTGCTCCGGGAAGCGGCGGCGATTGCTCGATGTCGGCCGCAAAGGCCGGATGCCGAGCTCGGCCCCAAGGGCTTTCTCATTTCGAGCTGACTTTCCAGGATAATGATTGTGAATCGACAGCGGGAGGAACCAATGAACGAATCGGAGATGCAAGAGGAACTGGAACGTCTGCGGGCGGAGAACGCCAAGCTCAAAACCAAAGAGAAGGGCGGCATCACTCTGAAGGTGAGTGAAAAGGGCGCGGTCTCCCTATATGGCATGGGCCGCTTTCCTGTCACGCTCTACAAGGAACAGTGGCTCCGCGTCCTGGCCAGCGCAGCGGAGATCGAGGCGTTCATCCGCGAGAACGAATCCAAGCTGAAGACGAAGGACTAGGGCGCTGGCCGCGTGACCGCCGAAAGGCGTCACAGCCTGTCCCGATGTCGTTCCAGCCGACATTTTTCCCCCTTACTGCGGAAGCAGCGCTCGAATTCCCAACCCCAGAGAAGCCGCTACGGCGAGTATCCGCACCCATTCCAGCGCCACCCAGCGGCGGGCTTCCCCGGCGAGGGCTTCCGGCGTGCGCCCCGCTCCGTGATTGACGATCATTGCAATGGCGGCCGGCCGAAAGTAGGCGAGCGTCGCGATCGAAACCAGAATGAACATCCCCGTGGCCGCTAGGCGCCAACCCAGATGGTGCGCCGGCGTCCCGAAGCTGGTGACCAGCGCAAGGAGAGCGATGAGGCCGAGAGCCGGCGTGAAGACCGACCAGAAAGCCTGTCCGGCGCGCATAGGCACCTGCAGCAGCGGATTTCCTGCTGCCAACGACGCCGGTGCACCGGCCGCCCAAAATGGCACGACCACGAGGGCCTCATAGAGGCCGGCGCCGAGGATAAATGCTGTTCCGATCACGAAGAGCCACAGGGAAATGGACGCAATAGATCGCAAGGATCTACCTCCTCGTATTGAATAGAGGATTACTCTATTGAAT
>Ga0207933_1001956_pt1 | contig 14177 bp, 14 predicted proteins | sample NGESurdeep092012_4_FD_184488 | JGI IMG/M metagenome (GOLD analysis project Ga0207933, IMG submission 184488) | Arctic peat soil microbial communities from Barrow, Alaska - NGEE Surface sample F53-3 deep-092012 (SPAdes) | ecosystem: Environmental > Terrestrial > Soil > Wetlands > Peat ... | reverse complement strand
CGGGACGGTCGCCGAGGAGATCAAGTCCTCACAGGCCGGCGCGGGAGGGCGCGCGGGCGCGATCCTCGCGATCGAGGAGGACGGGGTGCGCTTTCGCTCCTACGTCGACGGCCGCGAGCGATTTCTCTCGCCGGAGGGCTCGATGGCGACGCAGGCGGCGCTCGGCTCGGACCTGGCGCTGGTGTTCGACGAGTGCACGCCGTTTAACGTCGACCGCGACTACACGCAGCGCTCGACCGAGCGGACGCACCGCTGGCTGGAGCGCTGCCTGGGCTGGCACGCCGAGCACGGGCCGGAGGGTCAGCTCGTCTACGGGATCGTCCAGGGCGGCGTCTACGAGGATCTGCGCCGCGAGTCGACGAGCACGGTCGCGGCGAGCGCGTGTGACGGGGTGGCGATCGGCGGCTCGCTGGGCGCGGAGAAGGCGCAGATGTACGAGGTCGTCGGCTACGCCACGCGCGAGCTGGGAGGCGAGTATGAGCGCAAGCCGCGCCACCTGCTCGGGATCGGCGAGGTGGACGACCTGATCAGGGGCGTCGAGCTGGGGATCGACACGTTCGACTGCGCGATGCCGACCCGTCTCGGCAGGCACGGCACGGCGCTCGTCCCCGACCCGGAGAACCGCTGGCGGGTCGACCTGAAGAAGGCCCGCTGGCGCGAGTCCGAGGAGTCGCTCTTGGAGGGCTGCGAGTGTCCTGCCTGCGCCGACGGGCTGTCGCGCGCTTACCTCAGCTACCTGGCGCGCGCCGGCGAGCTCACGGGGGCGCGGCTGCTGACGATGCACAACCTCGCGTTCCTGGCGACGTTGATGAAAGATTTGAGGGCCGGAATCCTAGACGGGGACTTGGAAAACGTCGCCCGCGAGTGGCGCGCCGGCGGATTCCGTTCCGAGCGCTGAGTAGCTTGATCGGTGGCATTTCGGTGTGGTGTAAGGGCAGCATGAGTACCCGTCAAGTACCAGGTGCCGGTTCGAGTCCGGCCGCCGGAGCCATGTGTTGAAGGCGACGGTTGAGGCTGCTAGCCTGCTGGGCACTTGACGGGTGCCCAGCCCGAAAGGGCAGTTGCGTTACCGAGGGGCCCGCGTAAGCGGGCCTTTCGCCTTTTAATGAGCTACTCTTGGACATCAATTGACGGTTGTCCAGGCGAGGGCCCTGCTTGAGCGGGGCCTTTCGTCTTTAAGCGAGCTAACCTGAGTCAACGAGTGACGGTTGCCCAGGCGAGGGCCCTGCGTAAGCGGGGCCTTTCGTCTTCCTATTTGGTGTTTTCCGCGACTAGCTGTTTGAGCGCCGAAGAGGCCTGCTGGACGTCGGTGTAGACGACGTTGCGCAGCACGACCTTCGTCGGCGCCGGGGCGGTGGCGACGACGACGATGACGATCAGGACAACGATCGCTAGCAGCGCGAGGATCGCCGGCAGCAGACGCCCGCGCCGGCGCCCGGCGCTGTCGCCCGGGGAGGATGTGGGGGTCAGGATCGGAGCAGCCTGGCGCGGCGGCCCGGGTCGCGGCCGTCGGGGGGTGACGGCCCCCGCGGCGGAGTTACCACTGCGCTCGGATCCGCGCGGCCCGGCCGTCGCCAGCAGGCTCGTCGCCGCGGTTGCCGGCCCACCGCCGCGCGCGCCCTCGATCGGTTCGCCGGGGGAGACGCCGCGGGCGCCGCCGTCGATCGCGCGCCCCATCTCGCGGGCGGTCTGGTAGCGGTCGCGGGGGTCGAGCGCGAGCGCGATCGCGACCGCGTCGGCCAGCTCGGGCCCGACGGCGGCGACGAGCGTGTCGAGCATCGGCGGCTCCTCGCGCTGCTGCTTGAGCGCGAGCTCGGTCAGCGAGGTGGCCTCGTAGGGCAGGCGCCCGGAGATCAGCTGATAGGTGACGACCCCGAGCGCGTAGAGGTCGGCGGGTGGGCCGGCCTCCTCGCCGCGCGCCTGCTCGGGCGCGAGGTAGGCCGCGGTGCCGAGCACGGAGCCGACCTGGGTGATCGAGGACTGCTCGGTCGCCTTGGCGATGCCGAAGTCGGCGAGCTTGACCTCGCCCTCGCGTGCGCGCAGCAGGTTGCCGGGCTTGACGTCGCGGTGGACGACGCCGTGGCGGTGCGCGTAGTCGAGACCCTCGCAGGCCTGCTCGATGATCGAGACGGCCTCGTCGACCTCGACCCAGCCGTCGTCGCGGAGGATCTCCGCGCAGGACTGGCCCTCGATGTACTCCATCACGATGAAGTGCCGGCCCGAGGCCTGGTCGAGGCCCGAGTCGAAGATCTGCACGATGTTGGGGTGGACCAGGCGCGCGGCGGCCTGCGCCTCGCGCTGGAAGCGGGACACAAAGGTGGGGTCGTCGGCGAGGTGCTCGGCGAGCAGCTTGACGGCCACCTGGCGCTCCAGGCGCAGGTCGAGGGCGAGGTGCACGGTCGACATCCCACCGAAGCCGAGCCGGCCCTCCAGGCGGTAGCGCCCGGCGATGCTCGCCTCGCTCACCGGTTCCCCACCCCCGTACGGGCGCCCGGCGCGCCCCGGGCGCCGATCTCAGAGGCTGCACGACGGGTGCTCATTTGCCGTTTTCCTGGCCGTCGGCCGCGCCCGGCGCCCCGGCGCCCGAGCCGCTTTCACCGCCGATGCCGGTGCCGCCTCCCGGCCCGTTGGAGGCGTCGGGTTCGCTTTCGCTCCCCGGCGCCGGCGTGCCGCCACCGGGGGTGGTGGCGGTCGGCGTCGTCGGTGTGGGGGTCGTCGGCGTGGTGGTCGTTTCGGTGTTGGTTGTGGTTGCCGGGGGCGTCGTTTGGGTGCTCGTCGTCGGGGTGCTGTTTGTCTTCGTCGTCGAGGTGCTCTGCGGGAGCGGCTGCGCGCACAGCGCGAGCCCGCGGCGCCGCAGGTTTGCGATCCCGACGCTGAGCGTTTTGTGCAGGCCCGCGTCGACGGTCGCGGGCAGCGCCGCGAAGTCGGATTCGGTTTTTTCGATCGCGGCTTCGGTGGCGGTGCAGCTCCCTTCGCCACTCTCCGCGGCCTGGGCGACGGCTTCGAAGTCGCTCTGCAGCGGCCCGGCGTTGGCGGTCGGGATCAGGCCCTTGCCGGAGCTGCCGCAGGCGACGAGCAGGGCGGCGCTCACGCCGAGCAGCCCGGCGAGCGGGATCCGTAGGCGCAGATTGTCGCGCGCGCTCCGAGCGGAGAGCCGCTCGCCGACTGGGTTGGCTCGCTTCACGGTCATTGACCGTACTCCAGGCGCTCGGCGAGCGAGTCCGGGAGGCGCGCCGCGCGGATCGCGGCGGCGGCGCCGGCGATGTCGTAGTCGGCGCGCCGGAAGGAGGCGCTCGCCCCGTCGAGGTCGAGCAGCAGCCAGGAGGCGCGCGGATCCCCGTCGCGGGGCTGCCCGACACTGCCGGGGTTGAGCAGCCATTCTCCGCCTGCGAGATCTAGCTGCGCGCCCTCTCGCTGTGGTTCGCCGGTGGCGAGCTCGCCCTCGCGGCGCACGAACGCGAGCGCGACATGCGAATGGCCGATCAGGCAGATGCGGTCGGGCTGGCGATCCAGGCAGAGCTCGGCGAGCAACGCCGAGAGCACGTACTCCCACACGGGGTCGCGCGGGCTGGCGTGGTAGAGGCCGATCTGGCCCTCCCGCCCATCGGGGCGCAGCTCGGCGAGGAAGGCGAGGTTCTCCGGCGCGATCACCTCCTTCGTCCACTGCGCGGCGAGGCTCGCCCCACGGGAGAACTCGTCGAGCGGGATCTTCCCGGCGACGGCGAGGTCGTGATTGCCGGCGAGGCACACCGCGGCGTGCGCGCGCGCGAGCTCCACGCAGATGTCGGGGTCGGCGCCGTAGCCGACGAGGTCGCCGAGGCACCACAGCTCGGACGCATCGCTCGCGGCGACCGCCTCGAGCACCGCCTCGAAGGCCTGCCGGTTGCCATGGATGTCGGAGATAACAGCGACCTTCATGGACGATCGATGGCACTTCGCGGGGCGGCGTCCTTACCGATCGAAGATCGGCCAGCACACGTACATAGCACGCCACGCTGGGTGGGTGGGTCTTCTTCATATTGCCCCGCTCGACCCTCGACCGCCCATGTGGCTGGGCCTCTCAACTGGAGCGCCAATGCCCTACTCCTCCTCTGAGCCGGCCTCCGTGCCGCCGTACTCGGGTAGGTTCTTGATGCCCTCGCGGGTGCGCCACTTGGAGTAGTTGTCCTCCATCGCGTCGATCAGCTCGCGCATGAAGCGCGGGGAGATGTTGACGCGGGAGACGACAACGCCCGGGACCTCGTCGGACTCGACCTCGTGGTCGACCCGCGCGAAGGTGACGGTGAACTCGTAGTCGGAGTGGCTGACGTTGGCGAAGTTCGCGTATACGCCCCCCATGATCTCGGGGGAGAGGTGGATGTTTATGTGGCGCTCTGCGCCTGGGTCTTGATCGTTCACGCAGCTAGTATCGCAACCGGTGAGCACGGATCGATGAACGAGTCGCTTTGGAACGCGCGATGAGCGGTGTCCCCACGCCGCTCATCGGCCTGCGCGAGACGGTGCTGTCGGCCGTCGGCGAGCTGGCGGGCGAGCCGCCCGGCAAGCTCGCCGCGCGCGGCGGGATCGTGCTGGAGCGCCCACCGCGGGCGGATTTCGGCGACTACTCGACCAACGCCGCGCTGCTGCTGGCGCCGAGCGTAGGCGCCTCTCCGCGCGAGGTCGCGGAGCGTCTCGGCGAGGAGCTGCAGCGGCGACTCGGCGCGAACCTCGAGCGCTTCGAGGTGGCGGGGCCCGGCTTCCTCAACCTGTTCCTCGCCGATCGGTGGCTGGCAGGCGCGCTCGCGGTGGCGCTCGCCGCCGGAGAGGCCTTCGGCGCCGGCGCCGCCAATCCGGCCGAGCGAATCGTGGTCGAGTTCGTCTCCGCCAACCCCACTGGCCCGATGCACGTGGGACACGCCCGCAACGCCGCCTACGGCGACGCGCTTGCGCGACTCCTGGTCCTGCACGGTCACGAGGTCACGCGCGAGTTCTATGTGAACGACGCCGGCTCTCAAGTACGCAAGCTCGGGGAGTCGATCAGCTCGCTGGCGCGGGGAGAGGAGGTCCCCGCGGACGGCTATCAGGGAGCATACGTCGAGCAGCTTGTCGCGCACCTGGCAAATGCCTCCACGATCGAGCCGGCCGAGCTTGGACGGGCCGCCGTGGCAGTGATGATCGGCCAGATCGCCGCCTCGTTGAGCGAGTTCCGCGTGAGCTTCGAGGAGTGGACCTACGAGAGCAGGCTCCACGAAGGCGACCCCAGCCCGGTGGCCCACACCCTGGCGATCCTCGAGCAGGCGGGGCACACCTATCGCCATGAGGGAGCGCTGTGGCTGCGCACGACCGACTACGGCGACGACAAGGACCGCGTGCTCGTCCGCTCGAACGGCGAGCACACCTACTTCGCCTCGGACATCGCCTACCACCAGGACAAGCGCGAGCGCGGCTTCGACCGCCAGATCGACGTGTGGGGAGCCGACCACCACGGCTACGTGGGGCGGATGAAGGCCGCCTACGCGGCGCTCGGCGGCGACCCCGAGCACCTGGACCTGTTGATCATGCAGCTCGTCCATCTGATGCGCGGCGGCGAGCGCGCGCAGATGTCTAAGCGGGCCGGGGAATTCGTCACGCTCGACGATCTCCTGACCGAGATCGGCGTCGACGCCGCGCGCTGGTATCTGCTGGCGCGCTCGCACGAGACGACCGTCGACCTCGACCTCGACCTTGCCCGCGAGCAGTCGAACGAGAACCCCGTCTACTACGTGCAGTACGCGCACGCGCGGATCGCCGCGGTGCTGGCGAAGGTGGGGGAGGAGCGCGTGCGCAGGGCCCTGGCGAGCGTCGCCTCGGAGGGATTGGATGCGGAGGGAGTGGATGCGGAGGGAGTGGATGCGGAGGGAGTGGACGCGGAGGGAGTGGGCGCGGAGGGAGTGGACGAGGAGGGAGTGGATGCGGAGGGAGTGGACGCGGAGGGATTGGACGAGGAGGGAGTGGATGCGGCGGATGGGACGGACGTGGCCGGCGCGGCGGGCGACGATCGCAGTCAGGTGCAGTTGCATGCGTCGGAGCGTGCGCTGATCGAGCAGCTGCTTGCCTTCCCCGGAGAGGTCGCCGAGGCGGTCGAGCGCCGCGCCCCGCATCGGATCGCGGCCTATGCGTTGCAGCTCGCCCAGGACTTCACGGCCTTCTACCGGGACTGCCGCGTGCTCGGCGCCGAGCCCGAGGCGGTCGAGTCGCTGCGGATCGCGCTGTCGGTGGCGACCCAGCGCACGATCGCGCGCTGCCTGGAGCTGCTTGGGGTTAGCGCGCCGGCGGAGATGTAGCCCGCGCTAATCGAACCGCGCGATGTCGGCGTTCAGGCGGGCACTGGCGGCGGGGTCGAGCGGCGGCGCCTCGAGCACGCTGCCGGCCTGGGCGCGCGCGTGGCGGCGCCAGCGGGGCAGCAGCACGGCGAGCGTGGCGAGCAGCGCGAGGAACACCGCGAGCGGGACGAGGTAGACGGTCAGGTCGAAGCCCTGCGCGCTCGGCAGTGCGAGCACCGTCGGGCCGTACTGGGCGACGAGCGAGCGCTTGATCTGGGCTTCGTTCTGGCCTTCGTCGATCAGGCCCTGGATGAATTCCCGCTCGCGGTTGGCCTGCGGCGACTCGGCGACCTCGAGCGGGATTTTGCAGGTCACGCACATCACCTGGCGCTCGATCACGGGCAGCGAGGTATGTGTGCCCGCCCCCGTGGCGTCCGTGGCCCCGATGCCGAGCGCGACGGGCGTGAGCGGGCAGAGGCAGAGCGACAGCACGACGGCGAGGGCGAGAAAGAGGGTGGGGGCGAGGGCCGCTCGAGGTCCTGCCGGGGAATGTCTCACGAGCGCCCCGCGAGCGCGATCGCGCGGTTGAGGAAGGCCTGGTCGATCTCGCCGCGGGAGATCGCGACGATCTTGCCCTGGCGGTCGATCACGAAGCTCTCCGGGAGCTGGTCTGTGCCGTAGGCGTGGGCGAAGTCGCCGGTCGTGTCGCGCAGGTTGGGGTAGGTGAGGTGGTACTGGCGGACGAAGCGTTCGGAGTCGGGCGAGGCGTCGAGATAGGTCACGCCGAGCACGGTCGCGTCGTGGTGTTCAAGCTGGCGCTGGGCGCGCTCGAGCAGTGGAGCCTCTTCCTGGCAGGGTTCGCACCAGGAGGCCCAGAAGTTGAGGATCACGATCTTGCCGCCGAACGACGCGAGCGAGGCGGAGCGAGTGCCTGGGAGCCCCGGCAGCGAGTGGTGGGCGTTGGGCGCGAGCGGGTGCTGGCCGTGCGCGAGCGCTTCGTCGAGCGTGCGGCTCGCCGCCTGGGAGGAGATGCCGTAGATCAGCAGCCCGACCAGGCAGGCGCCGAGGATCGAGACGAGGATCGGCAGCAGGCGGCGGCTCACGACCCCCAAGGGTAGAGCCAAGCCGTTTGCGGCGAGCCGCGCCAAGCCGCGTAATATCTGCCGCAGCACGCGGTGGTAGCTCAGTTGGTAGAGCGCAAGCTTCCCAAGCTTGAGGTCGCGGGTTCGACCCCCGTCCGCCGCTTCTCGTCCCCCGTCAGCCGCTTCACCCCACATCCTGGCCAGCCAGCCAGTAGCATCGGGATATACCGCGACGGCGATCCTCGGAGGTTTGGAAATGGCGACGGTTGGGCGCGACATCAAGGACGTTGAACTGACCGAGGAGGGGCTCTGGGCCGACGGTCCGCCACATGGGACGTTCAAGGAGATGCGGGAACAGTGCCCGATCCACTGGACCGAGAGCTTTGAGCTGTTTCCCGAGGAGCCGGGGTTCTGGTCGGTGACGACCGCGGAGGACGTGCACACGGTCAGCCGCGACTGGCAGACCTACTCCTCCGAACGCGGCGGCGTGCTGGTGGCCGCGGCCGGCTTTCCGCTGGAGCTCGCGCAGGCGATGTTCATCGGGATGGACCCGCCCAAGCACGACCGCCTGAAGGCGCTGTTCCAGGCCGGCTTCACGCCGAAGCGGATCGCCGCCCACGAGGACGCGATCCGGGCGATCGCGATCAGGGCGCTCGACAGATTAGAAGGGATCGATTCCTGCGACCTCGTCACCGACGTCGCTCAGCCGGTGGTCGCACGCGTGATCGGGAGCTTCATGGGGATCGACGAGGCCGACGACGCGATCTGGGCGAAACTGATGAACTCGACGCTCGGCGCCGCCGACCCGGACATCAACCCCCACGGCTTCGAGGGCGCGGTCGAGAAAGACGTGCCGGAGATCTTCGAGCGTTGCCGCAAGCTGATCGCCGCGCGCCAGGAGCATCCGACCGACGATCTGACGAGCGTGCTCGTGCACGCCGAGATCGATGGGGAGAAACTCGAGGAACACGAGATCGTGATGGGCTTCTTCCTGCTGATGGCCGCCGGCAACGACTCCACGAAGGCGACCTATTGCAGTGGGATGCGGGCGCTGATGGAAGATCGCGAGCAGATGCAGCTGCTGCTCGACGATCCCTCGCTGATCCCCGACGCCGTGGAGGAGTCGCTGCGGATGTTTCCCGCGTTCGCGCACTTTCGTCGTACGGCGACGTGCGATACGGAGCTGCATGGCCAGCAGATCAAGGAGGGCGAGAAGGTGGTCATGTGGTACGTGTCCTCCAACCGCGACGAGACGCGCTTCGAGGACGCGGACCGCTTCGACCTAAGGCGCAAAGCCGAGCACCAGGCGTTCGGCGCCGGGGGACGGCACTTCTGTCTTGGCACCGCGCTCGCGCGCCTGGAGCTGAAGATCATGCTCGAGGAGACGCTTAAGCGCTATCCGCAGATCGAGCTCGCGGGCAAGCCGCTGCCGGTGCAGTCGCTGTTCCTAAACCAGCTCAAGACGCTGCCTGTTCGTCTGCACGCGTCGTAGCTTCGATATCGAGCGAGCGGCGGCGGCGACGCCGGAGGGTTTGACCCCATCCTGGCCGGCCGGCCAGTAGCATCCATGCGGCACCCTGCGGCAGCGACCAAGGAGGTCCCGATGGCGACGGTTGAAAGCGATCTCGAGGACGTGCTCGTCGGCGAGCCCGAGCTCTGGCGGGACGGTCCGCCGCACGAGCTGTTCGGGCGGTTGCGCAACGAGTGCCCGGTGCACTGGACCGCGCGCATGCCCGACTACCCGAACGAGGCTGGGTACTGGTCGGTGACGACGGCCGACGATGTCCACGAGGTCAGCCGCGACTGGGCGACCTACTCATCCGAACTGGGTGGCATCACGGCGCTGACCGACTCGCTGCTGCCGCTCGAGCTGACACGGGCGATGTTCATCGGCATGGACCCGCCGAAGCACGACCGCGTCAAGGCGCTGTTCCAGGCCGGCTTCACGCCGCGGCGGATCGCCGAGCACGAGGACGAGATCAGGGCGATCGTCGTCGCCGTGCTGGACGGGCTCGCCGGTCGCGAGACGTGCGACCTCGTCACCGACGTCGCGCAGCCGGTCGTCTCGCGCGTGATCGGCAGCTTCATGGGTATACCGCCCGAGGACGACGCGATCTGGGCGCGGCTGATGAACACGACGCTCGGGGCGGGTGACCCGGACATCAACCCGGAAGGTCCGCAGACGGTGATGGAGCGGGACGTGCCCGAGATCTTCGAGCGCTGTCGCAAGCTGATCGACGAGCGCCGCGAGCGGCCGACCGACGACCTGACGAGCGTGCTGGTGCACGCCGAGGTGGACGCGGAGAAGCTCGAGGAGCACGAGATCGTGATGGGCTTCTTCCTGTTGATGGCCGCGGGCAACGATTCGACGAAGGCGACCTATTGCAGTGGGATGCGGGCGCTGATGGAAGATCGCGAGCAGATGCGGCTGCTGCTGGACGATCCGTCGCTGGTTCCCGACGCGGTGGAGGAGTCGCTGCGGATGTTCCCGGCGTTCGCGCACTTTCGCCGCACGGCGACGTGCGATACGGAGCTGCATGGGCAGCAGATCAAGCAGGGCGAGAAGGTGGTCATGTGGTACGTGTCCTCCAACCGCGACGAGACGCGCTACGTGGACCCCGACCGCTTCGACCTGCTGCGCAAAGCCGAGCACCAGGCGTTCGGCGCCGGCGGCCGGCACTTCTGCCTCGGCACCGCGCTTGCGCGCTTGGAGCTGAGGGTGCTGCTCGAGGAGACGCTTAAGCGCTACCCCGAGATCGAGCTCGCCGGTACGCCCGAGTACGTCGAGTCGGCATTCGTCAACCAGCTGAAGACGCTGCCGGTGAGGCTGTCTGCGGCGTAGGTCGTCGCCTCCGGGGTAGGCCCTCGCGCATCTCCGGGGTAGGCCCTCGCGTATCTCCGGGGTGGGCCCTCGCGCATCGCGGGGGTGGGCCTTCGCGCATCTCCGGGGTAGGCCCTCGCGTATCTCCGGGTAGGTCCTAACGTGTCCATGGCCTGGGCCCTCGCCCGAGGGCCATCGCCGTCGTATAGTTGTTCTCGCAATGATCTCGGCGACGCTCTACAGCGATCCGGCCTGCCCGTGGGCCTACTCGGCGAACCCGGCGCTGCGGGTGCTCGAGTGGCGCTACCGCGAGCAGCTCCAGTGGCGGCTCGTGCTGATCGGCCTGACCGAGGACGCATCCCAGTACGAAGCGCGTGGCTACACGCCGCTGCGCGCCGCGCTCGGTCAGCAGCGCTACCGCCGCTACGGAATGCCGCTGTCGCCCAACCCGAAGGCGCGCATCAGCGCGACCGCCCGCGCCTGCCGCGCGGTCGTCGCGGCGCGCATCCTCGACCCGGGTAGCGAGTGGCGCGTGTTCCGGGCGCTGCAGCTCGCGAACTTCACCACGCCGCTGCTGCTCGACGACGACGCGCAGCTCGCCGAGGCGCTGCGCTCGGTGCCCGGCGTCGACGCGCAAGAGATCGTCGCCCGGCTCGATGCCCCCGATGTGAGCGAGGCCTACGAGCGCGACCGCGCCGAGGCGCGGACCGCGGCCGGCTCGGCCTCGGAGCTGCAGGGCAAGACCGCCGCGACGGACGGGCCGGTCCGCTTCACCGCGCCGTCGGTCACCTTCGAGCGCGACTCACAACATCTGCAGGCGGGCGGCTTTCAGCCGGTCGAGGCCTACGACGTGCTGGTCGCGAACCTCGACCCGACGCTCGCGCGTGAACCCGTGCCGCCTTCGCCCGCGCCGCTGCTGCAGCACTTCACAGATGGCCTGAGCACCCAGGAGGTGGCGGCGCTGATGACCGAGGGCAACGCTCAACCCGACCGCCAAGCCGCGGAGGCGGCGCTGCTCGAGCTCGTCGCCTCGGGCGACGCGGTCCGCCGGCCGCTCGGGGACGACGCGCTGTGGCTGGCGGGCTGAGCCGGCGTTCGCGCGTCCGCAAGCGACGTTATCCGCCGCCGTAGGAGACGACCAGGTCGGTCGCCACGCCCACGAGGAAGCCGGCGGCGATCAGGTACAGACCGAGGGTGTGGTACCCGTAGCGGCGCATCCCCACCCAGATCTCGCCGATCACGTACAGGATCGCGCCGCCCGCGAGCGCATAGAACATCAGCTCCAGCGGTTCTGAGTTGACCTGGTAGCCGATGATCGTGCCGAGGAACGTGGGTCCGCCGCCGACCAGACCGGCGAGTCCCAGCCACCGCCAGGACGGTCGCGCTGCGCCCAGTGGGCCGACGATGCCAAAGCCCTCGGTCGCGTTGTGCAAGCCGAAGCCGATGATCAATACCGTCGCCAGGCCGATCGCGCCGGCTTTGGCCGACACGCCGATCGCCAGGCCCTCGGCGAAGTTGTGCAGGCCGATCGCGACCGCGATCACCATGCCCCTCTGCAAGGCACGCTGGCGGGCGTCCTCGGCGCCCTCCGCGGCGCTGATGACATCCCGTGGGCTGAGCGTGGCCGCGGCCTCGCCGCCGGCGATCGGAGCGGGTGCCGGCCGCCGTGCGCGTAGCCTGCGCTCGACCGCCGAGATGCCGGCGGTCCCGACCGTGAAGCCCACCGCGAGCAGGGCGAACAGGCCGAGCACGTGGCCGAAGCCGGTCGTGTGGACCTTGTAGTGCGCGACGGTCGTTTCGAGGATCTGCTCGCCGTGCTTGGTGACGTCCATGAAGATGAACGCCAGAATCCCGACCGAGAACATCGCAAGGCCGACGCGCAGGCGATCGTCGACCCGCTTTACGCGGCCCAGCGGCAGCCCGAGGTAGATCGTCAAACCGGCGATCGCGCCCAGCACCACTGTCTCGGTGAAGCCCATCGGAACCTCTTTGCTCGGGAGTTCTATTAGGTGTCCCTAATTTCTACCACACAGGTCGGAATTGCAGGGGCCCGGCGTCGTCCGCCGCCGTTTCCGGGAGAATCCTCATATGCACGTCACAGCCAAGGCCGATTACGCCGTGCGCGCGGCCGTGGAGCTGGCGGACGGCAGCCAGGCTTCGCCCCGCAAGGTCGACGAAGTGGCGCAGGCCCAGGACATACCCGTGTCCTTCTTGGAGAACATCCTCACGCAGCTTCGCTCCGCGGGGATCGTGCGCAGCCAGCGCGGCCCCGAAGGCGGCTACTGGTTGGCTCATCCGGCCGCCGAGGTCAACCTGGCGCAGGTGATCCGCGCGGTCGAGGGTCCGCTGGTGGGCGTGCGCGGGCAGCGCCCGGAGGAGATCGAATACCACGGCTCGGCCGAGTCGCTGCAGCAGGTGTGGGTCGCGTTGCGCGCCAACCTGCGCAAGGTGCTCGAGCACGTCACGATCGCCGACGTGGCCGCCGGCAAGCTGCCGCAGGAGATCCTCGCGCTCACGCGCGAAGAGGAAGCCTGGACCACGCGCTAGGGGTCGTGGACGCGGCGCGGATGTAGGTGAGCGTCAGGCGGCGAACACGCGGGGGGGCGGTAGCCGCACGGCGAGGATCTGGCCCGCGGCGAGCTCCAATTGCTGGGCGTTCTCGCGGGTGACCTGGGCCCAGATGTCGCGGCCGTCGTGCAGGGTCAGCTCGACGCGCACCTCGAAGCCCAGGTGCACGACCCGCTGCACGAGCGCCTCGGTCGAGCTGCCGTCGATGTCCGCCAAGATCTGGATGTCGTGGGGGCGCAGGAAGGAGTCGCCGAGGCGGTTGACCGGACCGATGAACGACATCACGAACTCGTTGCGCGGGCTCTCATACAGCTCTTTCGGCGTGCCCGCCTGCTCGATCTTGCCCTTGTTCATGACCACGATCTGCTCGGCAACCTCCATCGCCTCCTCCTGATCGTGGGTCACGAAGATCGTCGTCACGTGGATCTCCTCGTGCAGCCTGCGCAGCCATTCGCGCAGCTCGCCCCGGACCTGGGCGTCGAGCGCGCCGAACGGCTCGTCCAGCAGCAGCACTCGCGGCTGTACCGCCAGCGCCCTGGCCAGCGCCATGCGCTGCAGCTGACCGCCGGATAGCTGTGACGGGTAGCGGTTCGCGAGGCCGTCCAGCCTGACGAGCCCAAGCAGCTCCTTCACGCGCGCGCGGATCTCGTCCTTCGGGCGCTTGCGCACCTTCAGGCCGAACGCGACGTTGTCGTGCACCGTCATGTGCTTGAACGGGGCGTAGTGCTGAAACACGAAGCCGACATCGCGCGTGCGCGCGGGCGTGTCCGTGACGAGCTCCTCGCCGATCGCCACCTCGCCGCGGTCGGGCGTCTCCAGGCCGGCGATGATCCGCAGCAGCGTCGACTTGCCGCTCCCGCTCGGGCCCAGCAGCGCGGTCAGCGCGCCGTCGTTCACCCGGATGCACACGTCCTCGAGCGCGACGAAGTCGCCGAAGCGCTTGCTCACGTTGTGCACCTCGATAGCCATGTCAGACTGCCTTCCTCTTGGACGACAAATTGCACCAGGCGATAGCCATGGTCGTGCGCCGGCTTGCGTGGACGAGGGCGACGCTCTCGTTTGAGCGGGAGGCAGCCGCGGCGATAGCCATGGTCATACGCCTGCCTGCTTGGACGACACGCATCTCGGGTCCGCCGGCCATGGTCATACGGCGGTCCTTCTGCGCGTGCGGCGCGTGAGCAGGTTCATCGCCAGCAGCGTGCCGAGCGCCAGCAGCGCGAGCACGACCGCGGCCGTGTAGGCGCCGGCGGTGTCGAAGTTCTCGAAGCGGTCCTGCACGTACAGCGGCAGTGTCTGCGTCTGGCCCTCGATCCGGCCGGACACGATGCTGACGGCGCCGAACTCGCCCAGTGCGCGGGCGGTCGTCAGGACGACGCCGTAGACGACGCCCCAGCGGATCCCGGGCAGGGTGATGCGCCAGAAGGT
>Ga0207933_1001955_pt1 | contig 14177 bp, 13 predicted proteins | sample NGESurdeep092012_4_FD_184488 | JGI IMG/M metagenome (GOLD analysis project Ga0207933, IMG submission 184488) | Arctic peat soil microbial communities from Barrow, Alaska - NGEE Surface sample F53-3 deep-092012 (SPAdes) | ecosystem: Environmental > Terrestrial > Soil > Wetlands > Peat ... | reverse complement strand
CAAGAAGAATATGTTCTTTTGTTTGAGGCATAGGGCCATCCGTAGCAGCTACTACCAATATCGCACCATCCATTTGCGCTGCACCTGTAATCATGTTCTTTACATAATCAGCGTGACCTGGGCAATCTACGTGAGCGTAGTGACGATTCACGGTTGCATATTCAACGTGTGCTGTATTAATAGTAATACCCCTTTCTTTTTCTTCCGGAGCGCCATCAATATCTGCATAGTTCTTTTTTTCCGCTAAACCTTTTTTAGACAAAATATCGGTAATAGCGGCGGTAAGGGTTGTTTTGCCATGATCAACGTGGCCAATAGTGCCAATGTTAACGTGGGGTTTGTCCCTTTTGAAATTCTCTTTTGCCATTTTGTTTGTTTTTAATTTTTAATTTTAAAATTTTTCATCTTCTCTTTTAAGAAGAGAAAATATTTTATAAAGAGCGGAAGACGAGTCTCGAACTCGCGACCTATAGCTTGGAAGGCTATCGCTCTACCAATTGAGCTACTTCCGCTTGAATTATTTTGTTCAGCTTTTAAAACAGAGCTGTTGATGAGAATTGAACTCACGACCTCTTCCTTACCAAGGAAGTGCTCTACCCCTGAGCTACAACAGCTTGAAAGAAGTCAAACATTCTATTTCAAATAACTTATATCACCTGTGGGCAGAGTAGGGTTCGAACCTACGTACTCGTGAGAGAACAGATTTACAGTCTGTCGCCTTTAACCACTCGGCCATCTGCCCTAATTTCTTTTGGAATCGAATCTATTTTTTTTCGCTATTTGCGACTTCTTAATAAACTCTAAACCATCGCTCAAAACTTCTCAATTTTTGAGAGCCAGTGGAGGGATTCGAACCCCCGACCAGCTGATTACAAATCAGCTGCTCTGGCCAACTGAGCTACACTGGCAATTGCCTTGGTTCAACCTCAAAATGAACTTTTCCCATATAATATTCCACGTAAGGGCTATTTTTTGGGAAGGCAAAGGTAATGGAAAATGTTTAATGGAAAAATTTTGAAAAGAAAAATTTATTATAATTAAAAAACTCGGATTTTCAAATTTAAAACCTCTCAAAAGCAAAATAACCTCCCAAAAAAGGAGGTTATTTGCATAATTTAAAATGACAAATTTTATGCTGCCATTTTTTCTTTTTTTCTTTTTATCTGCGTAATTACAGAATCCAGAGCTACATCAAAACTTTCTTCGAATGATTTAGATGAATGCTTTACAAAAAAATCGTGCCGGGGAACATGTACTTTTATTTCCGCGACCTTGTCTTTAATATTATGAGCTACATTATCCAGTTTTAAGAAAACGTCCACCTTGGTTATTCGTTCATGAAACTGGGCAAGCTTTGAAACTTTTTTTTCAATAAATGCCACCAACCTTGAATCTGCATCAAAATGCAGCGTTTGAATGTTTACGTTCATAATTGTCGTAATTTTTAAGTGAAAAAATAAAAAATAATGGTAAATCAAATTTGCATATTTTTAAAATTTGTGCCATTGAGGGTTTTCTTTCTGAAATGAAGTTACATTTAAGAACGCTTTTTTCAAAAATAAATTTTCTAACGTAATCACATAATTTACGGGATAGATTCGTCAAGACTTCGGATGGGCCTTTTTATGAATATCTTTTAACTTTTCGATTGTATTGTGGGTATAAATTTGAGTAGCAGCAAGACTGCTGTGGCCTAACAATTCTTGTATGGCTTTTATCTGGGCGCCGCTATTGGTTAAATGGGTAGCAAAACTATGCCTTAGTATATGCGGACTTTTTCTTTGATTGGTAGAAACTTTCCCCAAGTATAATTTAACAACATTATAGATATATTTAGGATACAGCATTTTTCCTTTACTATTTACCAAAAGATACGGATCCCCGGTAGAAATAAATAGTTTTCTCTTTTCTGATATATATTCTTCAATAAATCTGATCAGATCATTACTGACGGGAATAATTCTTTCCTTATTTCCCTTTCCCAAAACTTTAATATTACCGGCACTTTTATCAAGATGTTTTTCTTTTAAACCGATCAGTTCGCCTCTTCTAATACCAGTTTGATACAAAATCTCAAAAATTAAAAAATTGGTTTTTCCTTCAAAAGTCTCCTCAAATATATCGTTAGTTAAAAGGGTCTCTATATCATCTTGTTCAATAAAAGAAGGGAGGCGACGGCTTACCTTAAGCGATGAAATAGCAGACACAGGGTTGACCTGAACTACTTTTGCCCTAAGCTGGAACTTAAAAAATGATTTTAGAGAAGATATTTTTCGGTTGATTGTTTTGGAGGAGACTTTATTTTCTTTAAGAGAGGCAAACCAGGTTCTAATTATCGGCGTGGTGACCTGCTGTATCTCAGTGATTCTGTACTCTAAAAAAATAAATTCAAAAAAACCAGTAAGATCATTTTGATACGACAAAATCGTATTATTTGAATATCTTTTCTGAAAAGTGAGATAATTCAAATATTCCTGTATAGGATATGTTCCAGTTTGAGGCATAAAAAATCCGGTAAGTATAAAGTTACAAACTTAAACTTACCGGAAATATATTAATAGTGTGTATTCGGCTAATTAAACTTCAATTTTGCCACTGGCAATTTGTTGTTTATAAACAGCTTTCAAAACTTGACCTCGTCTTTTAACAGACGGCTTAGTGAAAGCCTGACGATCGCGAAGCTCTAAAAGTGTACGGCTTTTTTCAAATTTTTTCTTGTACTTTTTTAGCGCTTTATCAATATTTTCGCAATCCTTTGAATCAATTATAAGCATAAAATTTTCCGTTTTTTTTAAAGGAGTGCAAAGATAAAGTAATTTTTTAAATTCAGAAACGAAAAAACATTCATTTTTTTCAGAAAACAAAAAGTAAGAAATATGTTTACGGGAATTATAGAAGCTATTGGAGAAGTCACAGATGTTTTCAATAAGCAATCAAATAGGGTATTTTATATTAAAAGCTCGTTAGCTCCAGAATTAAAAATTGACGAAAGCCTTAGTCATAATGGCGCTTGTTTAACTATTGAGGAAATAAAAAATGATCTTTATAAAGTAACGGCCATAGAAGAAACGTTGAAAAAAACCAACCTGGGGCAATGGGAAAAAGGAAGTTTCATCAATCTTGAACGTTCAATGAAACTGAATGACAGGCTTGATGGTCATATTGTTCAGGGCCATGTAGATGGCAAAGGCGTTTGCATCGACAAAGTTGATAAACAGGGCAGCGTCGAATTTACGTTTGAATTTAATGGAAAGTTTGCGTCTTTGATTATTGAAAAAGGTTCTGTTTGCGTCAATGGTATAAGCCTTACCGCTTTTAATGTAGCCAAATCTAATTTTACGGTCGCAATCATTCCATACACAATGAGCCATACTAATTTTAATTCCTTGAATGTGGGTGAATTCGTCAATTTGGAATTTGATGTTTTAGGAAAATATGTGGCCAGAATTATGTCGGTAAACAAGCAGTAAGCAAACAAATAAGAAAGATCTTTATTTTTCTGAAGATGTATGCAACCCTATCCGCTGCAAACCCGATAATTTAATCGACCTCTTCAAAAGCAGTAAATCAATGAATAATCGAGTTTTTTATTTCGTGCAATTCTCACCAGTTTACGGGGATTCAAGGATTTGATTTGCTGGTCATTCTTATTATTGGAATAATCATTTCTTCAAGACTTACACCGCCATGTTGAAATGTATTTCGATAGTAATTGGCAAAGTGATTGTAGTTATTTGGATAACATAAATAACCATCTTGCTTTGCAAAAATAAAAGAGGAATTTACATTGGGGACCGGCAATCCTGCCTGCCTCGGATCACGAAAAGCAAGCACATCCTTTGCTTCATAGTTCAAATTACGTCCATGCTTATATCTTAAATTGGCAGTAGTTTGCTTATCTCCAATTACCTTTTGAGGCGTATTTACACGCACGCTTCCATGGTCTGTAGCTACGATTAGGTTTATTTTTTTAACAGCTATTTTCTTTAATGCCTGATGTAAAGGCGAATGCTCAAACCATGATGCGGTGAGGCTCCTGTAGCTGATCTCATCTGCTGCAAGCTCCTTCAGAACTTCCATTTCAGTACGGGCGTGACTAAGCATATCGACAAAATTGTATACAATGATATTGATGTCGTTATTTAAAAAATTATGAACGTTATCAACTAACTTTTGTGCGTCCTGGTGATTGGTAATCTTCGTATAAGAATATCGCAGATCCTCTTTTTTAAGTTTTTTCAATTGCGCCTTAAAAAAGAATTCTTCAAATAGATTTTTGCCGCCTTCTTCATCATCATTTTTCCATTCTACGGGAAATTGCTTTTCAATATCTATAGGAAGCAATCCGGCGAATATTGCGTTGCGGCTATATTGTGTTGCTGTTGGCAAAATTGAATAAAAAGTACTTTCTTCTTGGATACGAAAGGTTTCCGCAAATAATGGCTGGATGGTTTTCCACTGGTCGAAGCGTAGGTTGTCAATCAAAACAAAAAAAGTAGGTATCTCTTTTTCTATATGCGGGAACACCTTATATTTCATCAGTGTATGACTCATAATGGGCGCGTCGGCAGCAGCATTAGTTACCCAATTAGAATAATTCTTTGAAATATATTTAAAGAATTCGGTGTTAGCTTCGGCCTTTTGCGATTGAAAAACTTCTCTCATCTCAGGACTATCAGTTTTCTTCATTTCCAATTCCCAATAAACCAATTTTTTATAAATTTCCATCCAGCCGTTATAATCGGGACTATCATTAAGAGCCATGAACAGTTCCCTGAACTGTTGCTGGTAGGACGAGGTAGTTTTTTCTGCTACCAGTCTTTTGTTATCAATTATCTTTTTTAATGATAGCCATACCTGGTTAGGATTTACCGGCTTTATTAAATAGTCAGTTATTTGCGATCCTATCGCCTCATCCATCAAATTTTCGGTTTCATTTTTGGTAATAAGAACAATCGGAATTTGCGGATTAATTTCTTTTATTTTCTGCAAAGTTTCTAACCCTGTAATTCCCGGCATACTTTCATCCAGGAGTACCACGTCTACAAAATTTTCTTTTACAAAATCAATCGCGTCATGGCCGTTGCTCAAAGACTTTACCTCGTATCCTTTATGCTCCAAAAATAGAATCTGAGATTTTAAACTTTCCATTTCATCATCCACCCATAAAATTTTTGTCGTATTCATTAATTTTTAACTGTTTAATTCCTAATCCTAATAAAATATTATTATGTTTTCCCCAACGCTTACAAATATAATTTATTCCTTTGCCAAAAATTACCTTCACATTGATGTGAATTCAATTTAACAAAACAGAAGATGGCATTTAGAAAAATAATTAATGATCCTGTATTTGGCTTTATCACCATTGATGATGAATTCATTTTTCAGATTATTTCACACCCATGTTACCAAAGACTTCGCCGTATCCACCAAATGGCTTTGGCACAGTTGGTATATCCTGGCGCAGTGCACACCCGGCTTCATCATTCATTGGGCGCCTATCACCTAATGCGTAACGCAATTCATGAATTAAAAAGCAAAGGAATATCAATTAGTAATGATGAAGACCAAGCAGCAAAACTAGCAATTTTGCTGCATGATATCGGCCATGGGCCTTATTCTCATGCTTTAGAACATACGCTGATAAAAAACGAGTCGCACGAAGAAATTTCTCTGTCTATTATGAAGAAAATGGATAGTGAATTTGGGGGTAAGCTACAAATGGCCATTGACATATTTACAAATAAACATCCCAAAAAATTCCTTCATCAATTGGTCAGTGGCCAGTTAGATGTGGATCGTATGGATTACCTGATCCGGGATAGCTTCTTTACTGGTGTGAGCGAGGGCGTCATTGGCTATGACCGTATTATCAAAATGTTAACCGTTTCTAACGGAGAACTGATGATTGAAGAAAAAGGAATCAACTCTATAGAGAAATTTTTAATCTCGAGAAGATTTATGTATTGGCAGGTGTATCTACATAAAACGGTTTTATCTGCAGAGAAAATGCTCGTAAAAATTATTGACCGTGCGCGTCACATTAACGCACAATCTCCATCGCCTGTTTTAAATATTTTTTTGAACGAAGAATACCAAAGCGATCGGTTTGAAAATTATCTAGATGAATTTTGCATGCTTGATGACTATGATGTTATGTTTTCTATCAAATCGTGGATAAATCATTCCGATAAAATTTTATCTTTACTTTGCAAAAGTATTGTCAACCGCCATTTACTTAAATTACTATATTCAGATCGAGAGATACCCGAAGAATTAGTAAATCAAAAAAAGGATCTGGCCATAGCAGCATTAAAGATAAAGAGAGAAGAGGCGGATTACCTGGTTTTCACCGGAGAAGCTGAAAATAGAACTTATAATAATAAAACCGAGCACATTAATATTCTGTTTAAAGATAACCGGGTTAAGGATATTTCTGAGGTAGATAATGCCCTTATCAATCAAAGTTTATTTGGCTCAGTGAAAAAAAATTACATTTGTTTTATTAATATGAATACCATATTATAGTTTATTTTTGATTTTTAAAAAAATTGATCAAACACGATGGAGTTTACGGCAAAGCAAATCGCGGAAAAAATAAATGGAGAAATTGAGGGAAATCCTGATGTAAAGGTATCGTCATTCGGAAAGCTTGAAGAAGCTACTGAAGGGCAGTTGGCTTTTTTAGCCAATCCTAAGTACGAGGAATTTTTATACACAACGAAAGCTTCTGTCATTATCATCAATTCCTCCTTGGAAGTTGAAAAAAAATTGAGTGCGACCCTCATTCGTGTTGACGATGCTTATTCTTCTTTTGCTGCTATTCTAACCGCTTATTCACAAATGGCAAAAGCAAACTTAACAGGAATACAGGAGCCTTCTTATATTGGAAAGTCTGTCACCATGGGTGAAAATATATTTGTGGGTGCCTTTGCGTACATTGGGAATAACGTTTCATTAGGCGACAATGTAAAAATTTATCCTCAGGTATTTTTAGGTGATAATGTAACCATTGGCCATGATTCTATTTTATATCCCGGCGTAAAAATTCACCACGATTGTGTAGTCGGAAAAAATGTGGCTATTCATGCAGGCGTAGTTATTGGAGGGGATGGATTCGGATTTGCACCGCAAGCTGATGGAAGTTTCACAAAAGTGCCACAAATTGGAAATGTTATAATTGAAGACAATGTGGAAATCGGCGCCAATACAACTATTGACAGAGCTACCATCGGTTCCACAACTATTAAAGCAGGAGCTAAACTGGACAACTTAATACAGATAGCTCATAACGTTGAGATAGGAAATAATACTGTAATAGCAGCTCAATCCGGCGTAAGTGGGAGCGCAAAAATCGGTAAAAATGTAATGATCGGGGGGCAGGCAGGCATAGTAGGCCATATTCACATTGCCGATGGCAGCAAAATAAATGCCCAAAGTGGCGTGGGTAAATCTATAAAAACACCCAATACTTCAGTGACCGGATCTCCGGCTTTCGATTATGGGCATGCGCTTCGAAGCCAGATACTAAGCAGAAACCTTCCGGAAATGGAAAAGAGAATAAAAGAACTTGAGCAGATGATGGAACAATTGAAGGCTGAAAAAGTTACTCAATAAATTCAAGCACCAATAAAGTCCAAATAAAAAAATTTAAATTTCCAATACACCCCACATTATTTAAAGAATTTCTTTTCATACATTCGTGTTCATGGAGCATCGAACTAATTCGAAAGAGAAGGCTTTTCAGCACACTTTAAAGGACCCTGTTACCATTTCCGGTGCTGGTATCCACACTGGCCGATATGTTACTATTTGCATAAAACCTGCCGAAAGCAATACCGGGATTAATTTTCAAAGAATTGACCTTCCGGGGAAACCTGTTGTAAAGGCAGATGTTGATAATGTAATCGAAACCAACAGAAGTACTACCATTGAAGCGAATGGCGCCCGCATTGGGACCATAGAACACTTGATGGCGGCTTTAATGGGAATGCAGATTGATAATGCGTTAATAGAAATTGATGGGGATGAAATACCAATCCTTGATGGAAGTTCGCAGGTATTTATTGACGAACTTTCCAAAACCGGAATTCAACAACAGAATGCTGAAAAAATATATTACAATATCCATCATAACATAACTTTTATAGACGAAGAGAAAAAAGTAGAAATGGTGGCACTGCCATACGACGGTTACAGAATTAATACCTTAATAGATTTCAACTCACCGATTTTAGGAACACAACATGCGGATTTACGTGATATCCGCGATTTTAAAAATCTGATAGCGCCCAGCCGTACATTCTGTTTCTTCCATGAATTGGAACAGTTGATAGCCCATGATCTGATAAAAGGAGGTGATATTAATAATGCAATAGTAGTAGTAGATAAACCTGTAAATGATGAACAGGTAAAAAGGATTTCAAAAGTTTTTCACAAAAATGATGTTAAAGTAAGTGAAGCAGGTATTTTAAATAATCTTACGCTTCGCTTTCCAAATGAACCGGCAAGACACAAATTGTTAGATGTTGTGGGTGATCTGGCTTTAGTAGGTTTTCCTTTTAAGGCCCACATCATAGCAAACAGGCCAGGCCATTCTTCAAATATTAAATTTGCGAAAAAAATTAAGGAACATATTAAGAGGTATAAATATCGGCAGGAAATTCCCAAATACGATCCAACCATTCCTCCCATACTTGATATCCAGGAAATAGAAAAAACGCTACCCCACAGATACCCTTTTTTATTAGTTGATAAAATAATTGAACTTACCGAAACACACGTTGTCGCTATAAAAAACGTAACTTATAACGAGCCTTTTTTCCAAGGCCATTTTCCAGGAAATCCAGTAATGCCTGGCGTTTTACTGGCCGAAGCCCTTGCTCAGACCGGCGGATTTATAGCGATACCCCGAAACACCAAAGATAAGTATGATACCTATTTTCTTAAAATAGATAATTGCAAATTCAAACAAAAAGTAGTTCCTGGTGATACTTTGATCTTAAAAATGGAACTTTTACATCCGATACGGCGTGGCATATGTGAAATGAAAGGTACTGTATATGTGGGAGATAAAGTAGTCACCGAAGCTATCTTAGTAGCACAAATTGTTAAACGCCCTAATTAGTAACATGATAAGCCCTTTAGCACATATCCATTCCAATGCACAAATAGGCAAAGATGTTATTATTGATCCGTTTGCAGTAATAGAAGACGAAGTCGTTATTGGCGATGGTTCGCATATTATGGCACATGCTGTTATAATGAAAAATGTGAAGATTGGGAAATCATGCCAGATTTTTCCAGGAGCAGTGGTCGGTGCTATCCCCCAAGACCTCAAGTTTGACGGAGAAAAAACGAGTGTAGAAATTGGAGACAATACTACTTTAAGAGAATGCGTAACCGTTAATCGCGGAACAAAAGATAAATGGAAAACCTTAGTGGGTAACGATTGCCTTCTTATGGCCTATTCTCATATTGCGCATGATTGCATTTTGGGCAATCATGTTGTTATTGCCAACTCGGTGCAACTTGCTGGCCATGTAGAAATCGGCGATTATGCAATCTTAGGCGGAAATGCGGCAGCTATTCAGTTTTCAAAAATTGGCGCACATACTTACATCGCAGGTGGAACGGAAGTAATAAAGGATGTACCGCCTTTCATAAAAGCCGGACGAAACCCGTTAAGCTATGTTGGTATCAATTCGGTTGGACTACAAAGAAGAGGTTTCAGCATCGAAAAAATAAATGCCATAACTGAAATCTATAGAAATATTTATTTAAGAGGGCTGAATATTAGTCAGGCTACCAAATTCATAGAAAAAGAACTTCCCGACTCAAAAGAAAAGGTTGAGATTCTTGAATTTATCAAAAATAGTAAACGAGGGATTCTTAAAGTTTCTTCAAAAGAGGATACAAATGAGAATTAGTCTTTCGAATCTTGGAAAACGCTTCAACAGAGAGTGGATTTTCAGAAACCTGGACTACGAATTTGAAAAAGGAAAATATTACGCTATTACAGGTCCCAATGGATCGGGTAAATCCACATTATTACAAATCATTTCTGGTTCGGCTATCTTCAACGAGGGAGCAATAAATTATTTTGAAAATAGCAACCGATTGAGTGTTGAAAAAATTTTCCGAAAAATATCTTTTGCGGCTCCTTCCCTGGACCTCATAGAAGAAATGACTTTAGCTGAATTTTTTTCTTTTCATCAAAGCATGAAAGGATGGTTACCTGGATTAGAGACCAAAGAGATTATCCAGCTATCTTCATTGGAAAAAGCAGCTCATAAACAAATTCGTTATTATAGTAGCGGCATGAAACAAAGAGTTAAATTAGCACAGGCTATTTTCAGTGATGCACCCATTGTTTTGTTAGATGAACCACTTACCAATCTGGATGTGGATGGCGTCACAATGTATTATAGTTTAGTTGAAAAATATTGTCAGAACCGCCTTATAATTATAAGCAGCAATGACAAGAAGGAATATTCATTTTGCCATGAGATTCTTGATATCAGAAACTTCAAATAATATCTCTCATTTAAAAGATAACAACTTTCCGGGCAGTAAACAAACTTTTAAGCTGAATTTTTATTTTTAAAATCTCAGCGTTTTTTCCATAATAAAATGGGCAATAGATACTTCAATAAATTCACTGCCCGCTACGCTATATCCAAGTTTTTCATAAAACCCAATCGCTGTTTTTCTGGCATGCATAATCATCTTTTTATACCCATTGTCCCGCGCAATATTTTCTGCAAAATTCATCATGCTTGCACCTATTCCTTTACCTTGTAAATTATTCTGAACTGCCATCTGGCGCAATCTTACGGCATCCTTGTCTATTCTTGTAAGCAAGCAGCAACCTAACATGCTATCATCTTCAAATGCTCCTATAAGAATATCATTTTTTTCCTTATCAAGCTCGTCCTTTTCAAAACTCAAATGTAATGGTCTACGTAGAATCTCATTTCTCAATTTTACCATTTGATGGTATTCTTTGGTTCCGAAGTCGATTTGTTTTATAGGCATAAATGTAAATCTGAATAAACGATAAATAAGAAATTTAAAAATACAGATTTTAAACTTCATTTAAGTTATACAAAAAAAAAATAGAGAAAGTTAACAAGTCAATTGAATTTTATCATAGTCTTTGCAAATTTAAAATTGGCAAGATTGTTAAAGCACCAAAGTCTAGAAAACTGCCAACAATAACTCCCTGGACTACCGCTCATTTAGTGATTGAATCCGAAATTCATATTTTAAATAACTGTTTGAAATAGTTATTATTTTTTTTTATCACAAAAAGTATATTTTTGTGCCCACATTAACTAAACCTTACAATCATGCAAGACGTTGCAACAAGAGTTAAAAAAATCATTGTTGACAAGTTAGGAGTTGACGAAGCAGAGGTAACACCCGAAGCTTCATTCACTAACGATCTGGGTGCCGACAGCTTGGACACCGTAGAATTAATTATGGAATTTGAGAAAGAATTCAATATTTCTATTCCAGATGAACAGGCCGAAACCATCACTACGGTTGGCCAGGCAGTAGCATACCTTGAGGAACATGCTAAGTAATTACATTATTTAACTTTGCAGGTAAGCTTATGGAAATAAAAAGAGTAGTAGTAACCGGATTGGGAGCCATAACCCCTTTAGGAAAAAATGTTCCTGATTATTGGGAAGGTTTATCTAATGGTGTTTCAGGCGCTGATTATATTCAGCAATTTGATTGTACGAAATTTAAAACCAGGTTTGCCTGTGAGGTTAAAGATTTTGACCCCATTAATTATTTTGAACGAAAAGAAGCTCGCAAATTAGATAGGTTCACCCAATTATCTCTTGTCGCCAGTGATGAAGCGGTAAACGATGCCGGAATATCCAAAGAAAATGTAAATCCTGACAGGGTAGGTGTCATTTTCGGAAGTGGAATTGGTGGTATTACTACTTTCCAGGACGATGTGATGGAGTTTGCCCGGGGAGACGGCACTCCAAGGTTTAATCCGTTTTTTATTCCAAAAATGATCCTGGATATCGCAGCAGGTCAAATTTCTATGCGTTATGGCTTCAGAGGACCTAATTTTGCGGTTGTAAGCGCTTGTGCAAGCAGTACCAATGCCATTATTGATGCTTTTGATAATATCAGATTGGGTAAAGCTGACATTGTTCTTACAGGCGGCAGCGAAGCTGTTATCTCAGAATCAGGAGTCGGTGGGTTTAATGCAATGAAGGCACTTAGCGAAAGGAATGATGACCCCAAAACTGCATCGAGACCTTTCGACAAAGACAGGGACGGATTCGTAATGGGCGAAGCTGCGGGGGTTCTGGTACTGGAAGAATTAGAACACGCTAAAGCAAGAGGTGCTAAAATATATTGCGAAATTGCCGGAGGCGGTGCATCGGCAGATGCATATCACATTACAGCACCACATCCTGATGGATTAGGTGCAAAAAATGTTATGCATGCAGCCTTGGATGAATCTGGCATGAAGCCCGAAGATATTGATTACATTAATGTTCACGGCACCTCTACTCAGTTAGGCGATATAGCAGAAACGAAAGCTATTCTACAAGTTTTTGGAGATAAGGCTTACGATTTAAACATCAGTTCTACAAAATCAATGACTGGCCATTGTCTCGGTGCTGCAGGAGTCATGGAAGCGCTAGCTTGTATTCTCGCAGTTACCAAAAGCATAATTCCACCCACGATCAATCATTTCACTGATGACCCCGAACTGGATCCAAAATTAAACTTCACTTTTAACAAAGCGCAAGAAAGGGTAGTAAATGCAGCCATGAGTAATACTTTCGGTTTTGGAGGCCACAATGCATCTATTATTATCAAGAAATATAAACCGTAATCAAAGCTCCACCCTTTTTACAACTCAGCAATTTTATTTATTTTTTATTTAATTTACACTGCCTATTTACGGATTATTTGCAGACGTAAAGGGAACAATGCGTTAATTAATCTTTCAGATATTTTGAAACTTACTACTGGCTGACCTGTTTTCTATTTACTTTTTACATTAATATCCTAACAATCAATTCATTTCTACACAATTTTATTATCTTCGTTAATTGGCGGGCTGTATAGCCCGACATACGAACTAAATGTGGTCTTAGATTATGAACCGAATTAAATCCTTAAAAAAAAATGGAACAATTTATCCCCATAATAGTGGGTGTTATCGCACTGATTGCAGGAATCATACTGGGTAAAATATTATTTGCAAAAAACACAAAACAGCTAGTAGAAACTGCAGAACAACAAGCTCAACAAATTATTTCTGATGCGAAGGCAAACGCAGAAACGCAGAAAAAAGAAAAGCAACTGGAAGCAAAGGAACATTTTGTTCAATTAAAATCGGAGCACGAAAAGTCAGTTTTGCAGCGCAACCAAAAATTAAACGATACGGAAAACCGCGTAAGGCAAAAAGAACAGTCTCTTAATCAGAAGGAACAATCCGTCGAGCGCATTATAAAAGAAAACGAAGCGATCAAAGAGAATCTTAACCGCCAGATTGAAGTGGTCAATATAAAAAGGACCGAACTCGAAAAACACCAGGAAGAACACATTAAACGACTTGAAAAAGTCTCTGGCCTCTCTGCCGAAGAAGCAAAAGCACAGTTAATTGAAACTTTGAAGAACGAAGCAAATTCGCAAGCTTTGAGCATTCAGCAGGAAATAGTGGACGATGCCAAACTAAGAGCAAATAAAGAAGCAAGGAAAATAATCATCCAAACTATACAGCGCACAGCTGCTGAGCAGGCTATAGAAAATTCAATCACCGTCTTTAATCTTGAAAGTGACGAAATAAAAGGTTCCATTATCGGACGAGAGGGGAGAAACATTCGCGCCATAGAAGCCGCCACAGGTGTGGATCTTATAGTAGATGACACTCCAGAAGCGATAATTCTCTCCTGTTTTGATCCTTTGCGCAGGGAAATTGCCCGCCTTTCTTTACAAAGACTGGTAACCGACGGACGTATTCATCCTGCAAGGATAGAAGAAGTTGTTGAAAAAACACGTAAGCAGATTGAAGATCAGATAATGGAAATTGGAGAACGTACCGTGATAGAGTTGGGAATTCATGGGCTTCACAAAGAATTGGTGCGGCTGGTTGGTAAAATGCGCTTTAGGTCATCTTATGGACAAAACCT
>Ga0207933_1001952_pt1 | contig 14212 bp, 11 predicted proteins | sample NGESurdeep092012_4_FD_184488 | JGI IMG/M metagenome (GOLD analysis project Ga0207933, IMG submission 184488) | Arctic peat soil microbial communities from Barrow, Alaska - NGEE Surface sample F53-3 deep-092012 (SPAdes) | ecosystem: Environmental > Terrestrial > Soil > Wetlands > Peat ... | reverse complement strand
CCCCCGCCCCCTCGGCCCTCCACGATCGTTACAAATGGACAGCATTATTCGTGGTCACCCTGGGAATGTTGATGGCCACCATCGACTCGTCCATCGTGCTCATCGCCATGCCGGCCATCTTTCGCGGCATTGGTCTGGATCCGTTGCAGCCGGGCAACTCCTTTTACCTCCTATGGATGATCCTCGGATTCCTCGTGGTCACGAGTGTCCTCGTGGTGAGTCTCGGTCGTTTGGGCGACATGTACGGACGCGTGCGCATTTACAACTCGGGCTTCGCGATCTTCACCTTTTTCTCTGCCCTTCTCTCGATCACCTGGATGCACGGCCACGCGGCCGGACTCTGGCTGATCATCATGCGCCTCTTCCAAGCACTGGGAGCGGCGATGCTGATGGCCAACTCCTCGGCGATCCTCACCGACGCCTTCCCCCGACACCAACGGGGCTTAGCAATGGGGGTCAACCAGGCCGCGGCATTCAGTGGCACGTTCATCGGACTGATCGTGGGGGGACTCCTCGCACCCTTTGACTGGCACCTGGTGTTCCTCGTCTCGGTGCCGGTGGGACTACTGGGCACGGTGTGGGGCTACGTGGCTCTACGCGAGCAGGGCGAACGCCACCGCGCGCACGTCGACTGGCTCGGCAACACCACCTTCGCCGTTGGCATGGTCCTGATCATGGTGGGAATCACCTACGGGATCGAGCCCTATCGAAACCACACCATGGGCTGGACCAGTCCCCTGGTACTGGGGTGCATCATCGTCGGGGTCGCGACCATGGTGGCCTTTGTCATGATCGAACGTCGCGTCGCGTCCCCGATGTTTCGTATCCAGCTCTTTCGCATTCGACCCTTCACCGCGGGCGTCAGCGCCAGTTTTCTGGCGGCCCTCAGCCGTGGGGGCCTCATGTTTATGTTGGTGATCTGGCTCCAGGGCATCTGGCTTCCGCTGCACGGATTTAGTTTTGAGCGCACGCCCCTGTGGGCGGGCGTCTCCATGGTGCCCCTCACGGTCGGCATGCTCTTGGCGGGACCGATTAGTGGCTACTTGTCGGACCGCTTCGGTGCGCGGCCCTTCGCCACGGGCGGCATGTTGGGCACGGCCGTGTGCTTCGTGTTGCTCGAGACGTTGCCGGTCAACTTTCATTACTGGGAGTTCGGCATCTTGTTGTTCTTCACCGGAATGTCCATGGCCGCCTTCGGATCACCCAACCGCGCGGGCGTGATGAACGCACTTCCCTCCGAGCACCGCGGGGCCGGGTCCGGAATGAATACGACCTTTCAGAACTCCGCCCAGGTCTTTTCCATTGGACTGTTCTTTACCTTGTTAATCGTTGGTCTGTCGAGTTCACTCTCCACCAACCTCTACCAGGGTCTCGTGGCCCACGGCGCCTCCACCAGCGTGGCCAGCCACGCCTCACACTTGCCGCCCATCGCTACCTTGTTCGCCGCGTTCCTCGGCGACAATCCGATCCAGCACTTGCTCGGCCCCGCCGGCTTGGCGCAACTCAGCGCCGCGCAACAGGCCACGCTCCTCGGACGGAACTTTTTCCCGACATTGATCGGCGCGTCCTTTCGTTCCGGTCTACACGCGGCGCTCGATTTCGGCATCATTGCGAGTCTCTTCGCCGCGGCGGCGTCGTGGGTGCGCGGTGCCAAGGTTGATGACGAAGTCGCGGCGCCCGTCGCCGTCGATATCAACGTCGACTAGAGCTCGCGGGTGAGCTGCTCGACGCGCTCATTCCAGTCGCGCTCGGTGCTTTCGCCGCGCGCGTGCAGTGCCGTACGCTCCTCGCGCAGGGTCCGGGCCACTCGTCCTAGTCCACTGGGCAACAATTCGCGGACGCGCCCTCGCACCCACTGGGCGAGCGACGGTGAGGCACCCGACGTCGACACGGCGACGATGACGTCGCCGTCGCGGTGCACCGCGGTGAAGTAGAAACTGCACCGCGTCGGATCGTCGACCACGTTCAGTAGCACGTGGCGCTCCTCGGCCTCCGTGACGATCTCGTCGTTCACCGGTTCGTTGGCGATCGCCGACACGACGAGGAAGAAACCCGCGAGGTCACCGCGACAATACGGTCGCACTTGGGTGGACACCACGCCCTCGGGCACTTCGACCAGTAGTTGCTCGGTGATGACGTGCACGCACGCGCCCACTTCGAGCAATTGACGCGCCTTATGTGCGCCCAGACGACCCATGCCGAGGACCAGCACGTCACGACCCGTGAGATCGAGGGCCAGCGGCAGCATCACGAAGTGGCGACCAAGTCGCGCACGACGTCCTCAATCCCCAATTTCAGAGCGGCCACGGGACCGATGACGATCACGGCCGGTGAGCTCACGTCAAGGAGCGCCAAGTGCTCGAGACGTGCGCGCACGACGCGCTGTCCGTGCGTGGAGGCATTTTCGACCACTGCGACCGGTGTCGCATTGTCCAGTCCCCCACGACGAAGTTCTTCAGAAATCTGGACCCGGCGCGCGACTCCCATTAAGACCACGAGGGTGATATCGGGGAGCGCCAGACGTTCGAAGTCGACGGCCGCGCCCGACTCGGCGGTGGCCGTCACCACGCACACGCCGTGCGACACACCGCGATGGGTCACCGGAATGCCGGCCAGCAGCGGTCCGGCAAACGCCGACGAGATGCCCGGCACCACGTGCACCTCGACGCCCGCGCGAGCGAGCGCGAGAGCCTCTTCTCCCCCGCGTCCAAAGACGAAGGGGTCGCCGCCCTTGAGGCGCACCACGTGGTCGTAGCGAGATGCCAGTTCGATCAACATACCGTTGATGTCGTCTTGGGAACTCGAGCGACCGGGAATCTTTCCGACGTCAATTCGTCGCGTGCGCGGTCCGAGGAGGTCAAGTACTCCCGTTCCGACGAGGCGATCGTGCACGACCACGTCGGCCGTCGCGAGTACTTGCGCGGCGCGTAACGTCAACAGGTCGGCGTCACCCGGTCCCGCGCCAACGAGGTAGACACTCACGGCGCGACGACCCGCACGTAGAAGTCACCGAAGGCTTCACCCTCAAGTCCCTCGTCGCGCCAGCGCTCGAGCAGAGGCTCCAGGACCGCGGGGATCTCGTCGAGCTTCAGTTTTTCTTGGTGCAGTGACGCCAATCGGTCACCGCGCAAGGTGCCGCCCAAGTACAGGTCGTAAGAGTTCTTCGTACGTCCGACGACGCCGACCTCGGCCACCGCCGGGCGCGCACATCCGTTGGGACAGCCCGTCATGCGTAGCTGTAGGCGACGCTTGCCCAGTCCCTTCTGGTTGAGGGCTCCCTGCAGGTCATCGACCAACGACGGCAGACGTCGCTCGGCCTCGGCCAGGGCTTGTGAGCACGTGGGAAGCGCCGGGCACGCCAGGGCCGATCGCTCGACCGTGCCGAGCTCTTCCACGCCGCGCACGTCGTGCTGGGCCAATACGCTCGCGACGTAGTCGCGGTCCTCGGGAGCGATGGCCGACACGACGATGTCTTGTTGGGGGGTGATCAAGAAGCGCAGATCGCGCGACGAGGCCAGTTCGCGCAGGGCAGTGCGTAGTCCCTTGCCGTCGGTATCGTCGCGCACGCGTCCGGCGCCGACGCGTACACCGATCTCGAAGTTTCCGTTACTCAACTCACGCCACCCGAGGTGGTCCTCGGCGTCGCGCAGTTCCACGGGTAACGCCGGTCGCAGGGCTCGACCGTAGCGTTCTTCGATCTGAGCAATGAACGCGTCGTTGCCCATGTCGGCCGCCACGTACTTCAGGCGGGCGCGTCGCCGGTTCGTTCGGTCGCCCAGGTCGCGAAACGTGGACAGGACCGCGCGGATGAGATCGTCGAGTTCGTCGGGGGTCACGAAGGTGAGCGGCGTCGCCAGTCGAGCAAAGGTGTCGGGCTGGGCGTAGGAACGACCGAGTCCTCCAGCCACGACCACGTTGTAGCCGGTGCCCAAATCGGGATGCGTGCTGGGGATCAGTCCGACGTCCTGAGCCAGAATGTCGACGCAATTCTCATCGGGGTGGGCAATGGCGATCTTGAACTTGCGTGGAAGGTACGTGTCGCCGTAGAACTCGTGCTCGACGTCGGGCTCGATGCTGGCCGCGCGCTCGCCATTGACGAATATCTCCCAGTGGGCCTTCGTAGTGGGCTTGAACGTCTTCGCGATGTGATTAGCCAATTCGGTCACGTGGATGTGCGCGTCGTCGGACACCAGACTCGAGCACATCACGGTATTGCGCACCACGTCACCGCAGGCGGCGAAGGACGTCATGGCCTGTTGGTGCAGGCGCGCGCCGAGCGTCTGCAAAGAGAACTTGAGGACGCCGTGGAACTGCACGGCTTGACGGGTGGTCAGTCGAATCGAACCGTCGGCGAGATCTTCGGCGATGTTGTCGAGCGCCAGCCACTGAGTCGAACTCAACTGTCCGCCGGGGATCGCGACACGAATCATGAAGATGTACTCGAGGGGCTCACCGGCCTGGGCGCGCTCACGGCGAACGTCGCGATTGTCCTGGGCGTAGATCCCGTGGAATTTAAGGAGGTGCTCGGAGTGCCCCGACATGTTCGGGGCGGGCGAACTCAAGTCCCCTAAGAGATCACCGCGTAGGTGATCACTGGAACGCTTGATCGACTCTTCCGCTACCAGCGAGGTCGTTTCCTCTGACACTGTGAATGCTCCTCCCGCGACGGCCCGTGACGTCTAGACCACAAATCTTAGTGGTTTAGTCAGGAATCGGAAAGATAGAATTTCATTCGTTCCTTGTCGGGTGTCAATTCCTTATGCGTGACGCGGCAAGACTGCCCTGGTCAGCGCGGAGACGTCGCGGCACGACGGCGACGCAGTGTCAATATCGCCGCTACCGCCGCCACGAACCCGATCGCGGCGACGGTGAAACTGTTATCGGCCACCAGCGCCACGCCGCGTTCGTGCGTGTCAAAGGTGGGCCCGTGCGCGAGAATCCACATCGGCGCCACGTAAAACAATGCCGCCACCACGATGGCCCAGACTCGTCCCGACGCGGGTCGGTCTCGTCCCCACCACAACCACGCCAACACTGGGACTACCCAGACCATGTGATGCGCCCACGTAATGGGCGAGACCAACAGTCCGGCGTCTCCCACCACCATGACCGCCAGGAACGTCGAGGACACCCGCCACGCCCACCACGCCAATGCCAGGCCCGCCAATGCCGCCACGACTTCGACCGCCTCTATCGAGTGCGGGGACCACACGTGGTGCGTGACCCGATCGAGCGCCCCCTCGAGACTTTGATTCGAGACGTAGGTCACGGTCCCGATTCGCGACTGGTCGTTGACGTACTTCGTCCAAAAGGCCGCCGACGCCGAGGGATTCACCACGAAGGCCGCCAAGGTGCACAGTCCCGCCGTCACGAGGGCGGTGAGGGCCGCACGAAACTGTCGCGTCACGAGTAAGAAGGGGACGAAAATGAACGGCACCAACTTGATGGCGGCGGCCAGACCGATGCCGATGCCGCGCGGTAACGTCCGCCCGGCCACCTGCACCCGCGTGGTGGCGTCCACCACGACGAGAGCGAGCAAGACCAGATTGATCTGACCAAAACTCAAGCCCAACATCGCCGGCTCAATCAACACTGCCGGACCCAGCAACAACAGGACCATCATCCAGGGCACGCGCGACTCGTTGGCGCGTAGTTCGGGACGCACGTGCAACAAGGTCACTGCGAGGACGAGGACGAGTGCCGTCACATTGACCAGCGACCACACCACGCCGGCGGCCCCCGAGGGTATCCACGTCAGGGGCCAAAAGAAGAGCGTCGAAAATGGCGGGTAGGTGAAGGGAAGGTGCACGCCCGGCAGATACAGCGAATACAAATGGGCGCTGGTGAGGTGGCGTGCACCCATCAAGTACACCTGAATGTCGACTTGACGACGATGCCACGTCCAGCCCACCGAGCCCACCAGCGCCACCACGCACGACACCACCACAGCGACTACGCGCAGCGGTGACGCGTCACGGCGCAACGTCGGAGCCGAGGTCCGTGGGTCGTCGCTTCGAACCCGAAGCGCCAGCGGCATTAGGGAGTCCAGGAAATGGTGGTCGACGCGACGGTGAGGGCGCACATGGCGAACGCCGAAAGGATCACGATGACGAGGTATCGCTGTCGCGACACGCTGGCCGCCACCACGGCAAATAATGGGAAGCCGCGGAGCAGCAGTCGCGGGGAGATTCCCACGATCGGCGACAAAAGGCCAAAGATGAGGACCGTGGCGGCGTAGACGCTCCAGGTGGGGGGCGGACGAAGTTTGCGCCACAGCACGACGACGCCAATCGTCGCGAGGAAGGTGACCGTCTTGAGGACCGAGTTGAGGTCACCAAATCCGTTCTCGAACACGCGGTACATCGCGTAGAAGACGCCCGTGCCCATCGGACCGGCCTGCCAGCCCTGGCGTTGGGCTAAGTACCAACTGAAGGGCGACCCCGTGTGCGCCCACAAATAGATAAAGAAGGTGCCGATACCCAAGGGCGCCAGCGCCGGCGCCCACCAGGCCGTCGCGTCGCGATCACTACGCCAGGCGCTGTAGGCGGCGACCGCGCACGGCAGGACGACGGCACTGGCGACCGGGTCACACGCCGTCGCGACAGCTGCGGCCACTCCCGCCACGATCCAACGGTGCCGGTGCAGAGCGAGCAAGGTGATCGACACCAACGCGATGACCATTCCCTCGGTGTACACCAGGGAAAACACCACGGCCGCCGGAGAGAAGAAAATGAGCGTCGTCGTGCGCGTGGCCACCGTGTCGCCGTAGTGCTCGCGCACCAACCACCAGACGGCGACCGCAGCTCCCGCACCGGAGATCGCCGCCACCGCCTCTCCCGAGGCGGCGAAACCCAGCGAGGTGACCCAGTGGGTGAAACGAATCATTACCGGTAGCAGCGGGAAGAAACCGAGATTGACTTGGGCGGCGTTGCCGTGTCCGCGCGGAATGCCCGCGGCGTAGCCCGATCGAGCGATCTGGATGTACCAGTGCGAGTCCCACCTCGTCAGGTAGTGACCAACGGCGTGGTGGCGGACTTTGGCCACCAGTCCCAAGACCACCCACACCACCATTCGCGAGATCGCGTAGACCGCGAGTGGTACGGCTGATCCCCGTACTACGTCACGTAACGCCTCGCGCCGAGACGAAGTAACCGGGCGGGTCTTCGACGACGTGGCGGAGGGGTGCACAACCATTAACTCTAGTGAAACCAGTATTTCAAAAAGGTTACGCGTGACGACGCAAGAAGGAAATTAATCCTTCGAAATACGTCTCCTGATCGTCGTACATCGCCATATGAGAGCCGTCGGGACAATGCCAGTACTCCCCCGCCGAAAGCAGAGACGCCATATGGCGTAAGTACTGCGGGTCCATCGTGTCGTGCTCGGCGCCGATGACGAGGGCGGGTACCGAGATGTCGTGGAGATCAGCGGTGCGGTCCCACTCCAAAAGAACTCCGGAAATTCCCAGCTCACTGGGTCCCTGCATGGGCACGTAGATGTCCTTATTGATCAACGAAAATGATCGCACGATGGGCTCAGGCCATTGCTCGACGGGAAGTCGCAGCACGTGATGGACGTAGTGGTGCTCCAACAACAATTCCTCGTAACGAGGGTTGTTCGTGTCACCACTCGCTTCATACTCCTTGATCTGAGCGAGCACGGTCTGGTCCATGGGGGGCATCAGCACGTCAATGGCGTAGCGGTTGTAAGCCGCGCCGCTGGACATCATGTTCGAGATGATGACGCCCTTGAGGTGTTGTTGGTACTTGAGGGCGTACTCAATCGCCAAGACCCCGCCCCAGGAATGTCCTAGCACGAAGAAATTCTCCGGACCCAGCCCCAGCGCTTGACGTACTTGTTCGACTTCGTCCACGAATCGCTCGATCGTCCACAGGGACGCGTCGCTGGGCGCACTCGAAAGGCCTGAGCCGAGTTGGTCGTAGTAGTAGTACTCGATCCCCGCGGCGGGTAGATACGAGTCACAGCTCAAGAAGTAGTCGTGCGTCGCACCGGGCCCGCCGTGGAGCAGCAACAACGCGACGTCGGGATTGTTGCCCGTGCGCTTGGTCCAGACCTGGAACTCACCCATCGGCGTCACGACCGGAACGACGTAGACGCCGCCACTGGCGACACCCTTCTTATCGGTGAGATCGAAGTACGCCTGATAGTCCACAGCCATTTTACCCTCCCCTCGAATTCACTCTAAGTCGTCGTGGACGATATTTTGTGTTTTGGTGACTAACGTAAGTGGAGCATTTTCCTCCCCCTCACCTGCAAGGAGTCCTTATGAACACCCGTGGCTACGCCGCGCACGCCGCCAATACCGATCTGGTTCCCTTCGAATTCAGTCGGCGCGACTTGCGCCCGGGCGACGTCGCCCTTGCCGTGCTCTACTCCGGCATCTGCCATTCCGACATTCACCAGGTACGCGAAGAGTGGGGTCCCTCGCTCTTTCCCATGGTGCCGGGCCACGAGATCATCGGCGTCGTCACCGCGGTGGGGTCTGAGGTGACCCGGTTCACGGTGGGCGAGCGAATCGGCGTGGGCGTTTTCGTCGATTCGTGTCGAGAATGCGAGAACTGCCTCGCGGGTCTGCAACAGTACTGCTCGAAAGGAATGACGCCGACCTACAACAGTCTCGAACGCGACGGCGCGACGATCGCCTTTGGCGGATATTCGAACCACTTCGTGATCGACCAGGACTACGCCGTGCACGTCGCGGACTCGCTCGACCCCGCGGGAGCCGCACCACTGTTGTGCGCAGGAATCACCCTCTATTCGCCGCTTCGTCATTGGGGTGCCGGTCCCGGCAAGCGCGTGGCCATCATTGGTCTCGGCGGGCTCGGCCACATGGGTTTGCAATTCGCGCACGCGATGGGTGCCGAAACTACGGTCTTTTCACACTCGGCCTCCAAGGCCGAGGACGCTCACGCTCTGGGTGCTGACCACTTCGTCGTCACGTCCGAGCGCGACGCACTCGCCACTCACGCGTTGCGCTACGACATCATTATCAACTCGACGTCGGCCGACATCGATCTCAACGATTACTTGAATTTGTTGAAGCTCGACGGCACGCTCGTCATCGTCGGACTCTCGGGGGTACCGGTGTCAATTGAGCAGGGCATCTTGCTCGGTGCTCGCCGGTCGATCGCCGGTTCGATGATCGGTGGAATGGGCGAACTCCAGGAAATGATGGATTTCAGCGCCGAACACTCCATCACGTCACTCGTCGAAGTGGTCACCGCCGACTACATTAACGAGGCTTACGATCGGACGGTCGCGAGTGACGTCAAATATCGATTCGTGATTGACGCCTCAACCTTTTAGCTCCCAGTAATTTTTGGAGATTCTTGACACAATCGAAGTAGAACATCACAGAAAGGTCGTCATGAAATCACTGAGAATCCTCGCCAGCGTCGGTCTCGTGTCGGGCGTGCTCGTCATGACTTCTGGGGCGCTCGCCACCGGCGCCACCGGCGCCACCGGCGCCTCCGCGTCGACTGTTAAGACCTGTACCTCAGCGCTCCTCTCGGTATCGCTCGGGACGTCCGAGGGCGCGGCCGGGACGATCTACTACCCCGTTGTCTTCACCAACCGAGGCGCCGCGTGCGCCATCTGGGGAGTGCCCGCCGTGCAACCCGTCGTGGGCGGAGCCTCGCACAGCCGTATCGACGTGGGACCACGCGCGCGCAATGACTCCTTGGGCCAGATGCCCGTGCGTCATGTTCTTGCCGCACATCACCAGGTGAGTGCGGGTATGGGAGTCGCCGAGAGTGGGAACTACCCAGTTGGCTTGTGCGAACCCGAGAACGCTGGAGCCATCGTCGTGAGTCTGGGTACTTTCCTTCCCCCGACCAACCTGACTTTGAAGATCTCGGTGTGCACGAAGGTTTCGAGCGTCAGCACGCGACTGATCGTCAGCGGCAACACTGGTGCGTAATACGGCGTTCGTGACTCGCCTCGCTGACGACGCCAGGTCACCACGACGCTTCGCGATGCGAGGGTCATCGATTAGTTCGGTGACTCACTCTCGCCGCGTCCCCACGATGTGTTGAGGTTGGACTGAGACTCACGAAGTTGACTGAGGGCGCCGCCGGCGCTGAAATATCTCTTTCCAGCGACCAGTAATTCTTCTGCGGGAAATTTGGTGATGACTTCACAGCCGGTCGCGGTGACCACCACTTCCTCTTCAATGCGCGCCGCCGACCAACCGTCCTTCGCCGGCCAGTAGGTCTCCAGGGCGAAAACCATTCCCTCTTCAAGAACTTCGGGGTGGTCGAATGAAATCATGCGGCTGAATATGGGTCGCTCCCAAATTGACAGTCCCACCCCATGCCCGTACTGCAGGCCGAAGGCGGCCTCCTCGTTAGGAAAGCCGAAGTCTTGGGCCGCGGGCCACACAGCCACGACGTCGGCGGTCGTGGTGCCCGGCTTAACCATGGCAATCGCTGTATCGACCAACTCGCGACATTTTGTATACGCGTCGCGTTGGGCTACGGAGGCACTCCCCACCGCGAACGTTCGATAGTAACACGTACGATATCCGTTAAAGCTGTGAAGAATGTCAAAGAACGCCGGGTCACCCGGGCGGATGAGACGATCACTGTAGACGTGCGGATGCGGTGAACAGCGCTCTCCGGAGATGGCGTTGACTCCCTCCACGTGCTCGGATCCGAGGTCGTAAAGAACCTTGTTCACCAGTCCAACGCATTCGTTCTCTCGCACACCCGGTCGCAAGAACTCGTACAACTCGTCGTAGGCCGCGTCAACCATGGATGCCGCCTGCGTCAACAGCGCGATTTCGTCGGAAGTTTTGATGCGACGGGCCTCGAGAAAAACCTGTTGCCCGTCGACTAGCGTGATGCCCTCTTTCGCGAAGGCGGCTAACACCGGCATTTCAATCACGTCCACGCCGACGGGTTCGTTTTGAAGTCCGAACTGATGGAGAACTTCCTTGATCTTGAGCGCGACCGAACCCGCTCGATCGGCGCCCGGTGGGATAGCCCCGCGCAACGTCGATATGCCCGCGCGCGCACCCTCGTACTCGATGAGCGTTCCGTCGGGCCCCGTTTGAACGCCGGACAACCAGGGGTTGTAGAGCTGGTGATGTCGCGCCGCAGATCCAAAGTCCCACACGATGGGCTTGCCGCCGCGCGGTAGCAATGCGAAACGAATTAGCTTGTCCATGGCCCAGGTCCCAATGTGAGTACCGGTCATATAGCGAATGTTGTGAAAATCGAAGGTTAAGAGCGCACCCAAGTCCGAGCGCTCCAACTCCGCCTGGAGGCGCGCGAGCCGCTCCTCGCGCAGACGCGGCATGTCGACGCGGTTCTCCCAATCCACTGAATTGGTGCCGCTAGTGTGAATTCCCATAGTTCCTCCGAACATTCATTGGGGCTGGATTCGTTTGCTCATCGACCACGTTGGCGCGCCCACACGTCAAGTCCGACCGCGATCAGCAAAATGACTCCCAGCACAATCTGCTGGTACAGGGGATCGATTCCCAGAAGGTCGAAACCGTTGCCGATGAGTGCAATGAACAGCACGCCGATCGTCGTGCGCCATACCGATCCTTCGCCCCCCGAAATTGACGTTCCACCCACCACGATCCCGGCCAGGACCGTGAAGGCTAGAGCGCTACCTCCCGCCGACGCTTCCGCACTCAGAACGCGCGACGTGTCAATGATGCCCGCCAATCCCGCCGCGCCACCGCTTAAGACGTACGCACCAATTCGCACCATGTTCACGCGAACTCCCGCGAGGCGGGCTGCTTCGGCGTTGCCGCCCGAGGCCACGATGTAACGACCGTATGTCGTGCGCGAAAGCAGTAGGGCCAAGATCACGACGACGATCACCATCCACCAGACCGCGCTTTGCACCCCCAGGAAGGTCGAATTCGAGAATCGTGCGAACCCGGCGCGCGACGTGAGGACGATGAGGTTGCCGCTCGTCACCTTCGTGGCGACCCCCGAGATCACAAAGGACATCGCGAGTGTCGTCACCAGGGCATTTATTTTGAAGATCGCCACGATCAGCCCGTTGATGAGCCCGATACCGAGCCCGACAATGAGGCCGACCCCAATCGCTACCCACGGCGAATGCGTCTCCGCCATCTGCCCGGCGATGACACTGGCCAGGCCGTACGTGGCTCCGACGGATAAATCAATACCTCCCGAGACCAGTACCAGAGTGCCCGCCGCCGCGATGACCAGCGTCGAAGCTTGCTGATCGAGGATGTTGAGCAAGTTCGTTGTGTGCAAGAAAGGTTGACTCGCGATGGATAACACGACGAATAAGGTGAGAAAGGGAATGAAGATTCCCGCTGTGCGCCACGACGTCAGGTGACGGGTCACACTCGATAGGTATCCGTGCGGATGACGTCCGTCGTCGACTTCTAGGAGAGGGGTCGAGGACTGTTGATTCGTCATTTCGCCACTCCATTAGTGAGCGTTCCCGCGAACGCTGCCTCCAAGATCATTTTTTGATTCATGTCCTCATCCGTCAATTCTCGAACGACCGTCCCCGATCGCATGACGAGAACCCGATGAGCGAGACCTAGTACCTCTTCGAGTTCCGATGAGATCACCACGACGCCCATACCAGAGTTGGCGAACTCGACCAATATGTCGTAGATGGCGCGCTTGGAACCCACGTCGACGCCCCGAGTTGGTTCATCGGCCAACAACACTCGCGGAGCGCACATCATGGTTCGTGCGAACAACAGTTTTTGTTGATTCCCCCCGGAGAGACTCGACGCCGGCATCGAGGGATGGGCGCCCTTGACAGCGACGCGCGCCATCAAACGAGATACCTCCCTGCGCTCGGCGCTCGGTGATATCCACCCGTATCGACTGATCGACGCGAGTGAGGAGATGGAGACGTTTTCCTTCAGTGATCGCCCAAGGAACAGTCCCATTTCCTTGCGTGATTCGGGAATCAATGCCAGTCCTCGGCGCAGCGGCGTCGTCGGACTTCGACTCGTGAGGCTTTCGCCACCCATATCAACGTCGCCACTTTGGTTCCGTGCATCTTGGTAGATCGCACGCGCGAGCTCCGATCGACCCGCGCCCACGAGACCGGCGAGTCCTAGGATCTCGCCTTCATGGAGATCGAAGGACACGCCCGACACTTTGGGTGCCACCAGATTCTTGATCGACAGCACTACTCGTCCGCGCGGCGACCGAGGATTCTTCTCCGGGAAGGCCGCGTCGAGCGAGCGTCCCAGCATGCCTTCAATGAGCGAGTTCTCGGTGGCCTCGGACGCCGGAATCGTGCGCACTAGGCGTCCGTCACGCAACGTCGTAATGGTGTCAGAGAGGTCAAGGACTTCGCTCAAGAAATGCGAAATCAAAAGGACCGACTTCCCTTCCGCCGCCAGTGATCGAATGATGCCGTGCAGCGCGATGACTTCGGCGCCCGAGAGCGCCGCGGTGGGCTCGTCCATAATGACGAGTCGAGCCTGGCGCGCCAGTGCTCTCATGATCTCCACCTGTTGTTGACCCGCGGTGCTCAGCGATCCGGCCAGAGCGTCCGGCGCTATTTGAAAATTCAGTCGTTCTGCCAATTCCAGATACTTTGCGCGCAACGCGCCTCGACGAATGGCCCAACCCCGCCGTGGCTCCACCCCTAAAAAGACATTCTCCGCGGCACTCAACCCAGGAACGATTGCTAATTCCTGGGCAATCGTCACGACGCCGTGTGATAGCGCATCACGGGGCGAACGCATCGCGACGGTTCTTCCATCGATGCGAATCTCACCTTCGTCAGGAGTCAACACTCCCGAGATCAACTTGCCCAACGTCGACTTTCCTGCACCGTTCTCCCCCACCAACGAGTGCACGGATCCTGAAAAGACGGTGAGCGACACGCCGGTGAGTGAGGGAACCCCACCAAACCGCTTCGAAACGTTGAGGACCTCGACGAGAGGCTCTTTCTTCGATGCGGTTTGGTGGGGTGTTGGGGTACTCATGAGCGTTGTCTGCTATCTCCGAGGTCCACGATCATTGACGAGACCTAACGATGGAGATCGCGGTGACTCGATCAGCCCGGCCACTCGGCGGTGAACAGTCCGGCATCCGCCTTCGTCACCAGTCCGTGATGCGGCAAGTTGGCTACGGGGTCGATTGCTCCCGACACCTTGCCCGTCTTGACGGCGTTCACCAAGGCGATCATTCCGTCTTGACCTTCCGTCGCGGGTGCTTGGGCGACGTCC
>Ga0207933_1001949_pt1 | contig 14232 bp, 11 predicted proteins | sample NGESurdeep092012_4_FD_184488 | JGI IMG/M metagenome (GOLD analysis project Ga0207933, IMG submission 184488) | Arctic peat soil microbial communities from Barrow, Alaska - NGEE Surface sample F53-3 deep-092012 (SPAdes) | ecosystem: Environmental > Terrestrial > Soil > Wetlands > Peat ... | reverse complement strand
AACCTGCTTCTTGTCCACCCAGAACTGTCTGCCCAGCTGATTAATTTCTGCCTGCAGGGGGGCCATACGGCCTTGAAGCTCCGCAAGCTCGGCCTCCGCGTTTTCGCGGGATACTCTAGCCATCGCAGAATCGTCCGCAAAGACTTCCTCGAATTTCAAACGGTGAATAACCTCATGGCGTTTGAGTCGGTTGGCTTTGAGCGGCGCGATCTCCTTCTTTAGTTGCTCTAGCCGCACTGATCGTTTCGCGATGAATTTCGAATCGTTGCGGTTTTGCCAGCATGTGAGAACGTCGGGGATGTCGTTTTCGGGGACACGCTGACGTTTGTCATCTAGCGAAAGACCATCGTGCTCCATGTCGTAGAACCAGACACGATTAGTCTTTGCTCCCTTGGTGAAAAATAAGATCGCGGTCGACACGCCGGCGTACGGACGGAAAACGCCGGCCGGCATAGACACCACGGCGTCAAGGCGATTTTCCTCGATGAGCTTTTTGCGGGCTTCAACGTGTGCATTAGACGAACTAAAGAGAACGCCATCTGGAACAATAACTGCACCACGCCCGCCGTTGTCGAGCAGGCGTAAGAACAGATGGAGAAAAAGGATTTCGGTTTTCTTGACCTTGGTTGGAAGCGTCGGGTTCACGTCGCTTGCGTCGATCGCGCCTTTGAACGGCGGGTTGGCTAGACAAACGTCATAGCGACTTTCTTCAGTGAAGGCCTTCGAGAGCGTATCGGTGTAGTGGAAGCGAGGGACGGTGAGCCCGTGCAGCATGAGGTTCATGCTACCGATCCGCAGCATGGTCATGCCGGAATCGCTGTCGTAACCGGTGAAGGCCTCGCTCTGCGAGAATTTCCACTGCTCTGGCGTGAGCTTGCTACCAGTAAGGCCATGCGGCCAACCTTCATCGTCATAGGTGAGATCGCGTTGATCGGTGTTCGTCTCAAGAACGTGCTGCCAAGCGTTCACTAGGAAGCCGCAGGTACCGGCGGCAGGGTCTATGATGCGCTCGCCCGGCTTCGGGTCGATCATTTGTACCATCATGCGAATGATGTGGCGCGGTGTTCGGAATTGTCCGTTGGTGCCTGCGGTATTGAGGCGGCTGAGGAGATACTCGTAGAGGTCGCCCTGGACGTCCTGGTTTTGCGAAGAAATTTGCATTGCATCGATTGCTTTGCAGGCCTCGATAAGGAGGCTCGCTTTGCTGATCTTAAACTCGGCGGTTGCCATGTGCTCGCCGAAGGAGCCTGTTTTGGCGCCGAGGCTTTTCAGGAATGGAAATACTTTCTCCTTCACGATAGTGACAGCCTTGTCACCAGGGAGCTGGCTCCAATATGACCAGCGTAGCTCTTGGTTGGTGAAGAGCGGCTTAAATTTATGACCGCGCTTTTTTGCGGCGCGCTCAGCATCCTGTTCTCGCTCGTCGAGTTGTTTAAGAAAAAACAGGAACGAGAGTTGCTCGATGGCGTCGAGAGGATTCGAGAGGCCGCCGCTCCAAAGTTTGCCCCAGAGGCTGTCAACTTGCGAACGAAGTTTAGAGTCGGCGAGCATAACCATTAGGCAGCGAGTCCTTCAGTAAGATGGACGAGGTCTTTGACCTGGATGGGCGAAAAAAGTCTATCAACGGCATTTCGACCAAACGTCGCGAGCTGAGGTGCGTCGTGCAGATCGGTTTCGGACAGTCGACGCGTCGAGAGAAATATATCCTGGACGGCGCGGAGGAACCTAATCTGGTCGCCGGTGTAGCTATGCGATGTGATGTGTCTTTCGAACGAATTGCCAACGACGGACGCGTAGTCGGGGATAGCATCGAGGGCAAGTACATGGCGGAGTAATCCAAGGAAGCCGACATGATTATCCCATTTGAGCCCGTACACCGCGCGCGCGGCTTTATCGGAAAAACTAATGTCGGACGATTCAAGTTCATTGTGAAGGAGGCGCTCTAAATCGATCAATTGCTCGCTAGTCGGCGAACGCCCCTCTCGAATCGCTTGCAGCGCAGGGTGCTCGTCCGCAATCCGGAGAATGCGCTGATCAATCCGTTTTCGGTACTCCTCGACGTGCACTTGTGTCCCATTCGGCATCACAATGACGTGCTGCGCGCTGGCGATGAAGTCCGGGAGGTCGATGGCGATGAAGGAGTTATCGGAGCGACGCTTATTTTTCATCTCCGGCGCAAGCTCCCGAATCATCTCCGTGAGCTGAGCGCGGTTCGCGTTGGTAAGCGCCGGGGATAGTGCGACACCGGCAGAGGCGGTCTTCGACGCGCGTTCCCTAATTTCTTGGGGAAGACGGCCAACGTCCTCGGCGATGGATGCGAGATGATTGGGCGTTGGACTGCCGACGAGCATTGCAAGTGCCAAGCGCTCAATTTTATTGGTGAATGTTTCAGCAGCCACATCTACATCGGGCACGAATCGCAAGAGCGGCGCAACCTTCAGGCGAAGAAAGTCTATCCTTTGCAAATTCGGATGAGCCCAAAAATCATCGGTCCATGCAGACTCAACATCAGGCCAGGCTTTGCGGACAAGAAATGAATCGATGGGCACGCGTGTAAGCATCGCGCGGCAATCGACGATCGCCTGAGCGTAAGCGGGATTTTCGCGGCTGTTGAGGGTCGCGGTAAGAATGTCGAGCCGCGTGTTAAAAAGGCGCGTAAGGAGCGGTATCTCTGAGGGAATGCGCTCGTCGGTCTGTTTACCGAAGTCGTTCTGCCAAAAATCTATGATGAGAAAGCCGGTCTTCTCTCCATTGGGAAGCCGGTCGAAATACCTGCATGCTTGCTGATTGCGTGTGCCGCGTCCGATCATCTGCCAAAGCTTGATGCGAGAGTGCACCGGCCTCATAAACACGAGGTTGACGACCTCCGGAATGTCGATGCCGGTGTCGAGCATGTCAACTGAGACAGCAAATTGCGGCTTATCCTCCTTTTTGAACTTGCTTATGAGCCCGTCACCGTAGGGCCCGTCGTGGACACGTTCTACTCCTGTATAAATGACCTGCAGCATTCCCGGATATTGCGGAAACATTTCCTCAAACACGTCACGAATTCGGTTCGCGTGTTCTTTGGTCATAGCGAAGACAATGGTCTTCCCGGGAATAGAGCCGCTGCGATCTTTGATGCAGACGTTCATAATCTCTTCCCACTGCTTTCGCAGCGTATCGCGATTTGAGACAAGCACCTCAAGTTCGGTGCCTGCGTAGTCGATAGTATCGGGGTCGAGGCCTTGCTCGATGAGCGCGTTGCGATCTTCCTCGGACAGTTGAGCGCCCCGAATGCCCGCGCGTTGAAAGGTGGTGTGCGCCTGATAAAGAGTGAAATCGACGAGATGCCTCTCCTTGATTGCCTGCTCGTAGGTGTAGAGGAACGTCGGCGTCTGATCCCGACAATCGAATACGCGGAACGTGTCCCGATCGAGGAACGCCGCTGGGGTGGCGGTGAGGCCAACCATGCGAGCGTCAAAATATTCGATTACTTCGGTAAAGCGGTTGAAGATCGAGCGATGTGCTTCGTCGAAGACGATGAGGTCAAAAAAGCCGGGTGAAAAGCGCTCATAGCAAACGCCCATCGTCTGCTGCGTCGCGACGTACAGACGCTTGTTGGGGTCAATATTCGCTGTACGGATTCGGACACGCGGCTCATTCGGAAGATAAGTTTTGAAGCCATCGTTTAGTGCCTGTTCTACGAGCGCGTCACGGTCAGCAAGAAAAAGAATTTTTTGCGCGTAGGAACTTTGTAAAAACACATCGATGAGGCCCATGGTGGTCCGAGTTTTTCCGGTGCCGGTTGCCATGACAAGCAGGGCGCGGCGCTTACCGCTCTCAAAAGTCTCCGCTACTCGGCGGATGGCTTCGTGCTGGTAGGCGCGTTCGACAATCTTTTTGTTGATCGGCGTATCTTTAAGCAGCTTTTTGTGCTCGCGGATAAAGCGCAAGCGCCGGAGATCATCGGGAGAGAAAAATCCAGAAACCGAGCGCGGGTGCGCAAGGCCAACCTCCCAGAAAAAATGATGTAGGCCGTTTGTCATAAAGCCAAACGGGGAAAAATCCTGTTTGGCTGAAATCTCGGTGACGTAATGGCGGAGTTGTTCTTCACCCTCGCGAGCGTTGCGCGCGGTTCTCTTGGCTTCAATTACGGCTAGAACGGAACCGTCGGCATCGTAAAGGCAGAAGTCTGTGAAGCCATTCCATGGGGTCGGGTCGTAGCCTTGGACAGGAACTTCGAATTGCACTTGCGAGTGGTCGCTGAGGTTCCACCCCACGCGCTCCAGCTGCGGGTTTATTAAAAGAGCGCGGGTCTTTGCTTCATTGAGGTCGGGCATACGTAGTCAAATACCGTGGCTGCAGGCATGCGGGCCCGGGCGTGTCGAACGATTGCGTCTTTTGAAAAATGTCCCCGATGCCCTCGCGGCAGACTATAGCATGCGAAGGCTTTGAATACACGTTGTGGTTATTTTACGCTTGTCGCGACCGGCCCCGGCTGGTCGTGACGGGAAGCACTTGCTTCGGCAATTGCATGGGACTCTGGTATATTCAAAGAGTAAAGGTATTGGCCAACAATATACGTGATTCTATGAACACCAATCCGTTCCAAACACGCACCCCATCTGTTTCTGACAATAAGGGACTTCGTAGCCCGCAACGTGAGGCTTACGCGGCCCTCGTCGAGTTCGCAGAGAGCATCAATGGTCCTGAGAGAGAAGTGGGAATTATCTTGCCGGTCGGGTGTGGTAAGTCCGGCTGTATCGCGCTCACCCCATTCGCGTTTAAGGCGAAACGCGCCTTAGTCGTTGCGCCAGGCTTGGCCATTGCCGGGCAGCTTCACGATGACTTCGATCCAGCACATCCTGACATGTTCTATGTTAAATCGGGGGCACTCACCGACGCGCCATTTCCCGAGCCGGTAGAAATTCGCGGTACAACGACAAACCTTGCCGATCTTGAGGAAGCACATGTCGTTATCACCAACATCCAACAACTCCAGGGTTCTGATAATCGCTGGCTCCAAGATTTGGCTCCAGATTTCTTCGACTTAATTCTTTTTGATGAGGGGCACCACAATGTTGCAACGAGTTGGGAACTTTTGAAGGCGAAATTTCCCGCCGCAAAAATCGTGAACTTCAGCGCTACGCCATTACGAGCTGACGGCCAGTTGATGGCGGGGCGGATTCTATATTCGTACCCCGTGTTTCGCGCGATTCAGGAAGGCTATATAAAACGTCTCAAGGCCATAGTGCTCAATCCACGTACTTTACGATACGTTCGTCGCGAAGACGGAGCAGAAATCGATGTGACTCTGGATGAGGTGCGCCGATTAGGTGAAGAGGACGCAGATTTTCGGCGAAGTATTGTCACATCCCAGGAGACGTTAAACACGATTGTAGATGCATCGATTCGTGAATTGCAGAAGCTGCGCGCGGCAACATCTGACAACCGCTTAAAGATAATAGCTTCCGCGCTTAACTTTGAGCACTGCCGTCAGATCGTTGAGGCCTACAGAGCTCGCGGTTTGAAAGCTGACTATGTGCATTCTCGTGAAGATGCCGCTGCCAATAAGCGGGTGATGCAAAAATTGGAAAATCACGAACTTGATGTAATCGTTCAGGTTCGAAAGCTGGGCGAAGGATTTGATCATCCCTATTTGGCGGTGGCCGCGGTCTTGAGCGTGTTCAGTAATCTGTCTCCATTCGTGCAATTTGTTGGTCGGATTATGCGTGTGATTGAGCAGAACGCTCCCGGCCACCCCTTGAATCAGGGTGTGGTGGTTTTTCATGCCGGCGCGAATGTAGCCCGTCGCTGGCAAGATTTTCAGAACTATAGCGAAGCAGACCAGGAGTATTTCGATCAATTGCTTCCTATAGAAGGGTTGGATTTTCAATCCGCAGAAGAGCTTGAGGTAGAGCCGTCGCCAGATGGACCGCGCATCGATGCTCCCGTTGAAGTTCGAAGCCAAAGCGGGGTTCAACTTGAGGAGATTCCTCTAATTCAAAATGACGCGGAGGCGCTCGCGGCACTCAAACTTCTAAAGGAGAGAGGCTACACACCAGATCAGGTGCGCGATGCGTTTAAGGAATTGCAACCGGTGCCCGTCACAAAAGTACGTCAACGTCAGGCGATGCGTGGCGGCTTGGATATGCGTATTCGAACCGAGGCAGCCAGGATTCTGAAGGCAAGGGGGGTGAACCCCGAAGGAAAAGATCTTGATCGTCAACGTCTAGGACGCACGAACCTTATTGTTATCAAAGCGGCGATTGACCGAGAGGTTAACAAGGCGGCGGGACGCAAGAAAGGGGAGCGTCACGCATTTACCCGAGAAGAGTTGCAAAGGATAAACCGCGAATTTCCGACGCTCGTCGAGCGAGCAACAAAAGAGATTTTCCATGGCTAGAATGAAGTCACTTATTATTCGTACTGAGATTGATGTTGCTCTCAAGTCTCACAACTGTCAGCACAGTTCAAAACATCGCATTACAAAGGGTGAAAAACGACTCAAGGTACGGAATGGCCGCAGTTGGGACCATTACTGTTTGGAATGCGCAAAAAACATATTGCAGCACGATGCCCAGAAACTTCAGGAGCTTTCCAGAGCGGTTGAAGTTGCGTGATACGAACCTGTTGCATCCTGATGCTTTCGGTTTGCCGTATGATCGGAAAGCGGAATGGTGCGCTGTCGGGGCCGGCTAACGTAACGCCCGAAGAGGCCTATCGGACGGCTCTGACGTTCGATAGCCCAGACGCTGGGTGTTCGTTATGCGGGTGGTAGGGGATAAGTTCTCAAGAATTAAATCGTGAAAACTTGTTCTTCAATATTCTAATTCGACCGACATGACTCGCTACGTCATTTGTATTTCTATTAAACTGATCGTACTCAACAAACTCTTTATCGATCCGTCCTGATGACCCTTCGTCTACGTTTTGTCGATTTTTTCTTCTGTCTTCCTCAAATCGAACAAGGAAATCACGTACGCGCGGGTAGTCGCGCGCTCGTAGGTCACGAATGAACCAGTAGTAAACGGGGACCGAACCGGCTGAATTAAGCAGTGGGTCCTTCGGAAGAAAGATGCTGGCCAAGTCATCTAGCGTCGCATGCGTTCGGCGCGCCGCAAGCTCCAGCTTGTCACGCGCCTTGGCTGCCTCCTTAACAAAATTATCCAAGATCGTCTTTTTCGTCTCCTGCGGTCCTTTGTGATACTCAAACACCAAGAGCTTAACAGCCGCGTTTTGATCTTGGCCGCGCTGCACTTGGAACCGGATAAGCTCGACAAAGAATTCGTGCTTTGCCAATTCACGAATAACCTCGGGAGCAGGACCCGTCATCGCATTTCGAACTTCCGCGCCAGTCAGCGGCTTACTTCGGTTTAGGCGGACAAAAAGTTCGTTGATGCGCTCCACCTTATTGGTGATCACGCTCATTACGGAAATGTTGTAATTGTCCAAAATCTCGGCAATCTCGCTGAAGTTCTGCACTATGTCCTTGTAACCAAGCCCTCCGAGCTTGACGCTTGGGTCTTCTAGAAAAACAAAATCAGAATTTAGCGTGAGCTTTCCTTCAAAGAAATCGAAGATCGCTTCAAAGCGCTGTTTGCCGTCGATAATTGCATACGGCAATCGCTTTTTGTTGAGCTTCGAATCTGAATATGTGAAATCAGCCAGATAGAACTTAGGAACATCGAACCCATTGAGAATTGAATCGATCAAATAGGCTTTGTCTGCAGCAGACCACAAACGCCCCCGCCGTTGATAGGGCGGGCTCATATCAATTTGGGGCTTACGCACTCTCCACCAAGAGAGCGTTTTTGATTCAAAAGCCCTTACTGTGAATTTGGTGCGAGACAGCGTCATCTAGGCTTCAAATCCAAAAAATCGTTTCGTCTCACGTGCTAGCCCGTCCAAATCGGGGAACACGACCGTTTCAGTGATGCCCTGGCTTAGCAGTGAATTTCGCATCGACGAAATCCGCGTGTGGTTAACAACAATACACGAAAGTGCGGATGGCGGGAAATCGTTACTTTTTACTAATTTCTCCATCGGCTTTCTGTTTGCGCCAAAGATTGTGAAGGCCCCTTGCTGAGCAACAATCCGCGAACTGTTATGCGCACCATAGAGGGCAACAGGAAATTCGCTCATTGCTGTCGAAGCAGGCAAGGCTGGCACATATCCTTTCAGGTTTTCGTCGTCTGTGGTGAGAGGGCCGTCTCTATATGAAACGTGACGCAGTGCCGCACGATTCCAAGCAAATGGATCTAGGACCCAAACTACCGCAGACGCGCTGCTGCGGGAGGAAGTTGGGCGGGAAAACATCAAAGCAAAATGAAGCCCGACGAGCGGATTCTCCGTCCAGTCAAGGAGGCGCGTGGGAAGACCGTAATGCTGCATAAAGAAGAGCGCGTCCCAATCATCTCGGAGGTCGCGGGAGTGATAAGGAATACTGCGTTGGCGGAAGCGGGTCATCAATTCGCGCTCTAGCTTCCGAAGTTCCCCCTCCGTCTTTATAATTGGATGCCGGTAAAGAGTCGGCACCAATTTGAATTGATCTCGCCCGTTGCCTCTAAACCATAGAGAATGACCCGCCTTTCGTTGAAGCGACTGAACGAGCTCCATGTACCGCGGTAGACTTGTCGGACGGTGGACTTCAATTCCCGGCATCCTTTTCCTGCCCCAACCTTGCCGGAGTGTATTAACGCCCCACCATAGCACCCTCGGCAGCCGAAATATTCCCTTAATAAGCCGGCCGGAAGCTGGGTTAGAGACATTAGTGCTCAGGTGTAGGTCTGGAACAGTCGTGACAGGACGGGACATGCCGGGGTGGGACGCGACCTGGCCGGAAAGAGCAGCGCGCACAGCTCTACTATATGCCGCAAGGGGTAAGTCTATGAGTTCGAAACTATGAATCTCGCCAGCGGGGGTGGCTTGTTTGATGATGCGGCCACACCGGGCGCAAACGTAAAGATCAGTCCACCCGCTGCCGATCGTCGGCTCCATCTCGTCGCCACTTTCATTACACGGGAAGTGCTAGGATTGCGTAATGCTTCCCATTTCAAAATCCACATTTTTGCAATTTCAAATTTGCCCGAAAGACACGTGGCTGCGGCTGCATAAGCCAGAGCTGGTCGAGCAATTCGTCCTGACCGAATTTGAGAAGCACCTGTTTGAACAGGGAAACGAAGTCGAAGCATACGCGCGCCAGCTCTTTCCGGGTGCCGTGGCGGTAAAAGCGACCGGAGACGAAGCCATAGGCGAAACACGCCGCCTGATGGCCGACAGCGCTGTTCAGGCGATTTTTCAGGCGACGTTTTTAGCTGACGGATTTTTCATCAAATGCGACGTGCTCAAGCGCGGGACGGCACCCGGGTCGTGGGATGTATATGAAATCAAGGGCACCAATTCAAAGAAGGAAGGCAACGAAGACCGCGACCACATTTCCGACCTGGCGTTCCAAAAGCAGGTTTTGACCCTGGCCGGCATTCCCGTCGGTCGTTGTTACATCGCGCACCTCAACAAAGAGTATGTTCGTTGCGGCGCACTTGATGTGTTCGACCTGTTTACGACCTCCGACAGCACCGAGCAGGTGGATGCAATTGCTGCCGATTTGATGGAAGAGATGCTGGTGGCCCGCGAATATATAAACCGAGAAAGCGAGCCGAACGTCGGGTGCGAGTGTCATCTCAACGGCCGCAGTAAGCATTGTCGGTCGTTCGCGTATTCGCACCCCGAGATTCCCGAGTATTCCGTGCATGACATTGTGCGGATCGGCCAGAGCAAGAAAAAAATTGAATATTTCATGGATGAGCACATCTACGTGCTCGACGATGTGCCGGACGGTTTTAAGCTTGGCGATGCGCAGCAGCTCCAAGTCAACGCACACAAGCGCAAGAAGCCGATCATCGACCAGAATGCCATCGCCGAAATCCTTTCCGCATATCAGTATCCGCTCTATTTTTTCGATTACGAAACCTTCGCGCCCGCTATCCCTGCCTTCGATGGGTATGGCCCGTACAAGCGAATTCCGTTCCAATTCTCGCTGCACATCTTGCACGAGCCCGACGGCGAACCGGAGCACGTCGAGTATTTGCATCCCGACCGCAGCGATCCGACCCGAGCAGTGGCCGAATTGCTAGAGCGGCATATTAAGCCGGACGGGACTGTCATCGTCTGGTACGCCCCGTTCGAACGCGGGGTGAACAAGGAGATTGGGGAGCGGCTGACTAGCTCGGCTGCGGATATGGAGCGGATCAACGGCCAGATTCAGGACTTGCGAGATATCTTTTCAAAGCAGCATTATGTGCATCCTGATTTTCGCGGGGGTACGTCGATCAAGGATGTGCTGCCGGTGTTAGTGCCTGAGCTGTCGTATGACAACCTCGCCATCAAAGAAGGGGCAACCGCCTCAGAGCGGTGGTGGGCCATGACTGGCGACGGGATGAGCGATGCTGAGCGAGAAGCGACAGCCGAAGCGCTACGCACGTATTGCAAGCTCGATTCATGCGCAATGTATGCGATTTGGCGTGTGCTACAGGATATCGAGTAAGGGGCTAAGTTTTTCGGCGTTGACAGCATAGGGGTCGCAGCCCTTCGGGACGGAGTGGCTGTGATACCATTGGAGAACACCAATGAACGTCGCTGAAGTGAACATCTGGGGCATCCACGCCGGTCGAACCGGCGATGCCGACACCCTATTCCTGAAAAAGAATTGCATCGCTATCGGTTGGCAGGCGGTGGGCAATCTGGGGACGCTTGCCGCAGACCGCGAGGCGTTCAAGGCGAAGGTCGCGAAAACCTATCCAGACAAAAAGCCCGGCGCCATTCCAGTCAATGCCGGGCAATTGTTTCGTTTCGTCCACGAAATGAAATCTGGCGACATTGTCGTGTACCCGTCGAAGTGGGATCGCCAAGTTCATATCGGACGCGTGGAAGGAAACTACATATACGACCCGGGTACGGAACCGACCTATCCAAACCGGCGAGCAGTGAAGTGGCTTCATGCTGTCCCGCGCACAAAATTCAGCCAGGGCGCGTTGCATGAACTCGGCGCAGCGATGAGCCTCTTCTTGGTCAAGAATTACGCCGAAGAATATCGGACAGTATTGGAAGGAAAGGCCGCACCCGTCACGCCATTGGCGCAAGACGAGACCGTAGCCGCGGTAACGGAAGATATTGAAGAGACGACGAGAGACTTCGTGCTTAAGCGGCTCGCCCAGGAGTTAAAAGGCGCCCCGCTCGAAGGCTTCATTGTGCACCTGTTGGAATGCATGGGCTATCACGCCCGGCTGACGCGAAAGAATGAGCCGAGCGTCGATGTCATCGCGCACAAGGACCATCTCGGTGTTGAGCCACCCATCATCAAGGTACAGGTTAAGAGCAGCGATGGAGTAGCAACCGACAAGGATGTCTCTGCCCTGTATGGCAAGTTATCCTCCAATGGAGAGTTCGGACTTTTCATCACGCTCGGAACATTCAGCCCAGCATCGCGGAATTATGAACAGAGCAAGAGCAATTTGCGCCTCATCGACGGCGATGAATTGGTGCAGCTCATTTTCCAGCACTATGAGAACTTTGATTCACGTCATAAGGGACTGCTCCCGCTGCGCCGCGTCTATGTGCCGGAAGCCATCGATACCGACGAAGAATAGCGGGGCGCGAATATAGACGGCCGATGTCGCGACCGGTCGCGGCTGGTCGAGACCGGACGGGACAGGCCGGGGACGAACGCGGCTTGGCACGAAGGGCATCCCGCACAGCTCCTCCGGGTGGGTGGGAGCCTTCCGCTAAAGCGACGACCGGATGTTCGTCGCCAAGGGCGACGTTCGGCCGGTCGGAGCGCCTGCGCGTCGCCGTTCCGCGCTAGCAAGCGCGGCTCCGGCGGCGAGCAGACTGATAGCAGGCTTAGGGAAATGACAGGGCTGTGCGGGGCAGAAGCTAATACGCGAGCTCGTGGGGACCGCACGATAACTCCGCCCCACACACTCGTGAGAATGCGGGGAGCGGAGTATATGAGTTGATAATTTAGTTGTTGCACACGTGACAATTTGGACTGCAAGCGTACTCGCCAATTTCAAACTCGTTGAATGGATGAGCCTCATTGTCTGGTGCGCACACTCGTATGATGTCAGCTTCAGGCGAGAGCGCTTCGAGATGGTCGGTGCACAGCCTCAGTGTGCCGCCGCCGAGTGCTATCCACTTGTCCGCTTCGCTAGGGCAGCGCTCTACGCCGCAAGATTTCGCAATATGTTTGTGCATGTTGATTTGTAAGCTGATAATTTCACGGCTCGTTTATTATTTCGGTGGACACCCAAAGCCCGACCCCTTTCGAGATCGGGCTTCGGAAGGCGCTCAGTACTCCTCGGCAAGGAGAATCGTAAGGACGCGCGCCGTCTTCGCCGGATCGGTCGGATCAGGCGAGTAGAACCGGTGGGCGAGATCGTAGCAGTCGATCTTCCAGTATATCTTTCGGCCGTCATGGTCGAAGGCGCCGAAATCGTGCTCGCCATGCGGGTCGTTGTTTTCGCCGAAGTCCTCGAAGGAACGCACGCGCTCGGCAATCGCGCCTTGCATGTCCTGCGGCAATGTACTGATGCCACGGGTGAGGAAGACCTGCCCGCCAGTGAATGATCGCCTGAAGGCGTCATTGAGTTCCACGATGGTCATAGGTCGGTTGTGATGAGGGCTGATAAGTTCGACCTCTCGCGGTTGCGCCGCGAGACGCTCTCATGCGAGCGGCCGTCACAGCACGCGGTCAAGGGGGAAAGCCTCCACGCGCGCCGCCGGCAGCCGCGAAAGCTACGCGGCCCTTGACGGCGTGCTGCGGCCGCTACCATGAGGAGAGCGTCGCGGAGCAATAGGTGATTGAGGGCACTTTTGAGCTGGCAGGCCACCAGGGGAACGCCGGCACCAGCATCGGCCGCGACCAGCCGTACAACGCATAACGTGACGCCCGAGGAGGACTATCGGACGGCTCTGCTGTCCGATAGCCCGGACGCTGGGTGTTCGTTATGCGGGTGGTAGGGGATAGGGGAGCGACCCGGACGCGAAGCCGGCCTGCGTTACTACGCGGGCCGGGCGCCACGCGGCTGCGGTCGCTCCATCCATCGGTGCCTCCTGGTGCGCGGCAAAGTCAGGGCACGGACGGTAAACGAGGGACTGCCTACTGGCAGGCACGAGGCACCAACCCAGCATGACACTCAGGTCATGGCCACTCCGCTCACTCGGCGACCAGCGCACGCTAAAAACAACAAAACAAACAACAAACATATCCAGTCGCGGGCTGAGAGTGGAAAGCCCGATGCCCGGACTATTTGAAATGGCTCGCAAATTCGGCCTCAACGGCGAGATACGGGGCTGGGTACGGCAACAGGGGGTGTATGTGGATGCGTATAGGGGGCCGTCCTCGGCCTTGCCGCAGTATAGAAAGCCGCCGGGAATGCCGGCGGCTTTTGAGTCTGCCCGAAGTTCGGGCGGCTACCGGCGTCGAGGGCCGGGTTTGTTGTTGCGTTCGTTACGCTCCTTCGATGGCTGCTGGTCGTCTTCGCTTTTCGGCGGACGCAGCACGATCTTGCACTGGCCCTCCTTGTCCGGGATAGGCATAGCTTGCAGGATCACATTGAACCCATCGCCGTTCTGGTGAGCGAATGCAGCCCCAATCGGCAGCCAGAAATCATCCTGGCCCTCCCGTTTGATGACCGTGAACGCACGCATTGCAGGCTGGTGTGTCGTCGTACTCATGACTTCTCTCCTTCGTGGTTTCAGTGAGGCGAAGCGATAGCTTCGCGGATCACCATCAGTGCCTTGTCGATGCTATCGACGCGTCCAGACCCCATTTCCATGGATTCCAATTCGCCCTCGTGCTCGCAGACGGTGGCAGTGACGCCGACATACAGTCGGCCATCCGCCATCGGTGCGACCTCGATTGAGTAGAACTGAATGATGGAATTGAGATTGGCAGTTGGTCCGGGTGTCCCGGCCGCTGCGAAGTCTCGTTGCAACATCTCTATACTCCGTCTTGCAAGACCGACATCCAGGTTAGGGTGCCGGTCAACAAGACGGAGTGACTGCCTTAAGGATGCATCGACGGATTCATTCGCGCAAGGTTCGCGACTGCGCTCATGCAGAAGCAGCGCTAGCTAAACAAGAATGTCTGCGAAAGGATCGGTCGTAGAGCCTGCCGTCGTTTGCATGGATAGCGATACACGGCGAGACGCGTACCCTGTCAAGGGAGCAATCGCCGAAGGCGACGGC
>Ga0207933_1001948_pt1 | contig 14236 bp, 7 predicted proteins | sample NGESurdeep092012_4_FD_184488 | JGI IMG/M metagenome (GOLD analysis project Ga0207933, IMG submission 184488) | Arctic peat soil microbial communities from Barrow, Alaska - NGEE Surface sample F53-3 deep-092012 (SPAdes) | ecosystem: Environmental > Terrestrial > Soil > Wetlands > Peat ... | reverse complement strand
CTGGTGCCCTTGCCAAAGCTGCCTGTGGAGGTTCCATCACTATTGAAGCCCTGGAATGACCCGCCGATGTTATTGAACTCCGTGTGGTTGAAGGTATTGTAGGACTCCACACGAAGTTCGAAGCGCGCGTGTTCGGTCATAGCAAATGACTTGTAGACGGAGGTGTTGAAGTTGACTCGACCCGGACCAACAATTGCGTCCTTGCGAGCGTTACCGAAGCCCTGGTTTGTACCGCCTGCCCAGACCGGAGTTGGCGCTGCAAAGGCCGATTGATCAAACCACTGATTCTGTTTCTTGATGTAACTGATCTTCTTCACGATATTGGGACGGTTGTTGTAGCCGCCGCCAAGGCCGATGGTGTCGTATCCAACGCTGAGGCCGGGGTTGTAGACGCCTCCAGTCTGGAAGTTTGCCGTACCTGCAATCTCCCAGCCTCCAAGCACCGAGTGTGTGAAACCTGAACCTGACCTGAAAATGGGCAGCTTGTAGATGTAGTTCAGGTTGAGAATGTGGCGACGGTCGAAAGTACCGGAACCCTTGTCGTACTTGAGGTTCCAGGGATCGCTGACACCCTGTTCGTCGTTGCTGGTGATGTCGATTTCGTGGGAGTAGGTGTAATCGATCTCGCCTGAAAGACCACTGCGGTTCTGTGCGCGAAGGCCTACCTGAAATCCATTGTAGTTGCCGTTTGTGGTGTTCTCCTGCTGGTTGATGTTGGTATACCCCGGATAGGTACGATAGGAATCCCCGTTTGACAGCGATTGGTGATTGGGGTTTGTTCCGGAGTTGTTGCTCGAGTCGCCACTATTGGCACGGATGCTCAACGGCGTGTTGAGGGGATAGGTGTTGATCTGGCGCTCTATGTTCTGATGCCAGGCAATGTTACCCACATATTGGACTACGGCTACCACTGACGGTACGACTTCGTGTTGCACACCCAGGCTGAACTGGGCAACACCCGGAGCCGGGAATGTGCGCGCCAGGGAAGTCAGTCCCTGAGGACCGAAAGGTAGCGCTGCTTTTGCACCCGTTACATAGCTCGTGCCCGGATTCGTTAGATAGACATTCGATGCGCTCGGGGTATTGGAGAAAGGAACGTCAGGAGCAACATTGTAGATCTCGTTGCCCTGCAAGCGCTCGTAGAAGGAGCCGATGCCGCCACGCAGAATGGTTTTGCCGTTTCCGAAGAGGTCTTCAGAGAAGCCGACGCGCGGCTGCAAGGTCGCATAGTCGTTTCTCACCAGACTCGCCGGTTCACCGTTCTGTCCGGCGATGTAGACCCCATTGAGGTAAAACAGCTGACCGCCCACGGTTGAAAATCCAGGGCCGGTGGAATCGAGAGAGCTGCTTCCCGGTACATAGGTGGGCTTTTCACTGGAGATATACAGGTTGGGATCAAAGTTGCTTACGTTGTTCCCACGCTCGAACGCGGCCGGCAAAGCGTCGTAGCGAAGTCCCAGTTGCAAACTGAGGCGCTGCGTTACTTTCCAGTTATCCATCGCATAGCCCGATGTCGTCTGATTGACGTAGTGACGGATTGGCAAGCTCTGGGCCTGCGAATAACTGGCCGCAAAGCCTAGCAACATGTCCATAAACGGATCGCCGGAGTATTTGGTGTTTCCAATGGTTCCACCGGTGATGTTATTGAAGAAGAACTCCCCGCCTGGGTTGCCGAAGAGTTGCTGGTTCTTGGTGTAGCGGTTATAGCTGAGGCCGAACTTCATGGAATGCTTGCCACTCAAATAAGAGACGTCCAACTTAGGACTGTAGTCCTGAGCGGCATTGTGCCATGGGGCTGAGGCGGGGTTTTCCTGGGTCCCGTACTGCCCGTTCCAGTGCATGTTGGGCACGTTGGTGGAGGGGTTGTTGAAGAACCGGTTGACACTGAAGCCGGCAGGCCTGGCCGAATTCGGACTGTTGACGATATTGATGATGTTACCGTCGTAGTTCATGCTGACTTCCGCCAGCAGAAGTGGAGTGATGCTTCCGGTGAGTTTGACAGCCGCGCTATTGGAGGGGGTAATGATCGAGCTGGTAATGGTGTTATAGCTCGCGCCGGACCAACCGATCATAGGTCCACCCTGCGCCTGCGTGACGGAATCATGCAGGTAGTGAGCGAGAATCTGCCATTTGTCGTTAATGCGATGGTCGATTCGGACGACGTCGTCGCGTACAGTAAGAGGCGTCTGTGCGGAACTGGCGATCTGATCGTTGGCTAGATTCGGTTTTGGAACGATTCCCGTGCCGAGGTAGGCCACGGCGTTCGGGTCGATCAGCGCTGCGGGAATGGTGTTGTTGGGGAAGGGTTGTCCGGGTGTCAGGCCCAGTGCTGTGAGCTTAGCCGCATAGGCCGGGTCTCCAACATTGCTGGCAGAGGGAACGAGAATCGCCGAGTTGGGCGCAAATCCAGGCGCCACATATTTCAAATTCTGACCCGCAGTTGGGAAGTCGGCGGCGGGAAGCGTGTTGACAATGTTCGGCGAGTTGCCCTGTTTGATCTTGCGCCACTCCTCATTCCAGAAGAAGAAGGTCTTCGATTCGCTTTTCTTGTAGAGGTGAGGGATGACGACTGGGCCGCCGATGTTGAAGCCATAGATGTTGTAGTTCAATACCGAGCGCTTTTGGCCACTTTGCTTGTTGAGAAAGTAGTTGGCATCGTAGTCGGTGTTGCGGTTGTACTCCCAGGCCGAGCCGTGGAAGTCGCGAGTGCCGCTCTTGAGGCTCAGAGAGATGGTTGCGCCGGACGAGATGCCGTAGTCGGGCGGGTAGTTGCTGGAGAGAGTCTCGAACTGGGCGATGGAATCCTGGGACGGCATAATCTGCATGCCGCCGGCTCCGCCGCGATCGTCGGACTCGCCGCCGTCGATCAGAAAGATGTTGTGGTTCTGACGCAGGCCGTTGATGCTGAAATTGAAGCTGCTTCCCCCGGCTCCGGCAGACGGCGTATTGTTGTCGGGCAGCATGGAGCTGGCGCCGAGTCCGATTGCAGCGAGAGCCGCGAAGTTGCGGTTCTGCGTGGAGATTTCGCTGATCTGCTCGGCGCTGATGAGGGAGCTGACAACGTTGGAATCGGCCTGCACCGTAAGCGCATTCGCCTCGACGGTCACCGTCTGGTTGACGCTGCCCACAGACAAAGTCGCGTCGACTCGCAAAGTCTGCGAGACATTGACTTCCAGCCCCTTGGCGGCATAGACCTGAAAGCCCTTCGTACTAATCTTCAAATTGTACCTGCCGACATTCAGCGCGGGAATGCTGTAGATGCCGTTGGCGTTGGTTACGGTATTACTGACGAAACCGGTCGCGTCGGCAGTAACAGATACCTGCGCACCTGGAATTGCTGCCCCCTGGTTATCGGTCACAGTTCCGGTGATCACTGAGTTCTGCTGGGCGTGGGCCAGCGGAAGGGAGAGAAATAACAACACAAACGCAAGGAGGGGGAAAATCCATCGCCCTCTTCCGTGGAGTTGCTGCTGGTTGCGATTTCGGCCGTATCCTGAAAGTACATCAGATGTGGTGTTCATTAATTCTCCTCCTCAAAATATATGCCGCTGACTTACCTTGGTGCGGGGCCCTGGTTTGGGTCTTTTACGGAGTCAAAATGCCTAGGTTTGGTAGCGACCGAGACTATAGGCGAACGCTCCGAACACTGTCAAGAAAAAAATGCAGCGTTGCTACAAAAGCCCATATTCCGCACAATTTGGAGCGAAACCGGAGACGCCGGTCGTCGGCTGCGGCTCGAACAGAACTCCTTCGGCTCCATCCATTCGTTGGTCGTGCTCCTCCACCGAACGGATGAGCGCGTCCGATATCGTTGCCGCGTGGAGGACTTTGCCATTAGATTTCTTTCAACCGTCGAAAGTAAATAGCGCATCTTCTCAAAGCGTTTTTGTCCCGGAGGGTATGCCATCCGGGGACAAATTGAGGGTTGCCAGGATCTCATGGCCCTGGACAGGACGCCTTTCGCGCGTCCTCTCGTTCTTTGCGGCGAACTTTTGGGTCCGCGTCATGCATGGCGCCGACACTTTGCGTACACAGGCGTGACCACACGTATCCGAAGCTCTACGCGATGTATTGCCAACAATTGACTTGCGCCGCCGCTCCACCTTCTGCATCGGTAAGTAACAGCGGTCCCAATATGTTGAAATCTTTTCGGCCTCACATAAGCCCCTCCAGGCGCTTTCATCGCGCCCATCCAAAACGATGCGGCTAAAATGGGCTCGGTGTTGCGAAGGAGCGATCGGATGCACGTATCGACAACGAGAATGTTTCGGCTGGGCCTGTGGGCGCTTGCCGGTGCGAGTTTGGCCCACGCGCAAAGTACGCCGGCGGCGGGCCAGCCGGCCTTCACGCCGCCGCTGGTGGCCGTGTCGCCGGTCCAGGCACTTCAGGGTTATGCCACCGACGGCTCGGTACACTACATGTTTTCGACCAACGAGATCGCGGCGTTCGACAAGGATTGGCAGCCCCTGTGGGACAACAAGTCTCCGTTCGACGGCATGCCGGCGGGAGTGGGTCATGTCGGCGATGGCGATGTGTATCGGGGAGAGATTTATGCTCCGGTTGAAAGCTACAACTCCTGCGACGACAATACGCAGCAGCGGATTGCCATTTATGGCGCGACGGACGGGGCCTTCAAGCGGTATATCGACCTTTCCGGCTACGGCCACGAAGTGTCGTCCGTGACGATCGTGCCGTCGACGCAGTCGATGGTGGTATCGAGCTTCTGCGACAGCTATCGGGTTTACGCCTACGACCTGAAGACGATGAAGCCGCTGGCTCCGATCGTGCTGTCTTCGCCGATCACGAAAATTCAGGGCATTGGCTGGAGCGAGAAGCGGCAACAGTTCGCCATCACCTCCGACTCGTCCGCGGAAAAGATCGGCTACGTCTGGGTCATGACGCCCGAGGGCAAGGTTTCGCTCGTCTACACCGCGCCGCAGACCGGCGAACTCGAAGGCGTGGACTATTCGCAGGACCAGATTCGCTACCTGCTGGGCAATGTGTGGTCGCTGTCGCCCGAGGTGGGACGCAAGCCCGACTTCACCGACACATGGACCTTCGGCATGACGACGACCGGAGATATGTCCGCCTCGCAAGCTGTGGAATACAAGAAGCTGACCGGCGATATCGCCGAGCTGGAGCGTTATCGCTTGGCTAACGCCGCGCTTCCGCCGGTGCAGGCGCATGAAGACCGCGTCATTTTTTATGGCGACTCGATTACCGACTCCTGGGGCAACAGGCCCGACAAATGGCCGTTCTTCGCGGGCAAAGGATACATCGATCGCGGCATCTCCGGGCAGACGACGGCGCAGATGCTTATTCGCTTCCGCCAGGATGTGATCGACCTGCACCCGAAGGTGGTGCTGCTGCTGGCGGGCACGAACGATGTGGCGGGAAACATCGGGCCGTCATCGTTGCAAATGGTGGCCGACAACATCGCCAGCATGGTCGAGTTGGCTCGCTCCAACGGCATCCGCATGGTGTTGTGCAGCACCTTGCCCGCGGACCACTACAACTGGCGCAAGGACGTAAAACCCGCCGGGCCGATCCGGCAGATGAACGGATGGATGAAGCGATATGCGACTGCACACGGGCTGGTGTACGTGGACTACTACGATGCGTTGACCGACGCGACGGGCGGCATGAAAGAGGGAATGTCGCTGGATGGGGTGCATCCGACGACCGCCGGTTATGCCATTATGGAGCCCCTTGCCGAGCGCGGCATCGCGGAGGCAATGCGCCGAAAGCCGTAGGTTGTACATTGAACCAGTGAAACTGGGCCTTCGGCGCAGGCTGATATGCTGTCGGGCCTTTGGCCCTTGCAACGCTACTGCACAGTCATACGCAATTTACCTGGAGGTCACCAAAACTACGATCGAAAGCTGTCGTCCAACCGTGAGCTTATGATGGAGCACATACGCTCAAGGGCCTTGCATGAACAGCCATTGTTGTCCGAGCTTTCCGCCAAAGCGCATTCGAAATCTCGGGCTGACGCCGATCGCCGTCCTTTTCTTTTTTTGCGGTTGCCTTCAGGCCCAGGTCACCATTCGTGTTCCTGCCGGCCAGCCGACGATCCAGGCCGGCATCGACGCGGCCAACAATGGCGACACGGTGCTCGTTTCTCCTGGAACATACAACGAGGCAATCCACTTTAACGGCAAGGCCATTACGGTCACCAGCGGCGCAACCTCATACACCGACCCCATCACTGCCTCGACCATCCTTCGCCAGCCGCAATATGGAAAACCAGTCGTGTTCTATGCCGGACTCGAAACCCTTTCGACCGTTCTCAATGGTTTTACGATCATCGGTATAGCCCAGGATCCAGGTACCGGGAGCGGCAACGGCACTTTCTATTCGCCGATCATCTGGGGCCCCGACTCTCGTCCCACGATAACCAACAGCGACATCTCCAGCGGCGTTGCCGGCGTAAATACTCTCGGTGGATTCATTGCCTCGAATCGCTTCAGCGGCTTTATCGACGCGGCCCTTCAGACTGACGCGGCGACTGTGGCCGACAACCTGTTTGAGAACACCAGCAGCGAGCAGGCAGCCCTCTCGGCGGACGGCAACACCATCGTCGAGCGCAATACATTCCGGAATACCGGCTATAGCGCCGCCCAACTCGCGGACGGTGTCGTCTTCGTCAACAATCTCGTTTACGGTTCGCAGGGGCCTGTTCTGTATGCGGCATCGTCCGGGACCTCAATCAAAACGATCATTGCCGAGAACACGTTCAACAATCTGTCCCTGCCCAACGGCGCGCCCCGGTGCATCAACAACCAGTCCTGTACCACGGGCTCGCAGATTTCCTTATCCGTCGGCGATGCGTACGACGGCAGCGCGCTACTGGTCGCCAATAACATCTTTTACAGCAATGACGCCGTTGCCATGATCGGATGCAGACCCTACAACTCCACCGTTCCGGCCAACACCGACACCCTTCTTCTCGATCACAACATCTTCTACAGCACCGCGGGCGCCCCAATGCTGAGCGCCTTCTGTCGCGCGCAGATCACTCCTGCCGGCAATGTCTCCGCAGATCCCCAGTTTTCCAATCCGTCTGCCGGCGACTTTCATCTGCGCGCCGGTTCTCCCGCGATCGACGCGGGCAACAACAGCATTTTCGCTCAAGCCGCCACCCTCGGGTTCTCGCTGGAGTCCGACTTCGACCGCAACCATCGTCCTCAGGACGGGACAGGCCGTGGCTATCCAATTGTCGATATCGGCGCTTATGAGGTTGCCGGCGTGGCAAACGGTCAACCGACCGGCGTCCTGCTCACGCCTTCCACCTACGATCTCCGCCTCGGTCTTTCTCTCACCCTGTACGTCACCGTCACCAGTCCCCTCGGCGTTCCATTCGGCACGGTGTCCTTCTTCGATAACGGCGTCCTCTCCGGTTCCGCCACGCTGTCTTCGCTCGGTACAGCAACATTCCAGCCGGTCAATCTGAATATCGGAGTGAATGAGTTCGAGGCCGACTACGCCGGTAGCGGTGCATTCGCTCCAGGAGTCTCCCTGAAGACCATCGTCCGGGTCTCACCTGTTCCCACACACCTTACGCTCACCGCCGCGCCTAATCCGGCGCGCCCCGGTACCCCGGTCGTTCTCAGTGTCACAACTTCCGCCGACGACGGTTCGGTTCCGTCTCCTGTTGCTCTCACGGACAACGGCAGTTTCCTGGCTACACTCCCGCCCAACTCGGCGGGGGCCGCCACGGTTTCAATCGCCAATTTCGCTCTGGGTGCCCACACCATCCTGGCAACCTACGCAGGTGACGGCCGCCACACTCCATCTTCCGCAACCCTCACCCTCAACATCGTCTCCCACGACTTCACGCTGAGTGTCGATCCGGCTGCCCTTACGCTCCGGACCGAGTACCATTCCACGGTGACGCTGCATCTCGCCCCGGTTGGAGACTTCGCGGAAAATGTCACCGTCGCCTGTCTTGGTCTCCCAACCAATGCCACCTGTACCCTCGGTAAAACCTCCCTGGTGCTTGGATTGCCCACCGACATCCAGGACGTCATCGATACCGACTTCGTCCTTCGGTTCAGGTCCTCGCTGGATGGGCCCGGCAGTCATCCTTCACCGGACCGCTCGCATCCACTCACGTTCCTGGCATGGATTCCAATCCTGCTGTTTGGACGCCGCCTGCGTCGATCTGCTTTCGCTGGGCGCAATGGGCGATCGGCCCTGCCAAACCTCATGCTCCTGATCCTGCTCCTTGGCGGTCTAACCGCACTTACGTCATGCTCCGGGAAGTACCCGGGAAGTACCCTTCCGGGGACTTATACCATCATGATTCAGGCAGTAAGCACATCCGGAATCACGCATACCGCTCCACTCACGTTGACCGTCACTCCATAGCCTCCGGAATCGCCGCGAATATGCAGCAGGCCAGGGCTAAAGCCCATCTTTGGGTACGCCTTTAGCGCGGGCTGATGCCCGCTGCTACTCCGGCACGGCACGCGCGGAGGAGCTTCTATATACCATCTGGGAATTCGCTCTAACTCTTCGCGGCGATCAATGCCAGACCGTGCGCGACCGATGTAAAGGCGTCGCCACTCGTGACACGCTGCTCGCCGAAACGCTCTGTAAACACCCGGCGCACCGCGGGAACCAGCGATGTGCCGCCGGTCAGGAACACGCGGTCGACGCGCGAGGGTTCGACGCCGGTCGTGGTCATCAACTCGTCGAGGCTTGCTTCCATGCGTGCCACCTCCGGGCGACGTTGCCCGCGTGACGGGCACACGCAGGTGGAGCATCTCCGCATCGAGCACAAATTCGGCCTCTTCGCGCGTGGAAAGATCCATCTTCAACCGCTGAACCGCCTGGTGTAGACGGAAGCCGAGGTCGTGTTCGACCACTGCGGTCAGGGCGGCAATTTTTTCCGGTTCGAGCGCCCGCTTCTGGGTGGTGCGGAGCATTTCCATGACGGCGTGGGTGCGCAGAAACGACAGCGTGTGCCAGCGCTCAAGGTTGGCGTAGACCCATGCCGGAAGCGCGGGCAGGACCTTGTTCACCGACCGCCCCATCGACTCCGAACCGAGCGCGGGCGAGATGAGGCGGCGGACGATGCGCGCGTCGAAGGCGTCGCCGGCAATGCCGACGCCGCTGTTGCCGAGCACGTCATGCTCTCCCGACGCGCGCGCCGTGGGCCCTACACGGAGCAGCGAGAAATCCGTGGTGCCTCCGCCGAAGTCCCCGATCAGCACAAGCTCGCCGCGTTCGATTGTGGCTTCATACGCGAATGCGGCGGCGACCGGCTCCGTCGCAAAGTCCACGTCGACGAACCCGGCCAGCAGGAACGATCGCCGCAGGCGGTCCTCGGCGAAGGCGTTGTCGGCATCGGTCTCGGCGCCGACAAAGACAACGGGACGTCCGACCGTCGCTCGTGTCACCTCGAATCCGAAGGCTTCGCTTGCCCGCTGTCGCAGGTCGCGCAGAATGCTCGCGACCAGGTCCTCGAAGCGATATTGCCGCCCGAAGATCTCCGTCCCGGTCAGCGTCTGCGCAGACATGTGACTCTTCAGCGACTGGATGAATCGTCCCCGGACTTCGCGGTCGAAACTGTCTGCCGCGAGGTACTGTTCGAGCGCCGCCGGTCCCGTCCAAACGGACACCTGTTTGCGCGCCGCTACCTGCCGCTGCTGCGCGTAGAGCACCGACCGCGACGATGTGGTTACACCTCCAAATGCCGTGAACTCCAGCATCCGAACGCCGCCGTCCGCGGTCGCCAGAGCCACCGCGCTGTTGGTTGTGCCAAAATCGATGCCAACGGCTTTGGAGAAATTCTGTTGCACTCTTCCATTGTTGCTCAACCGGGTCAAAGCCATCGCCACGGCAGAATTGTTAAGCCTGCTCTATCGCTCCACCACTGCGCACACCTTTGAACGGGCTACCCACAACCTACGTAAAACAAAGGGAGCACTGTTACCATGCGTCATAAGGGAAGACTCGATACGCAGGATGTACCGGCAACGTATATGCTCTGAAACCAACGATCCCAAGACCAACCCCAACAGCGCGCTCTCCGGCAACTGGACGCTGCAAACAAAGGTCCACGGAGACGGAACGCCGTACTAGCAACTTCACAAGGACAACGCCAAGCCGCAAAGAACGCAAAGGAAACGCAACGGGTCCCGTGGCGGACCTTTGCGCCCTTCGCGTCTTGGCGTTGTCCGTTCTTTACTTTGTGTCGACCACGATGTCCCTCGAAATTTTGCGCGGCTACTTGTTAACCAACATCCCCTCCCGCCCGTTGTATGTGTACAAGACATTTCACGGCACAAGAGGGAACTCATGCACAAACATCTCCGTCTCATTCTCGCTTCACTCGCGCTCTCCGCTCTGCTCTGCGGCTGTTCCCCGGTGGAAGCGCAAACCCCCCAGGCCACGCCGTCCGTCGCGCCGGTCCCAACAGACGCGGATGTCGCCAACACCCGCGAAGAGCTGCTCAGGCTGCTGAAGATCAGCCCGACGTTGACCGAAGTCGTCGCCGCCGATCCCAGCCTTCTCTCCAACCAGGACTACGTCAACCACAACAACCCGGAGCTGGGCCGCTTCCTGCTCGCCCATCCGGAGGTCGGCCGCAACCCCGACTTCTACCTCTTCGCCGACCTGCCCCGCAACGGCGGCCCGCGCCACGAGCAGTTGGAGCGGCGCGTCTGGAGCGGAAGACCTGAGCCCGACCAGAGCTACACTCCGACGCAGCGTTTGCTCGACCAGGTCGGACCCTTCCTCGGTGCGATGGCCTGCCTCGCAGCAACCCTCTGGCTCATTCGCATGATCATGGCCAATCGCCGCTGGAGACGCATCTTTCAGATGCAAACCGAAGTCCACGGCAAGCTCATCGACAAGCTGGGCAGCACCCAGGAGCTGCTCACCTACATGGAAACCGATGCCGGCAAACGCTTCCTGGAAGCTGCGCCCATCCCCATCGACTTCGAAAAAGACGAGCGCCTGCCTGCGATTCTCTCCCGTGTTCTCACGCCGCTTTCGATCGGTATTGTGCTCATCCTGCTGGGCGCCGGTATTCTTTTCCTTCGCAACGCCGTCCCCGACCAGGCCGAACCGTTTCTCGTGCTGGGCACGATCGTCCTGATGCCCGGCATTGGGTTTATCATCTCAGCGGGCATCACGTGGCTGCTCGCCTCACGCCTCGGGCTTATGCCCGCGGCCGCGAGCGAAACGACACATGCGAAAGAGCGGCTGTGAGTGCGAACTCTATGCCCAGCAACGGAGCACACCGGCATGATGATGTGGAACGAAGCGCTTCCGCACATACAGCTCGGCAAAGCCACGCAGGCGGCCGAACCCTCGATGGATAGCGACGCCTTTGGCGCTTTCTACGAGCGTTCGGCCCGCTCGCTCTGGGCCTATCTGTCGCGCTGCTCGGGCGACCCGGCGCTGGCCGACGACTTGATGCAGGAAAGCTACGTCCGCTTCCTGTGCGCCGCGCAGCCGGACGGCGAGGTCGCATCCCGCCGCTATCTTTTCCGCATCGCCACCAACCTGCTTCGCGACCACTGGCGCCGGCCTCGCACTATGTCGATCGACGACCTTCCCGAAAACTTCTTCGCCACCGCCTCAACGCACACGGATGCCCACGCGCTGCTGGGCCCGGCGATGGCGCGGATGACGCCGCGCGACCGGCAGCTATTGTGGCTGGCGCACGCCGAAAGCTACTCGCACGATGAGATTGCCGAAATTACCGGGCTGGCCAGCACCAGCATCCGTCTGCTGCTGTTCCGCGCACGGCGCAAGATCAAACACCTGCTGCAGCAACCCGCTTCGGCCGATGGGAACCAACGATGAACATACGCTCTTGTCCCCGCGAACCTGAAGTCCGCGAACTGATCCAGTGCGGCCACTGGCCCGGTAGCTGCGAGCCGGAACTCCGCGCGCATATCGAAGCTTGCGAAACCTGCGCCGAAGCGGTGCAGTTGGCTCAGGTCTTCCAGGCCGCGCGGACCGCATCGATGCAGCGCGCGCCGATGGCCGCAGCCGGGCCAATCTGGTGGCGTGCTCAACTCCGGCGCCGCAATGCCGCACTCGAACGCGTCGCCAAACCTATCCGTACAGCGCAGATATTTGCCGCTTCGATCTGCCTTCTGACCACGATTGGCATCCTCATCGTTGAACAACGCAGCAGCAGTTCGTGGCTTTTCAACCTGCTTCACTCCGGGCAGGCCTGGTCGCCTGCCGGATGGAGTCTTACACTCCTTGTCTCCAGTGTCGCAACCGTTACCGTCTTAGCTGGAGTGGCAGTCTTCCTCGCCACTGAGACCGACGAAACCCATCGCCAGTAAATGCGCGTTGAGGTGAGGCGCGAGGGGATGAGGTGCGAGGCGTGAGGAAAGGCGGGCGTTGATGAGCTAGGAGCTTAGAGCGAAGAGGGTTTGTTCTCTCCGCCTGAACCGCAAGCGCGATTCTTTTGCTAACGTGTTTCATGCTCACAACAGCCACTTCCCCGCAGTGGCAACAAATCTACAACCCCACCGGACACCTCTGGGCTTCGACGCTTCTGGCGGCGCTGCCGCTGCTGGTGCTGCTGGTCGCGCTGGTTGCTTTTCGGCTCAAAGCGCACCTGTCGGCGCTATTGGCCGCAGCCGTTTGCTTCATCGTCGCGGTTGCGTTCTTTCATATGCCTACGCACCTCGCGCTCCTTTCCACCGCCTACGGGGCGGCCTACGGCACGTTTCCCATTTTCTGGATCATCTTCCCCGTCATCTTCCTCTACCAGCTCACGGTCAAGGCCGGGCGCTTCGGCCTGCTGCAAGGGTGCATCACCGGCATTACGCAGGACAGCCGCCTCCAACTCCTCCTCATCGCCTTCGCTCTCGGAGGATTCTTTGAAGGCGCCGCCGGGTTTGGCACCCCGGTCGCGGTCTGCGGAACGCTCCTCATCGGCTTCGGTTTCAAGCCCATCCGCGCCGCCGGTCTCACCCTGCTCGCCAACACCGCGCCCGTCGCGCTGGGCGGCCTCGGAATCCCCGCCATCGCCCTCGCCGGAGTCACCGGCCTCAGCCTCCACGCCCTCACCGGCATCATCGCGACCATCCTTACTCCCTTCTGCGTCATCATCCCGTTCTGGCTCGTCTGGGTGTTCGCCGGATTTACGGCGATGCTGGAAATCTGGCCCGCGATCCTGGTCGCCGGAGTCGCCTTCGCCACGACGCAACTCCTCGTCGCCCGCCTCCACGGCCCGTGGCTGGTAGACATCTCCGCCGCCGTCGTCACTATCGCCGCCCTTCTCACCCTGCTGCACTTCTGGCAGCCGCGCCGCATCCTCAACGCCGACTGCGAAGACATCACCGGGCTTCCGCAGGCCGACTGCCGTCCCGAACGAGCGGTCGTCCTAAGCGCGATGCTGCCGTGGGCAATCCTGACGGTTGGCGTCATCCTCTGGGGCCTGCCCAGCTTCAGTCACTGGCTCGACAGCTTCAGCACCTTCAAAATCCACATCGCCGGACTCGACAACGTCGTCCTCCGCGTCCCGCCCGCCGTCCCCCAACCCGCCGCCGAGCCCGCCGTCTTCACGCTCAACATCCTCTCCGCCACCGGCACCAGCATCTTCTTCTCCGCCATCGTCGCCGCGTTTGCGATGGGGCTGCGCGCGCGCGAAATCTTCCGCGTCTTCCTCGCGACCATCGTCACCACGCGCTTCACCCTCATCACCATCGCGGCCATGATGAGCATCGGCTTCATCTCCCGCTTCTGCGGCCTCGACGCCACGCTCGGGCTGGCCTTCGCGCAGACCGGACTCCTCTATCCCTTCTTCGGGACCTTTATCGGCTGGCTCGGGACCGCCTCCACCGGCTCCGATACGTCTTCCAATGTTCTTTTCGGGAGCCTGCAAAAACTCACCGCCCAGCAGCTCGGCATTTCGGCGACCCTGATGGCCTCGGCGAACTCCTGCGGCGGTGTGATGGGCAAGATGATCTCGCCGCAAAATGTCGTTGTGGCCTCTACCGCCACGGGAAGTTACGGCAAAGAGGGAAGCATCCTGCGCTTCGTTATCCTGCACTCTGTCGCGCTGGCAACGCTGGTCGGCCTTGTCGTCTGCCTGCTCGCCCTCTGCCCCGCCGTCGCCCGCTTCGTGCTGCCTTAACGACTGGGGGCGTCAGTGTGCGTGAGTACGGCGCTGCTTCTGTTGGTGGATTCCTTGCAGGGGTTATTTCGGCGTATTGGGTATGGCGGGGCTGAGGTTGGTCGGCTTGGCGGGTCGACC
>Ga0207933_1001947_pt1 | contig 14250 bp, 9 predicted proteins | sample NGESurdeep092012_4_FD_184488 | JGI IMG/M metagenome (GOLD analysis project Ga0207933, IMG submission 184488) | Arctic peat soil microbial communities from Barrow, Alaska - NGEE Surface sample F53-3 deep-092012 (SPAdes) | ecosystem: Environmental > Terrestrial > Soil > Wetlands > Peat ... | reverse complement strand
TGAACATCCCATCCTGAATCCGCTCGTCTCCACGCATGTCTGTTAGACGAACAGAACTGGTGCAACGCCGCACACCGTGTACCTATTTCAACAAGTTCCTAGCCAAGCCGATTGTGCGGAGTCGCGTGCCGGAGCTGGCCGAAACAATCATGGCAACCTTGCCGAACGTGGAGCTTGCCAATCCCACCGCAGAGGCCGTGGCTGCGCTGATACGAAAGCGCTGTCAAAAGGTGTTAGGCAGCTTTCAGAGCTGAGGTGAAATGATTACCAGAAAGAAACAAGACTTGAATTTTCTGCTTACTTGAAATCAGGACTGTACGATGACTGTACGACAGATTAGAAATTCGACACTTTTTTTTCATTTTAATCATTTATTTAAGTCAGTAAGCTACGAGGCGGGAAGGATATAAGAAAGCTCGACTCCCGCCGCCTCCAGCAGCCTTCGCCCATCAGCCTTCGCCGATCAGCCGAAGACTGATGGGCAAAGGCTGTCGCGCCGGAGCTTTAGCGAAGGCGGACTCCTCATGAAATACGTCTACATCCTTCAGAGCCTCGCTACGGAAGAGAATTTCCATTCGGGGATCACCGACGACTTGGGCGCCAGACTGTTGAAGCACAATGCCGGCGGTGTAACTCATACCGCAAAGTTCCGCCCTTGGCGTATCAAGAGCTATATCGCGTTTGCAGATGAAGCTCGCGCGATTGCTTTTGAGAGGTATCTGAGGTCTGGATCAGGGCTCGCTTTTGCCAAGGCGCGGATGTAGGCTATTCTCGATTTGTGGATCGGAATGTTAATTCGCTTGACCCTTGTTTGGTCGGCTCTCATGACTCATTCATAATTGCAATGCGATAGTGCTTGCAATGCGAAGCAAAGATTCGAGAACGCGTACGATGGACAGACGAACATTACTTCAGCTCGCGGGCACCATTGCTCTTGGTCGAACGTTCGGCTTAGGCACTGCTCAAATTGCACGTGCGGCTACCGCGCCCCTCTTGTCCGGCAGAACTAATACGATTCGTACCTATCCGTTTCCAGTGGATATTCTGTATCACGGCAGCCGTACACGGCCTGAAATCGCATTGACGTTCGACGCCTGCCCGCGCAAGGAACGCCCTGAATTTTCCGCTGAGATTGTTAACTATCTTCAGCGCGAGCATATTCCAGCCACATTCTTCGTATCCGGCTTGTGGGCGGAGCACTGCCAGGACGGCCTCAAGCAACTTGCCGCAGCGCCATTTTTCCAGATCGGAATGCACGGATACCATCACTGGAAATCCAGCGAATTAACCGAGCAAGTCATCGCTTCTGAAATCGAGATCACACGGTCGACTCTCGTGCGATTGGGCGCCAACCCAAAGCCGTTCTTTCGGCCTCCTTATGGCGATTGCCCGCCCAAGCTCGTCAAAGTCGCAAAAAGTCTTGGTGTTCTCACGGTGATGTGGGATGTGGTGTCTGGAGATCCCAACCCGCGCAACACTGCCGAAGTACTTGAGCGCCGGGTCAGCACTCTAACGCGTAACGGAAGCATCATCATCATGCATGTGAATAATGGTGGCGTCTGGACCGCACAAGCGCTCCCAACCGTCGTCACCGGCTTGCGCGAGCGAGGATTTAAGTTTGTTTCAGTCGGAGACCTGGTCAAGCATGACGAGGGAAAGTGAAGCCACGGTCGATCATCTCTTCATCAGAATCGATAGCATTCAGGCTGCCGCGCAATTGTCCAGCCACAATTCGCGTCAGACCGATAGCGCCGCCATCTTGCGATCCAACGAATTGGCTGCGGCGATGGCCGGATCGAGCTCCGTCTCCAGAGTTGCGATCAACGAAGCCAGGTTTGCGGAGTCAGAATCTGCTGTCTTCCCCGAACGGAAAGCATGCTCGACCGAGGATGCCGCTGCAGCCACATCCCTGGCTTCCAACATCGCGGCGACACTCTTGAGTGAGTGAGCCAGCCTTTCGGCATCTGCATCTCTCCCGGCGGCGACATGCTCCCTGAGACGGAAGATCGCATCTGCATACTGATCGCGGAATCCCAACATCAACTTGCGAAGCAGCTTCGGCTTGCCGTCGGTTCGCGCAAGGGCGGCTTGAATGTCAAAAGGAGGAAGGTGGTCGGGCACGCCACCCAGGATTGATGCGGGCTTCTCCCGCGATGTTTCCGGCTTTGGCAGCTCCCCGGACTTTTTGGGCATCCACCGATTCAGCGCTGCCAATAGTCGATTGGGATCGATCGGCTTGGTGATATGGTCATCCAGTCCAGCGTCAAGGCTGCGCTGGCGGTCACCGCTCATGGCGTGGGCCGTCAGCGCCAGGATGGGAAGTTTGCTGAAGCGGTTATCCGCGCGAATCAGCTTGGTCGCCGTCAGTCCATCCATGACCGGCATTCGTATGTCCATGAGGACCAGGTCGAACGGCTCCGCCGCCACGCGATCTACCCCTTCACGTCCGTTAACCGCGACGCTGACCTCGATTCCCAGGTCGCTCAGCAGTTCGCTGGCAAGATCGCGGTTTAAACCGTTATCCTCGACCAGCAGCACTCGACGTCCAATCAACTCGGCAGGAAAACCTCCCGCGGCAGACCACGAATCGTGCTCCGGATAGTCCGGTTTGACACCGAAAATAGAAGCAATTGACTCGATAAGCAGCGACTCGTTGATCGGCTTGTTGAGGAAACCATCCAGTTCATGGTCGTCAACTCCGCCAATCGCTTCCTCGCGTCCAAACACCGAAACCATCAAAACGGCCGGGACGCGCGATATCGTCCGCTGAGCTTTGATGCGTCTTGAAGCTTCAACTCCATCGATGCCCGGCATCCGGTAGTCCATGAGGACAAGGTCGAATGGTTTCCCGTCGTCAGACGCAGCTTTAATCGCGGCGAGCGCCTCCTCTCCCGATGAGACTGCTTTGGCAGCCAGACCATTCGAGCTCAGCATTTCGATCAGCAAATCACGCGCATTCTCATTATCATCGACAATCAAGATAGACTTCTTCAACAGATCGCGCTGCCGCGCGCCGCTCTGCAGCGGTAAGCCGCCGGTAGCCACGCCGAAAGTGGTCGTGAAAACGAATGTGCTGCCCTCGCCGGGCCGGCTTTCTACCTCGAGCGTTCCCTGCATCAACTCGCAGAGCTGCTTGGTGACGGTCAACCCTAATCCCGTTCCACCATACCTGCGAGTGATCGACGTATCTGCCTGGTTGAAGGATTTGAACAGATTCGAGACCTGCTCGGCACTCATGCCGATCCCGGTATCGCTTACCAGAAACCGGATCTTTCTCGTATCACCGGTCCCCTCTTCAGCTTTTACTTCAACGATCACTCGCCCCTTCTCAGTAAATTTGATCGCGTTGTTGACCAGATTGATGAGAATTTGTCCCAACCGGAGCGGGTCGCCTTTCAGATAGCGTGGAGTCTCTTTGGACTTGGAAAAGACAACTTTGATGCCCTTGTGTTCCGCTCTTTCACGGACGATGTCATCCAGATTGCTCAACACCTCGTCGGGCGAGAATCCAATCTGTTCCAGCTCCATCTTGCCTGCTTCAATCTTCGAGTAATCCAGGATGTCATTGATAATGCTCAGCAGGGACTGAGCCGCATGGTCGATCTTTTTCAAATAATTGAGCTGAACCGCGTCCGGATTCTTGCGCAGCGCCAGGCGCGTCATGCCGATGATTGCGTTCATCGGCGTGCGAATCTCGTGGCTCATGTTCGCGAGGAAATCGGACTTCGCTCTGTTTGCGATCTCTGCCTTCTCCGTCTCTTCACGCATCTGCCGTTCGTGCTGTTTGGCGGCTGTGATGTCGTTGCTGATCGAGAGGAACTTAGTAGGATGGCCATCCTCGTCCATGTAGGGCACGATCATGCTGTCGACCCAAAATAAGGAGCCTTTCTTGTTGCGATTGCATATGTCGCCCCGCCAGGACCTTCCGGAGGCGATGCATTGCCACATTTCGGCCCAAAACGCGCGGGTATGCGCACCGGAATTGATGACGCGATGGCTCTTGCCCAGCAGTTGCCGCCGGCTATATCCGGAGATTGTGCAAAATGTATCGCTCACATCAATGATGCAACCAGCGCGATCTGCAACCGATACGATGGAGTGGAGATGGATCTTGCGCAGCAAGTCTGCGTTTTCGCGCAGCGTCTCCTCGGCCTGCTTGCGAGCGCTGTTGTCAGTGCCTATTAACAGGTAACCGATAATTACGTCCCGAGTATCCCTCAGAGCAGTCACCGATACCACCGCAGGGAACCGGCTGCCATCCTTGCGGATGTAAGTCAGCTCGTAGATGTCCTCAATACCGCAGGAGGCCTTGAACACCAGAGCCTCGAATCCCGGGGCAATCGGGGTCTCCAGCTCCGCGCTCAGCGCTTGCGCGCGCGCAATCACTTCCTGGGGGTCGGAGATGTCGGCGGGGGTGATCTTGTTCATCACGTCAGTTGCCGCATAGCCAAGCATGCGCTCCGCGCCTACGTTGAAGATCTGAATAACGCCCTCTGCGTCAGTAGCGATACTTGAGAAGTTGGCGCTGTCAAAAATGGCTTTCTGCAGCGCTTCTGCGTTGAGCAATATCTCTTCTGCTTGTTTACGCATGAATGTAACCCTCTGACGGCTCCGCCTGACCGTTCCGAATTGACCTTTGGAGGTTGATCGTTGCGTCCGAGCACAGGCTCTAGTGCATCGGTGCAGACTTTTCCAGGGCGCGAAAAGCCACCCGATTTCGACCTCCAGCCTTAGCCCTGTAGAGCTGTATGTCGGTTTCAGCAAGGACATCCACAATTGAACTGCCTTTGAGAAATCTCCCGCTAACGACACCCAGACTGGCAGTAACAAATCCTGCGCATGCGTCTTTGCTTGGCAGGGCAAGGTCGCTGATGCAGTTTCGGATTCTTTCGGCAATGATCACGGCTCCTCTGAGGGACGTATCCGGTAAAAGAACAACAAACTCTTCGCCGCCATACCGAGCCACGAGGTCGGTGCAGCGAGAGACAGCCTTTGTCAGCGCTTTGGCGATCTTCCGCAGACATTCGTCGCCATTGAGATGGCCGTAAGCGTCGTTGAAAGCCTTGAATTGATCGATGTCGAGCATGATCAGGGCCAATTCTTCTCCGGAACGCAGATGTCTGGCGTATTCGTAGGCCAGCATACCATCAAAGTGAAACCGGTTCGCCAAGCCCGTCAGTCCATCAGTTACGGCCAGCAACAGAAGCTTGTCCCGCATCAACTTAAGGTTGATTTGTGTGTTGACGCGCGCTTTGACCAGATCGGGATTGATCGGCTTGTTGATATAGTCGACCGCGCCCATCCGCAGGCCTTTGGTCTCCGTCACCACATCGCCGATGCCGGTGATGAAGATTACCGGGATTTCGCGCGTACGTGGATCAGCTTTGAGGCACCTGTAAACTTCAAACCCATCGATGACTGGCATCATCAGATCCAACAGGATCAATTGCGGCACGTGGGTCGCAGCAATCTCCATACCCGTCATTCCCTCATCCGCAACAAGAATTCTGAAGTCATTCCCTAAGATGTCCGCAATCAATCTCAGATACAGGGGCTCGTCATCTACTACCAGAATGGTGGGACGTCTTTCCCGGGATGCTGCCGGTCCCGCGATCATCGAAGGTATTGAGGAAAGAACGGGCGAGTCAGCCACGCTGGAGCTACCTGTGGTATTTAGCAAAGCCGGCGTTGCCAGTCCGGTCCGGAGCCGATAACGCTCCGTGAGAAGACTGCTCTGGAAGGCCTCGCGGCTGGAATCGCTCGGACTACCGGTTACGGCTCCGCCAGGCGCGTCCAGGTGCGGTGAACTTGCCTTGAATTGCGCGAATGCTTCAATTTCCTCGGAGCGGGAGACTTGCGAATCGGAGTCCGGGGATTTCATCGCCATACACACCTCGGGAGTTTCCTCGTCCACTGAAGTTTCAAGAACCTTGTTGAAACGGTCCTGGACTGCCGGAATGGTCTTCGGCTTGATTGAAACGACCTTATCGGCGTAAAGCGGGATTTCCTTTAGCGGGGACTGAAAACATGAATACTTCGGCGAAGAGAATGGTGTCGTTCACTGACGAACTCAGCTTTCACCTGAGTGTCGAGCCACAGTTTTTGGCTTCCATATTGCTCAACTCAATTAGATTTTCAAGCCGCTATCGTACTTTTTTGGGAAGCGCGTTGAATTGAATCCCGATTGCGAACAGGCGGAGCGAGTCTATAATCCGAGGTCACGCTTAGACGCGGGTTATTGATTGGAATTCTCTTAAGTGCATTAACTGCCTACGCAAGCGCCGCACTACCGTCAGACGGTGCCTCGCCATCCATCCAAAAGGTACGGCTCTACCGGCACGACTGAAGACGCGCCCACGTTTACCGCGAACATTTTCAGGATTCGACGAAGCCCGTGGTCATTGCTGACTCTGCTCTTGTTCCGCATCCTTCTCAGAAATCAGTCGCAAGGGACCCAGAATTCCTGAGGGAAGCGGTTCGAGATGATCCATGTCCTGCGGCGTGAATTTCTCGCCGTAGCGCAGGTTCAGCAGCCGGTAATCCGGCGCAGCGCGGCCTGCGAGCTCGTTGATGGCAGTATTGGCCACAACAATTTTGAGTTCATTCGTGCCCGTGTGAAGCAGCGGTGCAATGTCGATCCGGTATGGCGGATGCCACACCGCGCCCGCGCGCTTTCCGTTGACGTAAACCACGGCCGCCTCGCGCAGCGGCGGCTGATACCACGCGCGCATTCCCGCCTGATGAAGCCGCGTGCGCTCTACCGGCATTCCCTCGCCAAAATCCAACAGCACCACCCCCGCATGCGCCAGCGTCTCTGGAATCTCAACCGCCCGCTGGTAAGTCGCCGTACCGGAGTAATATTTTTGGGCTTCGTCGTCCGTCCAGGAGTGCAGGCTTTGCATGGTTTCCGTCACGCCGGTCTTGTCGAACGTCACCTTCCAGTCGTGCGCCAGGTCGACGGGCAAAAAGGTTGCGACATCGATTGGTTCCGGCGCCTGCGGCCTGCCGTGGATGTCCACGAGAACTCGCGACTCGTACGGCGCCAGGTTGAAGTGGATCGTGCCGCCTGTTCCCGCCTTCGTGATTCTTCCGGTGAACGGATCCCACCACTGGGCGTTGTCCAGCGAACTGCGAAACGTCGCATCGAATGCGTGCCGGCGGTTATCTGTGTTAGCCACGAAATAAATATCCGCCCGCGACAATTTGCGATGGACGAAGCCAACCTCGGGAGCCGCCGGGTTCAGCGCGACGTCTGGCTTTAGAAGAAATGAGCGGATCGCGGAGCCCACATCCGCGCCGCTTGCGACTACCGTCACGTTTTTTGCGGCAGGATCGGAAAGTCTCTGTGACATCTCCTCGATTGCCGCCGAATCGCGCGGGCCCTCCTCGAAGCCCGGTGCATGCGACGGCAAGCTTTTCACCACGATTACCAAGCCGCCACGCCGCGCGAAGTCCTGAATGCGCCGGTAGGTCGCGAGCGGCAAACGCTCCGTCGACGGCATCACCAGGGCCATGTAATGAATGCCTACGCGATCAATTGCCGCCGAGTCGACGAAGTCGAAGTTGTAGCCGGCGTCAAGAATCGCGGGCACAAGATCGGGCCCCAGCAGCGAGGTCATCTCATCGCTCACCGAGACATGGCCCGGGCGAAACTGCGCCTCAGCATCCTCTTCCGGCAGAAATATTGCAATATCGTTCTGCGGCGTGCCCTGACGCAGCAGGTAGCTCACGCGCGTCAGATAGCTCGTCACATCGGGCATCACCATCCACCAGGGATTGTGGTCGTTGAAGACTGCGGCTGCGTAGAACGACCAGCCGGGATCTCCGGCTGATGGCGGCGAATAGGGCCAACCGTGGCCGACAAGCTGATTGATCCCTTGCAAAAAAAACGTGTCTGCCTCGGCCTTCATGTCGAGCGGGGTGGCGCGGAAGGACGGTGAATGCAGCCACGTCCACGTCTCCGACGATGTGATGGGCCGCCCATAGATGTGGCTTGCCGATGTCGCCCATCGCGTATACGAGAACGGCGCGTGCCATTGCGAGCCTTCCCCTTCCGGCAGATCGACGACGGCGTTGCTCGAAAGCGTGACGGCGGGCGCGCCGTAGCTCTGCGAGCGGAACCGTGTGTGATGCTCGTGCGCCCACATGTTCAGCGGCGTCAGATAGTGCTCATCTATCAACTCGGCCAGCGTGCGACCCCAATCGTAGCGCAGATCGGCAGCCTCTGGCGTGGTCCCGGCCACCAGCTCCGGCAGGTGTGGCGTCAGGTCGTACCCGCGGCGCGCGCGGAATTCATCGAGAAACTCCGGCGTCCAATCGGACTCATATACCTCGAGGCTGTCGCTGAAGATCGAGTAGGGAAGGTTCTTCCCGCAGGCCTGGATCAGCGGATCGGCGACGGTCTTCAGGTGGTTCTGAATCGCTTGCAAGCTGAAGTGGTCGAGGACAAACCCCTCCGCGCCGACGGCTGCGCGTTTCACCTGTTGCCCGGTTCGACTGGAGATGAAGAAGAGCACGACGCGCGGATGATCGACGCCCGAGCTCGGCACGTCAATGCTCGGCACATCTATGTTCGGCACATCCAGGCGAAGACCCTTCGGCATTGTCAGCTGTTGTGCATGTTCGGCGTCGTACTTTTGCGAAGTGCCGCCGGCCAGAAACACAGCCAACAGTTTTTCGCCATTGCGAATCGATGGCACGGGAAGGGAAGAGGCGCCGCTCTGCACTGGCTCCGCTACGATGCGCAGTTTCCCCGCTGCATCCGAGACTGGCACGTAAGATCCGCCGTAAGGCCAACCGCTGCCCAGCGTCAGATTCACGCGCAGGTCGAGATCGTGCGCCGTCTGCGCAGCGAAACTGACCATGCTGAGAAAATCTTTAGAGAGATAAGGTAGATTGCGAAAGTTTCTTGCCGGATCGTCGAGCTCGAGCGCATACACCGGTTGAATTTCGACGCCTCCGATGCCGCCCGCCTTCATGGCGCGTAGTTCGCGGGCCAGCTCGGTTTTCTCCACTGCGGGCCCAAACCACCACCAGCGCATCATGGGTCGTGCGTCTACAGGCGGCTCTGCAAATCCAGCGCGAAGCGCCGCTGGGGAATCCGCTTGACCCAATGCTTGAGCCGCTACAGTTGCCGGTGCAAGCAGACCCGGCAGAATTGCGGCGGAAAGAATGCGGGCGCAGAGACGAAAAGAGAGAATAGTCCAGGAAAATCGCAAAACGAAACCCCCTTGGCGGTCCATCGTAATTTGGCTGGATACAGAATGGGAAACAGAATGTGGAACGAAACGCGGGCCTTCTCCGCAAGCGCACGAATAGCAAATCATTCATAATATGCATGTTACCTCTCAATTATGTTCGATTTTCAAGGGAATCCTGATTGAAACAAGCCGCCTTCTTGTCTGCGCCCTTCGACTATTTTTCGCTGCCTTCCAGTTGACAATGAGTGTTAGGATTTCTTGGCGGAGAATTGGAAATTGTTTCACATCTGAAAATGGTATGCGATGCGCGCCTGCTTTCTGCTGAATGTCCGCCGGGAAAAGATCGATGAATACAAGACCCGGCACGCGCAAGTCTGGCCGGAGATGCTGGCCGCGCTCCGTGAATCTGGCTGGCGAAATTACTCTCTTTTTCTGCGCCCCGACGGGCTGGTAGTCGGCTATTGTGAGGCCGACGACTTCGACAGGTGCCGCGCAGCCATGAAGAATCACGCGGTGAACCAGCGCTGGCAACGAGAGATGGCGCCGCTTTTCAACTCTGCAAATGGCGGCCCCGTGGATGATGAGATGTTTCCGCTCGAAGAGATTTTTCACCTCGATTGAAAGTATCCGCATTCCGCATCAAATTTTGCCGTCCGCGTGCGGCGTACTTCAATTGGCTGATGGCTACACGGATGGGTCATCCATGAAAAGGACTATCACCTCGGAGGAAGCATAATGAACTCATTCAATTCCATGGGCCGCGATCTTCTCCGCGTCGGAAGCCTGGGCTTTGCCGGGGCCGCAATTCCCGCCGTCTCCTTCGCCGCCCAATCTGGCGCGCCAAACACCGCCGCTTCCGGTTCCACAATCTTCAGTGTCCGCCAATACGGCGCGTCTGGCGACGGCAAGACTCTCGACACCGATGCCGTCAATCGCACTATTGAAACTGCTGCATCCGCTGGCGGAGGAGTGGTGGTTTTTCCTTCGGGCGTCTATCTTTGCTTCTCCATTCGCCTCAAGAGCAATGTTCACCTGCATCTTGAAGAAGGCGCGACCATCCTCGCTGCCGAATCACCGAAGCCGGGCGACACTACGGGCTACAACGGCGGAGCGTACGATGCGGCTGAACCCAAGACCGCATGGGACGCGTATCAGGACTACGGCCACAACCACTGGCACAACTCGCTCCTGTGGGGTGAGGATCTGCACGATATCTCCATCACGGGCACCGGCCTTATTTGGGGAAAGGGGCTGAGCTTTGGTGCCGGTCCTGGCCGAGCCGCGTCAACTGAAGTGCGTGGCTTCTTTACTGAGCCTGCCGCCCGCGCCGCCGCAAATGGTCGGCCTGCATCGGCCGCATCGGTAGCCCCGCCTATTCAACCCGAGCGCCATTTCAATCCGCGCGGTGACTACCCGATGTACCAGGCCGAACAGCCTGGCGTGGGCAATAAGGCCATCGCGCTCAAGAACAGCCGCAATGTTCTGCTGCGCGATTTCTCTATCCTAAAGGGCGGCCACTTCGCGCTTCTTCTCACAGGCGTCGACAATCTCACTATCGACAATCTCCGCATCGACACCGATCGTGACGGCGTGGACATCGACTGCTGTCAAAATGTCCGTGTCTCCAACTGCACCGTCAACTCGCCGTGGGACGACGGTATCTGTCCCAAATCCAGCTACGCACTCGGCTACGCGCGCGCCACGCGTAATGTCACCATTGCAAATTGTTTTGTCACCGGCTGCTATCAACTCGGCACCGTGCTCGATGGCTCGTGGAAGAAGTTTCCCGAGAGCGAAGGCCCCTACGGAACCGGCCGCATCAAGTGCGGCACCGAGTCCAATGGGGGTTTCATCAACATCACCATCACGGGTTGCGTCTTTGAAGGTTGCCAGGGCTATGCGCTCGAAACTGTCGACGGAGCGTTACTTGAAGACATCACCATCTCCAACACCACCATGCGCGACCTCATCTCAGGGCCGCTTTTCATGCGTCTCGGCGTGCGCCTCCGCGGACCAAAAGACACAACCAAAGTGGGCACGCTTAAGCGCATTCTGGTCTCGAATCTCAACTGTCACAACGCGCCCATGCGCATCAACTCCATCCTCAGCGGAATTCCCTCGAACGCCATTGAAGATGTTAAGCTCTCGAACATTTTTGTCGAGACCGTCGGTGGCGGCACGCCCGACGCCGCCCTGATTCGGCCCCCCGAGAAGGAAGATGCCTACCCTGACCCTTCGATGTTCGGCGTGATGCCTGCCTCCGGTTTCTTCCTCCGCCACATTCGCAATCTCGAAATGAGCCATGTCGAGATCGCCAACGCAACGCCCGACCCACGCCCTGCATTTTACCTTCAAGATTTAAACCGCGCCGACTTCTTTTCCATCACTGCGCCGCGAACGTCTGATGGCGCATTTGCTCTCCACGATGTGAAGGATCTCCGAATCGGCTGGAGCCGCGCCGCCGCCGACGTCACCCTTCCCTCCGTCGACAACAAAATACTCTAAGATCGCGGGCGCGCCTGAGAAATCAAAGTATCCGCGAGGCCCAACGGTACCGCTAACTAACGGGCTCACAGGGCCTCTGAACCAGGTCACAAAAAGACTTTCAATTCACAATCCTGGGCCAACGCGCGTTTAAACCTGGGCGGAGGTTGGACCACCGCTAATTCAACTGCGGAAGAACTCTGGCTCTTTCGTCGTCGGGGTTTGGTCGGCGATGCCGTAAGTTCTTCGACGACAGAGTCCGCTCACGGCGTAATCTTGCTGATCCCGCGGCCTGCGGAAATGGAAGGTTGATCTCACCGCAAATAGAGACGGGCGCCCTGGAATCCAGAGCGCCCGGCATTGCTTTTCCACGCGCAAACACGCGTGAGGCTTAGAAGTTAATCTTGACGCTGCCCTGGAAGACGCGCGCCTGGTTGAGCGTTGCCGACACCTGACCAAAAGTCGATGACGTAAGAGTTGCAGCCCCTCCGGTATTTGCCGGAAGCGAGCCGGTCGTCGAGCTGGATGGAGGGTTGAAATCAGGGTGATTCAGCACGTTGAATGCTTCCAGGCGCAATGTCGCCGCCAGGCTCTCGTGGATCGGGAAGGTCCGCGAGATCTGCGCATCGAAATTCAGCGACTTCGGTCCCCTGAAGGAGTTTCTGCCGATGTTGCCGTAGGTCCCGGCCGTCGCGCATCCCGCCGTTACGTTGTTGGGGCAGACAGGCGCGAAGGCCAAGGGGTTGAGGTACTCGCGATTTGACTCGCCGGTGCCTTTGTGGAACTTGACTTTCGCATACGGGTTCACACCGGGAAGCAGATTCGGACGATCGTTGCCGATGTCGGTCAGTGAGTCATCGGCACCCTGCGTCACGGTGAACGGTGCTCCGGACTCGATGCGGATGAGCGGGGCCAGTTCCCAGCCGTTCACGAGCGCTTTCGAAAGCGGATTACCCCAGGTGAACTTGCTCCTGGCGACCACGGAAACGTTGACGATGTGGCGGAAATCCGAGCCGCATGGGCCGTAATCCAACGCCGGGTTGTTGGGGTTCTCAATGACCTCGTTTGCAAGGTCACCCTGAGCGTCTTCAAGGTTCAGGCACTTCGACCAGGTCCAGTTCGACAACAGGCTGAAGGTGCTCGACAGGCGGTGCTGGAGGGAAGCAACCATGCCGTTGTAGTTGGCCGTGCCTTCGTCGCCCACTATATTCGAGCCGGTGCTGCCTCCCGCGTACTGATTACCCTGAGCCGGATTTTCCTGGGCGAGCAGGAAGCGAGAAGTTTGGTTTTTAGTTGTAGAGCAAGGCGTTCCGGCGGCTCCGGCAGTCACCTTCGCCGGACCCGTAGTCACAATGCCTATGCAGCCCGTGCCGCCCGCACCCCATGCGCCGGGAATGTAGACCGCCGGATCGAAGGCGAAGCTCATCGGATCGTGGCGCGTCGCGTTGCCGATGTAGTCCACCTGCGCCTGCCAGTCGTTTGGGAATTGATGCTGAATGCTCACCGTCCACTGGATCGTGTATGCCGCCTTGAACTGCGCCGGCATCACGATGAACTGCGCTTGAGGAAAGAACAACGCAACCGACGGTGAAGGAATCTGCGGCTGCGGGAACGGGCTCGTGGTATAGAGGCCCGTTGACCACGGCGCAGCGAACGGCACCGGCCCCGATGACGAGATTTGTGTGTTCGTGACCGCTGTTGCAAATGGCGGGTTCTGCTGGTTGCGCTGGCTGGTGAAGAAATTCGGGTTGTCGAACATCAAGGCACCTCCCGCGCGAAGCACCGTTTTGCCGTTGCCCACGGGATCGTACGAGATCCCAGCGTTTGGCGAAAACTGCAACCACGAGTTCTTGGTGAACTGCTTCGTGACGCCCTTATCGCCGTAATAGAGCGCGCCGGCCGGAGCGTTCGGATACACCGTACTGATCGTGTTGGCCAGGAAATCCGCCTGATTGAACTCAACGCCGCGATTAAAGTAGTCGTGCGGCATCACGTTGGGCCCATAGCGCAATCCGGCAACCAACGTGAGCTGGTGACTCGCGTGGTAGGTGTCCTGAATATAGAGGCTGGGAATCGGACCGCGCAGGGCGTTTTGCTGCTGCTTGCTCTGCTGGAACGGCGACGAACTGCCCAGCGTCCCCATCAGGAAGTCGAGGTTCTGGTCACCAATGGTGCTTCCACCGTTGGGCCCGCTGCCGCTGTATTCCCCGCTGAAGGTGAAGATGCCGTTGCCTTCGTAGGCGTTGCCGATATTCAGTTGGTTCTGCACCCATTCACCGCCGAATCCGATCTGGTGTTTGCCGTGCACCCAGGTCACGTCGTCGTCGAGGGCAGCGGTGTTGTCGTTAAAGTGGGCCACTGAGTTGGTGCCGCCGCCGATCGTGAACTTGCCTTCCGACATCTGCAGGCCATTGGGAACCACCTGGTAGACATTCACGCCTAGAGCCTGTTATTAACTTTATTCCTTTGAAATCATCGGTCTATCGGAGCGCTTTGGGATCGCAGACGATGGAAGGATGGGAAACAAAGGGCAAATCGGTTATCCGAGCGATGTGAGGGACGAGGA